>Ga0131853_10022589_pt1 | contig 11376 bp, 6 predicted proteins | sample TergutLab28metaG_FD_92764 | JGI IMG/M metagenome (GOLD analysis project Ga0131853, IMG submission 92764) | Labiotermes labralis P1 segment gut microbial communities from Petit-Saut dam, French Guiana - Lab288 P1 (version 2) (version 2) | ecosystem: Host-associated > Arthropoda: Insects >...
AAAAAAAAAACTGTAAAGAAATTGAATGAAGCACCAAAGGCTTTCGAGATTATTTAGCGGGAAGACATCTTCATGCTGTGTCATCTAGTGACATGACAACATTTGGACTGATCTTGAACGCCTCAACGACGCTGAACTCCCCTGGTCGGAAGGGGATTTGACTTACAGCACCCACAAATGCTTTCACGACCGTACGATGCGCCGGAGCTGGAAGCGTGTGAAGATTTAAAGGCCTGTGCAATGCAATGAGACAGGCAACTTGTTGGTAAATAAAAGTCCGCACAGTGCACCGAGCCTGGATGAAAGGGTTAAACCTGGAGGCAAAGACAGAGTGAAAGCGCGGGAAATGTTATCATATGCAAAAATATCTTCAATTGTTCATTCAATTGTGGGGTCACACCAAACTACATACACCAGGGCCCATCTTCAGTTGCTTCGCTCATCAAGAAATCCCTCACATTATATATATATATATATATATATATATATATATATGTGTGTGTGTGTGTGTGTGTGTGTGTGTGTATTTAACAATGCTAGCAATAACGCAGACTGTATTACATTTCATGATATTATGATTAATGAATAATGCATGGATAGAATGTAGATGGAAGCGACCATAACCAAACCTGAGATGGCAAACAGGGACTCTGGCAGCGAGATGCAACGCTGGGCCGCCGAGAGCGGGTTCGGGCCCTGGTAATTTTTTTTTTCAGTTCGCGCAGCAAAGGAATACCAGATAATAATGTTTACACTAGATCCAGAGAGACTGAATCTCATTTGCAGGGTAACTTGTTTAATTTGTACGATCGAAAAATTATGATACTAATGAGAAAGACAATAACTTATGCAACAGACAGGGGAAACAAGCCCCCTTCCGGACCTCCGGGCTCCATTCATTTGTACCGGCTTTTCCTCCCTCTTTTTAGCACTGGCGCAAAGTGATGCACTTGCACCACTTCGAGATTTTGACATGTACAAGTATTAAATCAAACAACAAGAATTCTACAAAAACAGAACAGAACGAAACACAACTTCGTACTGTTTCTACAGTTTTAGCGTAAGGTTTAATTAAGAATTTTGATTAAATGATAACCTGTTATTATCTTATCCAGGACTGGTCATTAACAAATATGGTCACATATAGCTACTGTACGCCTCTTCGCAAAATATCCTGCCGGCGCTAATGGTAGCATGCTGTAACAATATATATATATATGTAGGGAGTGTACTAAACACATGGAGCCTGAGTCACGGTAGTTGAACTGGTCTGAGCTGAGATTCTGAATAACACTTCCCAAATACTAATGAGAAACGGTACTACTTGAAATATTCCGATTTTTCCCCCCATCTTTTGTGGAACCCATATATTCAATACTCCATACAGAAGGTGAACACTACCCGGAGCAACACATATCTGGCCAGATAATTTACTTCACGGCTTCGTCCGTTGACTTGCGTTGAAAAACAAACAAACAAACAAACAAATTCAATGAAGCAGAGTCTTTCCTGAGAAGAAATTCCCCACATTTTATGGAACCCAAAGGTTCATAACCGCAAAGCGCCCACCAACTGCCCTTATCCTGAGCCTGATCAATCCAGTTCATGCACCCACTCCCACTTCTCGAAGATTCATTTAAATCCCACCTGCATATAAGTGTTCCAATTGGCCTCTTTCCCTCAGGTCTGCCCAAAAGAACCCTGTACGTACCTCCCCTTTCCACCCTATGAGTTACCTGTCCTGCCCAATTCATTCTTCTTGATTTTATCACCCAAATAACATTTGGTGAGGAGTACAGATCATAAATCTCCTCGTTATTTAATTGTCTCCACTCCTCCATTACCTCATTCCTCTAGGCCCAAATATCCTCTTCAGCACTCTATTCTCAAACACCCTCAACCTATGTTCTTCCCTAAATGTGAGCGATCAATTTTCACACCTATACAAAAGAGGCAAAATTACAGTTCTGTATATCTTAGTCTTTAGATTTATGGATAGCAAACTGGAAGACAAAAGATTCTGCACCGAATGATAACAAGCATTCCCTGCCTTCAGTCTGTTCTTAATTTTTTTTTATGAATGGAATTTCGATTTGTTAGGGTTGTTCACAAATATTTGAAGTGTTCTACCCTTTTGAAGGATTTATTACCTATCTTTATGCTGTGATTTTGTCCTGCATGCTTGTCTCCAGACCTGACCATATACCTGGTTTTCTCAGCATTCACTTCTAGACAAATCTCCTTACTAGCAGCTACTAAAGTTTCTGCGTTTTTCTTCATAGCTTGAATGCTTCCACCCAGCATAGTAACATCATCAGCATAATCTTAAGTGGATGTGCACTATTCAATTTATTGACAGCAGTTATGCCTGTTGGATCCAAATGAGTGGGTTTTGATCACATTTTGGACTTGTGATGGCGACAGACTTTCCCTGAAACGCCATATTTTATCATTATTTTTCAACAACAGACGATGGGCAAAGTAGTGGAAGTAAATGATTTCAGATGTGATATACCAGCATCAGAATATTGTTGTATTCTGTAAGAGGAATCTCTTCACTTGAAATTCTCTAATCAAAGTGATGTGTTACCTTCTCACCTCTTATGTAATTCTTCAACAGAAATGTAAAATATTTGAGCTCTTAATAAGAAAACTTTAGAATCTTCACATAATTTATTCCTAAACCTGAACTAAACGTGACAGGGTTTAGAATGCAGACATTTTAAAGGGTATAAAAGCATATAATTATAAGAATTATATTATTTTAAAGTTTGTATATTCTGTTTGTTGCAACATAACATAAAGAAACTGAAAAATGTGATAAAGCTGGTAAAGAAAATAGTCACTGCTTGTTATTATTTCACTGAGTGTATTATCATCAATGAACAGAAAGGTTCAATTGTTCATATGATTGAGCACCACACTGCATATACTTATGAGACAGTGGAGGTACAGCTCCATGCATTCTCAAACATAGGGCTAGATTTATTTGTGATCAGTTTCACACCCCACTTTACCTCGTGAAAAATGGTCCCCAATGTCCAATGAAGAAGAGGCTGGGTGGGCTCCAAACTAGTCTGGAGGATATGGAGGAAAGAAAAACCCTAGCTCCTACCAGCAATTGAAAATCAAATACTTGTCATGCAATGTGTAGCAAGATACAATACCGAAGGTGCTTTCCTGATGTCTCCTCATTAGTTATCCTACACACAGTTGAAACTTCAGTTTCTATTTAACATTGTTTACACACACACACACACACACACACAAATTCTGTTATGGAACCCTTCAAACCTGTTGTACATCAGGGCATGAGCATGTCTATATACAGTACACTTATACATTTTCAGACTTTTCATCTGAGATTTGTTTCATAGCTAGTATAAACTATTGCAGAAGTGATAAATAATTCCAATATTTTTCTTTCTTAAGAACCTAACAAAATATTGTTGACTGTACATATATTTGGGTTTGAGTGACGGACATTGACATGCAGAATGGCCTGATGCATTCATTATTGGCAAAACCTTGTATATTTGTGACTCCTGGCTGCTGCATGAATGTAGTTCCAACATAGGGCAACGGCAGTCAAATGAAATGAATTTGTGGATATTATTTCTATGTTAAAAGAAAATTATATACATCAAAGGTTCCAGGTCCAACATGTTTGAAATTACTGTCACGTTAAGCAAACTACTGTATTAAAAATATATATTTATTCCTACAGAAGCAGTAAGTGAAGAAATGTTGAAAATAATAGAAAATCCATAAGAAAAATATTATATTAATTTTTAACTCCAATACTGAGTGTCATATTCTGCAAATCACCATTTAGCTGTCAAAAAATATTTGCTCTAATGCAATTGTTTGAGCTCTAGTTAAACCACTACTTGCCGTAGAAAGTGAAATGTATACCGTATGTCTCAAAACCATGAATAGGAGCTTTGGGAACATAATAGAGTGGATAACAACTTGCAAGGAAAGATTTGGGGGTCATTCACTTCTTGTTCCTAGAAACGAATTTCTACAAATATTTTGAAAATACATTTAGAATAAACGTCTTGGTCAGAATATGCAGAGACTCAATGTAACAGTAAAACTGGACATGTTGCTAGATCTTCATAGTGAACTGCACACAGATCAGACCTTTAACAAAAGGTCCAAATAACTGCACGCCTCACAACATGCATACTTGAAGAGAACTAAATAGACATTCTGTGGTGGCACATTTGGTTGAGGCACTGTGCTACAAACTGGAAGGTCGTGGGTTCATTGACATACTATGACCCTGGGGTTGACTCAGCCTCTAACAGAAATGAGTACACGGAATATTTCCTGGGGGAGGTAAAGATGGCTGGTGAGTAGGGCTGACAACCTTACCACCTTTATGTGTTGACTGTCTCGAAATATGGGAAGCCTCTGGGCCTGCAATAGGCCTGTGCACAGACTGCTTTACCGTTTAAATAAATATTCGGTCTGGTGTCAGTGTAATTTTGTAATGAACAGTAATCATTTAACTCGTGTGCAATGTCAGTTACAGCAGTTCCTTAATAACAAGGCATCAGCAATGACGGCCAAACAGGAAACAATAACAGAATCCAAACATTCTGACACAGAAAAACATTTCATGTAGATGAAATGCCAACACAACCAGACCTAAAAGTGAAGGGTTCATACTTGTAACACCAAAAGGCTTCATGGTCGACAGATTTCATGCTTTTGTAACCAAAATGAACTCACTGTTGAAGAGGTCCTTCTTGTTCAGTATTTAAAACTTGTTACACATTGAACAATAAATAACATTTCAGGGAGGGAATGCTATAAGATCTTTAAGACAAAAGATCTCATTTATACGATGGCAGAAGCCTGAAATCACCCAATATGTAAGATCTTTAATAGTTCAGAATTTCCAGTTCCATAAATGATAAGATAGACAACATCTGGGCACCTACTCTTACAGCTACCACAGATTCTCCATGCATGATGTGACGAGAGAGAGACAGAGAGAGAGAGAGGCTGATAGCTTGATATTGGGAATGTTCAATGTTCATCCAGCAGTTTATTATTTTATATTTAATTTTGAAAACTACTGTCAATGAGCCTGGAAATTTTGGGCCAAGAAAACTTCAAATTTTGAACCTCATGTAGATGTATACAGTAGACCCATGCCTAAAGCAATTTTGCCCATTGCAGTTTTGGCTGTATGCACTTGACAATGATTAAATATGGCGAAAAATCTGCCAAAAGCAGAAGAATTTAAATACAGCAGTATAAACTTTGGCAGTCTATCAACAACCACTGAACCTGGCAGCATCAACTACCCAAGCTCTGTGTAAATGTTTAGTGTCCAACAATGTATGTATTTTAGCAGTGGGGTGAGTCCATAGACATGCATGATCACATGACCCTATTTTCCGCACAAGAAACTTGCATGATGTGTTTTGCCCAGCATGCCATGTTAACCCCTGAATCCCCACTTTGGACAACAGCTGCCAACTTGAACAGTTGTTGCTAAGAAATCAATTTTCCATTATGAAAGAAAAGATCTAAAACATGTATGAAGGCACACTTGATTGTTGGAGCTATGTAGAAAATAATTTTCCATGTGGTTAGATGTAAAGTGTAGTCCTATATACTAGAGTGGGCAAGAAAGAAATGGAATAATTTTGAATGGAACTCAAGGCAGAAGTATGTTTATTATCACAAGTAACTTCCCTTTTTCAAGTATCACACTACTTTGACTGGTGCACAGAAATATTTTGCTGGTTCTCTTCCTTTTAGTCTATTTTCAGATATTGTTTTAAACAGAGAAATAGGTAATAACATTTTTGCAATGACTATAGGGATGATATGTATAACGTTTAATGGATAAAGCAAAAAGAAAACATTTAAACAAATCATTGACCATCTGCAAGAACAACAAAAGTGTAGAAAGATTTCTAAAATGCAGATCACATATTCTCAAGTATTTAAAATCTTATTTCACGTAGAAAATAACTGTCCTACATGTCTGAGTTACAATCTGTTTCTGGCTAATACAATTGCTAATCATTGTACAGAAAAACTGCCATGCAATTCTGATAATAAAATTGTTATAATTATAAGAGTATTCTAGTGTAGGAGAGAAGTATCTACTTTCTCATTACTGTAATGAAATGTATTCTTATCTGAGTAAAAGTGCCTTCAAGACTGAGTGAGGATATCTAATTTTGATTCATAAAAGATTTCTGTATGACTGAAATGTAATTCACCCATTTTAAAATATTACATAGGCTGTGAAAAATATATCTTATAGTATATTTGGTGTGGATTCTTCTTTTACTATTAAATATAAAGTTCATTTCATATCAACATGCATGCACTTACACTTCATGGCAAACTTAAGAGTGAAGCTGATGTGAAACTTCTGGTAGCAAATCTGCGACTGCCATAAAGCATGTGCAGTAAAAATTTATTATGACTACAATTAATATGAAGTGACCTTTGAAATATGTTAATATCTAGTTTATGAAAAATCACTTTTCATTTCTTTTTGGTTCAAGTTCGAAAAATCACGAATATATGAGTATTAAATGACTTTGCAGTGCTATTTGGCATTTTAATGTGTTTTCTATGTATATTAATAATTATTCATATTATTGTAAGCGTCATCTTGTGCCCTCTATTTGATTCTTAAACTTCCTATGTGGCAAAAATATCTATAAAGCTGTGATTTTTGTAATTATTTAGTTTTGTTTATTTGAATAAATCTAGTCTAAATCATAGTAGGCCCTATTTCCATAAATGGAAATAAAAAATTATTGTGTTCAAAATTTTGATATTGTATATCATAGAAGGCTAAACAGTGTGTTTTCAAAGTAAATGAAATGTAATGTTGTATTGTGTTCAAATGTAAATAAATAGTTATTTTAATACCTTATTCTCTTGTTGAAGGTAATTTCTATAATGTAAATACGAATAAATTTCAAAGTCACCTTCAACAGTTCCAGCCTTAACCTCAACAAGTCTCCATACTTCTTAACCATAACACTTTTATATCTAGAGCAACTTAAATAAATTTTATCAACAATCTGTTAACAACATCAACAATAGGATGAAACACAGGCAAATATTTAACAAATACACCTGTCTCTTTCCTGGAGAGATCCATATAAAATTGTTAAAGGTTTTCCTATATCAATGGAAATAAACATGAAACATACAATCTTGAAAATTACTATTGTTAAAACATGTCATAAAAATACTTAACTAAGGACAAGAAAAATGAAGTTTTGACCAGGTCTTAAAACAATTACCCATTCAGTATATTTAGATTCTCAGGTTATCCAATAATAATGCTATTTATTTAGAAATGAAATGGAAGAAACACAAGTCTTATTGCTCTGAAGACTATGAGCACATTGGCTGTACTGTCTTCAAAGACAACTGTATTCAAGCCTGTAGAATATGTAGCGTTTTTTAAGCAAACTGTACCCTATGTAAAAAAAATCATACAATAAAAAGGGGACGAATACCTTCACTAGTGGATGATTTGTTGAAGAGAAGTTAAGTCCAGTAAGAGATGTTATGACAGCGAATAAATGTAAGGCTCCCCTGTGAACAAGATGAAGGCATATGTGGGAGTGGATGTACAGCTGCACTCATTATTAAACCCGGATATATGTGAAGATGAACGGTCAATTTCACTCCCTGGATGCTTTAACCCTGGGGATAGTGTTCCCCACACCCACAGAGCAGGCAGCTGGATGTTCTTCAAAGAGGGTCTGGACATACTGGGAAAGAGGATATCTCTTGCCACTGCCAGGAATTGAGCCACAATGTCACCAACTACAGATCCCTGGGATGTTAAAAGAGCAGGTCACAAATCAAGAAAACTGAGTGAGTAGAGTAACATATGCACTAATTCATTAATTACTGCAAGTTACTTCCCAGTATCAATTCTCCAGATATGTTCACTTTTTAGTTCAGCCCTTCTGAAAAAGCTGACAGTTCATTTGGTAGGCAAGAAAATCCATGTCTTTTATGAAACCTAAAGATTAAATATCACATTTTCAAAGACCAGCCACTGAACCCTATCCTTAGCAAACCACACATATTGAGTTGACAATCTTACACCCTACATCCTTTAGGTCTTACAAGAATTCTCTTACCGTCTCTTCTCTTTAGAATTTTTGATAAAAAAAATATTAATTTCTGGTCCCTTCCAGACATGTTATGTACCTTGTTTCCATTTTTTTTGGGTGAGAAATACTTCGCACAAAATTTCTCTAAAAAAAAATTAATGTATAACTGTACAGTGCAATTTCACAACATTGACAAGTACTTAAATTATAATGTCAATGTTGCTCTTGTTCAAAGAGTTTTTTTGTGATCAAGTTATTACATTACATATAGATCATTAAGAATTGATTTCTTTTTCTATGACACGCAACTCTTAATATCATGCTACATATTTTCATTTTTTGTTGAATTACAGTGTTTAACAAAACACATTACCATGGCCTGAGGAACTAATCATTAACTTACCACATAAAGAGCAACATAGCTTAATGAATATTGTTTTATTCAATTTCATATCTCAGTGTAAAGCAGCTGTGTTGTCAGAGCCTTGCATGTTATTCAGATTAAATAGACTTGACAAAGTTTGTCTTCCAGGCAAGAATTACTGCATGTGCACAAAACCTGTTTTCTCAGTAGACATTATACTACACATTCAATAATGATGATGATAACAACAACTTTTTGATGAAATTACAATTATCTATACGCAAAATGAAATAAAAATATGCCTTTCTTGTGCAAACCTAACAATCAGGGATCTGAGCGTCAATTTTTAACTCTGGAGAGTGCGGTTGCACCAGTTAATGAATAGACCTACTCTAATGGCTTATGTTCAAAATATCCAAAATTAACTCTTTTTGTACACATTTAAAAAATTTAAGGCAAAGCCACTAAATAGGAAACTGGAAACAACATGGCTCCTGTTGCATCAGTCCTGACATAAGGATGAGGGTAAAAAAAATGTCTACCAATTCATGTTAGTGAGGTACAGTCCACAGCACATTATTTGCAGGCTTAAGAATTAACAATAAATTTCAGGAGGCATGGCTCTTCTGTAAGCAAATATTACTAAATTCATAAAAATGTAAACAAGACACCTAGAACTGTTAAAATTAATTCCAAACACAGTTACTTCATAACATAATCAAAACAACAGTATGTGATAAAAAAAATCTGTTTTCAGTTGCTTAAATGTGGGACAGGCAAGCAATAGAAAAACACCATTCATAAAACAGCTTCTATCCCCCCCCCCAATTACCAATTCCAATTTCACCATCATCATGCTATTTAGCATTATACACACACAACATACATAATATGTGGTCAAAACTTCATCTTTCCAAGTAAATCCACATACACTACAATGTATCATGTAGTGGAATAAAAACTGGAAGTCTTTTGATAGCTTATTCTCATCTCCACTCACAACTAACTTGCGTGTTCCTCCGTCAGCTTCATATCTTTATGATTCTTGTACTACAGGAAGGATATAAAAGCAGACAGTTGCAAGATAAAATCATTCCAACTTGTTAACTAACTTCTCTAAGTTATAGTCAACAGACATAATTATATATAATTCAATCATCCACTATTTTAATTCCATTTTACACCAATGCAAAGTCACCACTTCAATAATCAAATCCTTGAGAGATCAAACACAATATAAGCAAGCCAAAATTGAAGCATGTTACAGACCCTGGTTACCCAATGTAATGGAGTAGTGTTAATCAAACAAGTTCCAATCATAAATGCTTCCCTCTGAAAATGAAAATAGTAATAGAATAAATGTTATAATTTCAGAGCATATTCCTTCTTGGTGCTTTTCCTATAAAAGTCTTCAAATATGTGTGTATGAGATTTTCCATGTCTGACCATCCACAAGCAGTAACATGAGAACCAGAGTAAAATTATCATGAAACTTTAGACTGTCATGTTTGACTACAATTGGGGGGGGGGGATCCAATTTCCAATAAGCTCATACAACAATAACTGACACTTTCCACAAAGTGTTAAGACTCAGTTCATCAAGCACTTCAAGGATAATCAGATAAATATTTAATGAAGCCAAAATTTTTGAAACCAAGGTTTTAGAGAATAACAAAACACATACATTAGGTCCACTACTCTTATTTTCATTATCTCTTACAGACTTAGAGATTACTGAACAAAAGAAATGTTGAAAATAGAGGACACTACTTGAGCAAATGTACCATAACTGTTACAAGGTACAGAGATTTGTTAACTTGTGACCTTTGTCTATGCAATAAAATATAATTTTCCTCTGTGCAAATATGTGCCTCTCTTCTTGTGGGGCATTATTCATGAAGTAGTATACAAAGTTCTGGCACAGGCTGTCTACCCTGTACAGATTTTATACAGTTTCAATTATCTTGGATCAACAGGATATTTTTGCCAAAAAATAAAAATAAATACATTTTTTTGGTTTAAGAGTGACAAAAATTATAGAAAATATAATCTATATGGTGCATTTTACAACTACGGTTTCAGTTATGGTATTCTGACAAATGAATTCATCACAGGAAAGGCACCATGTTGTTCAGCTGCAATTCAAGAAACTTTCCTCCAAAATAGCTGTTTATAACTTTTTAAGTACGGTAATTTGCCTATGCTTAACGTATTGATAGTAACAGCAAATTCTGTGTACGCCTAAATTTGTTTACTCTATAATCATTTATAATAGAGTGTCTTCATAAATTAAGCAAGTTTCAACCAAAGCGTCAACTTCATCATGCAGATTTCATGTAAAGTTCATACAATTTCCTGCAAAACATGACTTATGAGTGAATATATTGACAAATATGACCAAGTGATTTGGTTCTAGTTCACCCATTCTTCATGGCTACTCAAAGCTGTCCATTCGCAGCATAATATAGATGTATATGGCTTTAATGTTGCCAATGAGAACTCTTTGATCTAATAATCAACTAGGGTTATTGGCAATAATCTCACGTTTTGAAAATTCTTCAATTAACAACATGGCTCAATCTTGGGTAAACAGGCTTCTGTTATAAATAAATATTTTTGGTATATTTTTATGAAAAAATAAGAAAAAGTATCCTTATGCCAGATTATAAGCTTTTAAACATACAGTGAGCTCCTTTGTAGCTGCTTCAACACTGTGTACATAACTTAATTTGAGTGTCCAAATAGGTTTTGACACTTTGAAGGCAATCTGATAAAACAGAAGGTATCCAACCAAAATAATTAGGGACATTCTTCTGCGGAGATAATTATAAAATGAATGCCTACAAAAATTTTTTGAAAGACTGTGTGTGTGTGTGTGTGTGTGTGTGT
>Ga0131853_10022590_pt1 | contig 11375 bp, 7 predicted proteins | sample TergutLab28metaG_FD_92764 | JGI IMG/M metagenome (GOLD analysis project Ga0131853, IMG submission 92764) | Labiotermes labralis P1 segment gut microbial communities from Petit-Saut dam, French Guiana - Lab288 P1 (version 2) (version 2) | ecosystem: Host-associated > Arthropoda: Insects >...
AAGCCGTTGAGCGTCATATAGGAGAGCGACGGCGCCGTGTCCAGAACGATGTAGTCGTATTGCGAACGCAACGGTTCAATACCATTGCGGAGCACAGACCAGAACTCGAAACCGGGACTCGTCTTTTGAGCGGTCGGAAGATGAAATTCCGCGTCGTGCAGATAGTTATGCGCCGGAATGACGTCGAGCCCATCCCAATAGGTAGTCTGCACCTTGGAGCCCAAACCGCCTTCCATCTGCGGGTCATAAATGTATGGCAGGACCGTGTCTTCCCATGTCACGTCCTTCTCGGCATACAAGCCGCACAATTCAGAGAGGGATGCTTGAGGATCGAGGTCGATCATCAGGACCTTTCGCCCACGCAGGCTCAAACCCTGGCCGATACACATCGACGTCGTTGTCTTGCACGAGCCACCCTTGAAGTTCGCCGTAATCAATACGCGACCGCGATGTTCCCGCGTGCCTGTCACGAGCGGCGTCTGATAGATGTCCGATACTTGTTGAACCCACGTGCGTACATCTTTCAGGGAGAAGCTGCGCGCACGTCCGGTACCATGAGCCTCGCCCGGCGGCAGGTCACCACCATCCTTCGTCGCGAGATAATTGATTTTCTGGCGGTCAAGTCCGCACAGTTCCGAAAGTTCGCCGATCGTAAAAGTGGGTGGCGTCTTGCGCGGCCGGGGTGCGAGAATTTGCTCTCGCAATTCATTCGTCATCACCGACAAACGCTCTGCGAACTCGCCGAGGTTCGAGAGCTTCACACGCCGGTCAATCCCCGGCAGCTCGCTTAGATTCATTGGATTGGTTTCCCTTTTCGTTGACGGTGAGGCGTTTTATCTACACTCGCCGTTCATTTCAACGGTTTTTATCACAACACATTCAAAACCGTAGAATACTAGTCATACCGCTGAATGGCTATCGAATTCACGCCCGGAATCGGGGCAAGACAGCCTCGTGGAAAAATCCTATTCGATTCAAAGGCTTCCACTGCCCAAAGCTGCCCTGCCGAGTCGTATCAGGGGCACAGGATCAGGCAAAGCGATTCACCTTCGCCTATCCACTGACACAGAACGCCTCACCTTAGCGATCGAATACGCGTTTTTCTTTGCGTCGAATCCACTCAGACACAATTCACCTCACCTGATAGCCGAACGGCCGAGCTTCTCCGTTGCTCACTCAAACGTCACCAGGAGACGTAAAGCTAAAGGAATTCGGTGGCAGCCATCTGGTTCGGGCAGCACGGTGTGGAATCCTGGTGTCAAGCCAATTTCTCCCATCAATCTTTTTCTAATAGCGGGTTTGTTTGTGTTTACGAAAAAGAAAATCAACCAACAACCAACGGGAAACCCGGCAACTCATAAAAATCAACAAGTTAGCTTTCCAAGGTGAGGCGTTCTGTGCGTACCGTGCTGTGAATTGAGCGCCAAGGTGTGCCGTTTACCCCAGCAAGGTGAAGTGAAATGGCGCCCAAGGTGCTCTATTTGGGCGTCCATGGTGAGGTGAACTGTGAGCGCCTCGGGTCACAAGGTGAGGCCTTCTGTGTTGGACGTCAAAACAAGGTGAGGTAACCTGTGTTGACACGGCACTTTGTCCCCGGTACCGTACCGTTCCATATCACGCAGAAAGCAAGCATCCGGAGGCCGAATGGCGATAGCAGGGAAGGTGGCCACGTCGAGGCAACTGGCGCTGGCTTTGTTCGACGACGCAAACGCCGAAGGTTTGCCCGTCGAGACCTCCCGTTCGGACATCGGTTTTGCGAGAAAGAATGTCCTGATCCGCATTGTCGACCTCGGCGTGGCCGCCCGGCGCCTGATCGATGCCGCGTATTTCATCGTCGCCCAGGAAGAGCAGATTCGCGATCTGTACGACGTCGAACTCGATTACTTCAAGTGGCTCATGCGCTATGCGAGCCGTAATAACGCGCATCTCGAGCAGGTCATCACCGAAGCGCAGCGCGCCCTGATCCAGGCCACCGCCGCGCCGGACGAGGACGGCGTGAATCCGTTTGGCTCCGTGCAACTGATTGGGCGCATTTCGTATTCGGGCGGTCGCTTCCAGTTCCGTGTTCCGCCGGATCTCATCGGCATCATCCGCGGCCCAGGCAAGTCGCACTGGCTGAGCCTGCGTATCACCTCGCTCTTCACGCTCAGCTATGCGCGCGTGATGTACGACCATCTGCTGCCGTATGCCGATGAGGGTCTCACGGAATGGTTCACTCTCGATGAACTGCGCGCATGGCAAGGGACGATGGGCGCCAAGGCGCAGGAGTTCAAGTATTTCAAGCGGGACTGGCTCGCGCCGGCCGTCGACCAGATCAGCGAAGTTTCCGATCTGAAAATTTCGTATGAGACGCGCAACGAACCGGGCTCGCGCAAGATCGCGCGTCTGCGGTTCCGTGTCGAGCGCAAGCAGATGGCCGAGCGCATGCTTCAGACGCATGAACAGGCCCAGGCGCTCTATCAGACTCTGAAACAGGAACTGGGCCTCTCCGGCACGCAGCTCAACCAGATTGCCGCGGACCGCGATACCTATACCGACGAACGCCTGCAACAGGCGATCGAGCGCACACGCTTCAGTCTGAAGATGGGCAAGGTGTCGAAGAGCCCGGCCGGGTTCTTCATGAAGGCGTTGAAGGAGGGGTGGATCGTTTCGGATGCCGAACGAGAAATGATCCAGATCCAGGAGACTCGCGCTCAGGCGGAACAGAGCGCGGTGCTTGCCAAGGATCAGGTCGAGGCGCGCGTGGCCTTGCAGATCGCTGCACAGGACGTGCACGCCAGGAACCGCATGGGCGATGAAATCCGGCGCGGTTGCGAGGCCTATGACGCCGCCACGCCGAAGCAGCGGGAGGACTGGCGAAGGAGCTACAAGGCGACGCCAGCCGGCAAGCTCACGCTGCGCCGACTGGGCATCGATCCCGCGCTGGACCTCGGGGACGCCCACATCGACAAATTCCCGGACCTCAAAGAAGCGTTCGCGGGCTATGTGTTCAACAAGATGCGCTCCGGCAAGACGACGCCGATCAGCGCATAGAGCAAGAGCAAGCAAGAGCACCGGCACTGGCACCGGCGTCGAACCCGTCAACACGATCAGTTGTCAGAATCGCAACTAACGGTCTAGCGTAACCCCGCCACCCACACGCGCCGTCCCGGCGCGCAGCACCGGAACAGCAGAGCTGACTTTCCATTTTGGAATATCCAGCGCCGTTCTTTTCTTTCGTCCTTCCAGGCGTCGCCCTGCATACTGCCTCTCGATCACCACAAAGCGACCCGCAATTGACGGGCGCACAGGAGACGGCATGTCCCATCACACCGGCGGCACTACGGAATTGCACGCGCTAATCGAAGCGCAACCGTTGCGCGGCTATCACTTCGTCGTTTTCGGCCTGTGTGTCTTCGCGCTGATGCTCGACGGCTTCGACGCCCAAACGATGGGCTATGTCGCCCCGGCGCTGAAGGCCCAATTGCATCTGGCGCCGGCCGACCTCGGGCGGATCTTCAGCGCGAGTCTCGCGGGTATGTTGATCGGCGCAATCAGCCTCGGTATGCTCGCCGACCGCTTCGGCCGCCGTCCGGTTCTGGTCGGTGCGCTGATGTGGTGCGGAGTCCTGATCAGTTTGACGGCGACGGTGCACACCGTACCGTGGCTATTGACGCTGCGTTTGCTCACAGGCATCGGCCTCGGTACGCTCATGCCGACGCTGCTCGCGCTCACCTCCGAATACTGCCCGACGCGCAGCCGTGCGACGGTCGTGATGTTCGTCTCAACCGGCTTCATCATCGGTGCGACGATCGGCGGCCTGATCGCGGCTGCGCTGATTCCGCGCTTCGGTCCGGCTGCGGTGTTCCTCTGCGGCGGATTGGCGTCGATGGTCTGCGCGCTCGTATTGTGGTCCTGGCTGCCCGAATCGCTGCAGTTTCTCGCGCGCAGCGACGCGCCGCCCGTCGAGAAAATCGGGCGGATCCTCTCGCGCTTCGGTCTGTCGGGCAGTCATGCGAACGCGCTCGCGAACCGCGGCCCGCAAACGCGGCAAGACAAGGCGCTATCGCACTGGAGCACGCTGTTCCGCGGCAATCTGCGCACCGTGACGTTCCTGCTGTGGCTCGTGAACTTCGCGAATCTGCTCGATCTGTACTTCCTCTCGAACTGGCTGCCGACGCTGCTGAAAAGCGACGGCCTCCCGCTGGCCATCGCGATTGCCGGCAGCACCGCGCTGCAATCGGGCGGTCTGCCCGGCTCGATTCTGCTCGGCGTGCTCGCGCGGCGTTTTCGCATCGAGCGCGTGCTGCTCGGCAACTTCCTGGTCGGCTCGGTCGCGATTGCGTCGATCGGCGCCACGGTTCACATGGGCAAGCCGTTCCTGTTCACGGCGATCTTCGTGGCGGGTCTGTGCGTGGTCGGCGGGCAGTCGGCGATCAACGCGCTATGCGCGCATTGCTACACGCCGGCGATCCGCTCGACGGGCATGGGCTGGGCGTCGGGCGTCGGCCGTCTGGGCTCGGTCGCGGGTCCGCTGATCGGCGGCTTGATGGTCGCCGTGCACTGGGGCGCGCAGGACATCATGATGGGCGCCGCGATTTCTGGGCTCGCCGCGACGTCCGCCGTTTTCGCGCTCGGTCAGGGCACGCGCATCGAGCGCTCGCGCAATCCGGTGGTGAGCGCCGAGGTGCGCTGAAATGGCAAGTGCTGTCGCAGCAGCGCGTTCAACGCGGGTTCGCAGTCGTATGCGGGCGAGCCTGGGCGCGCAGGAATTCGATGAAGGTGAGCGTCGGCACGCTCACCGGACGATTCGAGCGGACCGCGTAGCCGACATGGCCGAACGTCGCGTGCATATCGACCTTCAGGCGCACGAATGCGCCGGTGCCGAGAAAGATATCGGCGAGACCGGTCGAAAGAAACGTGAGCGAGCGGTGATCCATCAGCAGTGCCAGGTTTGCAACCGGCGACAGCGATTCGATCATCGTCGCGGGCAGCGGCAAGCCGGCCTCGGCGAACAATTGATCGACCTTCGCGCGCACCATCGACACCTCGGGCGGAATGACCCACGGATAGTCGAGCAGTTCCTTCAGTTCGATTCGGCGCCGCTTGGCAAGCGGGTGCACGCTGCTGGCGACGATGCACAGATCGTCCTCGTACAGCACGTGACTCGTGATCTGCGGATTGCTCGTGGTCGCGGGCGGCATGGTCGCGATCACGATGTCGATCTTGCCGTCGACGAGGTAGTCGGTCAGTTGCGCGCGATCGCCGACGACGATCGACACGTTGATGTCCGGATGATGCTCGCGCAGCGCGTGAATCGCGTCGGTCAGCACACGCGAGGTCGCGGTCGTGAGCGCGCCGACGACCACGTGACCCGCTTCGCCGAGCCGCGTGGCGCTGAGCGTCTCCGTCATGTAGCGCATTTCCGCGAGGATGTTGCGCACGTGCTCTTCCATCCGCAACGCGTACTCGGTCGGACGCACGCCGCGGTTGGTTCGCTCGAACAGCTTGACGTCGAGAAACGCTTCGAGTTCGTGCACGGACTTCGTGACAGCCGATTGCGTCATGGAGAGGCGCTGCGCCGTCGTCGCGAACGAGCGCGTGTGCAGCACGCTCTCGACGATCAGCAACTGATGCAGCCGGAGCTTGCGGGCGAGGCGCGTCGGTGCGTACGCGCGGATCGGTGTCGGGGTGCCGGTATCGGCTGGACGAGGGTGGCGCATTGAATAGAGGGACGAAGCACTGCGGCCGGTCTGGGCCGTTCATTCTGTCTCAACGGAATTTTCGCGGGTATAGGAAATTACTCGCACACATATCAAACCTGCCTGCTGGAGGATGGACCCAAAATGACGACCCCTGCTGAAAACGCGCTGCTGACGCAAACCGGACCCAACACGCCGATGGGCGACCTGTTTCGCCGCTACTGGATTCCGATGCTGCTGGCCAGCGAATTGCCCGAGCCGGACTGTCCGCCCGTGCGCGTGAAGCTGCTGTCCGAATCGCTCGTCGCGTTTCGCGAAACCTCGGGCAAGATCGCGCTGCTCGACGAGTTCTGCGCGCACCGTCGCGTGTCGTTGTGGTTCGGCCGTAACGAAGAAAACGGCATTCGTTGTCCGTATCACGGCTGGAAATACGACAGCACCGGTCAGTGCGTCGACATTCCGTCCGAGGAGCCGGGCAGCAAACTGTGTGACAAGGTGAAGCTGAAGTCGTATCCGTGTATCGAACTGGGCGGCGTGATCTGGACGTATATGGGTCCGGAGGAATTGCAGCCGCCGGTGCCGGAATTCGAATGGGCCACCGTGCCCGATTCGCATCGCTACGTGAACAAGCGCTGGCAGGAGTGCAATTATCTGCAGGCGATGGAAGGCGGCGTCGATTCGAGCCACGTGTCGTCGCTGCACAGCGGCGAACTGCACACGGACCCGCTGCACAAGGGCACGAAGGGCGCGGGCTATCAGGCGGATACGCGGCCGAAGTTCGAAATCGCGCAATCGGATTCGGGCCTGCTGATCGGCGCGAAGCGCGCGGCGGGCGAGGACGAAAGCTACTGGCGCGTCACGCAATGGATCATGCCCTGGTACACGATGATTCCGCCGTACGGCGATCACTCGCTGCACGGTCACGCATGGGTGCCGATGGACGACGACAATTGCGTCGCGTGGAATTTCACGCACCATCCGGGGCGCGAACTGTCGAGCGAAGAGCGGCACGCGATGGAGAACGGCCAGGGCATTTACGCCGATCTGATTCCGGGCACGTTCCGCACGGTGGCGAACAAGGACAACGACTACCTGATCGATCGCGCCGCGCAGAAGACCGGCCGCTATTACAGCGGCGTGAAGGGCATCGCGATGCAGGACGCGTCGTTGCAGGAAAGCATGGGGCCGGTCGTCGACCGCAGCCTCGAGCGCCTCGTCTCGACCGACGTCGCGATCGTGCATGTGCGCCGTCGTCTGGGTGCCGCGGCCAAGGCGCTCGCGGCGGGCGAGGCGAAACTCGCCGGTCTCGATCCGCAAACGCACCACGTGCGTCCGGCTTCGTTCGTTGCGCCCCGCAGTGCGTCGCTCGCCGACGCGCAGGCCGCATTCAGCGCCCGCGAGGGTGTCGCCCACACGTCGATCTGAGGGACTGCCTGTGAAATCCAGCATTCGTGCAGCCGTGGCGCTCGAAGGGCAGCGCACCGAAATCCGTGCATTCGATCTGCCGGAGGTGCCCGCCGACGGCGGTTTGCTGAAGGTCGAGCGCACCGGCGTATGCGGCAGCGACTGGCCGTATTTCGTGAACTATCCGAAGAGCAAGGGGCCGCTGATTCTCGGGCATGAAACGGTCGGCTTCATCGAACGCGCCGGACGTAACGCGTTTTCGCGTTGGGGCGTGAAGGAGGGCGATCGCGTCGCGCTCGAAGAATATCTGCCGTGCGGACATTGCCGTTATTGCCGGACCGGCGACTTTCGCCTTTGCGACGAAACGGACACGCTGATCGGCAGCGGGATCCGCTACGGTTCGACGTCGATTAACGTCGCGCCGTCGCTGTGGGGCGGTTACGCCGAGTATCAGTATCTCGATGCGCGTGCGGTGTTTCACAAGGTGCCGGCCCATGTGAGCGCCGAACAGGCGACGCTTGCGTTGCCGCTCGGTAACGGCATCGAATGGGTGAGCCTGCAAGGCGGCGCGCGCATCGGCGATGCGGTGCTCATTCAGGGGCCGGGGCAGCAGGGGCTTGCGTGCGTGATCGCGGCGCGCGAGGCGGGGGCGAGCTGCATCATCGTGTCGGGGCTGTCGGCCGACCGTCACCGGCTCGCGCTCGCGAGAGAAATGGGCGCGCATCATACCGTCGACATCGAAGCGGAGGACTTGCTCGAAGCGGTGGCCGCGCATACCGGCGGCGAGATGGCCGATCTGGTGATCGATTGCGCGTCGGGCGGGCCGGCAACCATCACGTCGGCAATTCAGCTCGCGCGCAAGGGCGGCCGCGTGTTATTGTGCGGCCGCAAAGGGCAGCCGGTTCCGGCGTTCGACAGCGACCTGCTGTTCCGCAAGTTCCTCACGGTGAAGGGGATGCGCGGCCACAGCTATCAGGCCGTTGAAATGGCGCTGGGCCTCATCGCGTCGGGACGCTATCCGCTCGAGAAGATGTGCACGCATAGCTTCAGCCTCGAGCAACTCACGGACGCGTTGCGCACGGTCGGCGGCCAGGGTCTGCCCGGTGCGATTCATTGCAGCGTGTCGCCGGCGTAGTCACGCACTTACGCACTCATGCAGTCACGCAGTAACGGACGGTTTGCAGATGGTGTCTTCGATTCGCGGTGCTTCGGGTTACGCGGTGCGTACGATACCGGTCACGATCGTGACCGGCTTTCTCGGCAGCGGCAAGACCACGCTGTTGAGAAAGCTGCTCGTGCAGCCCGCATGGGGCAAGGTCGCGGTGCTCGTCAACGAGCTCGGCGAGATCGGGCTCGATCATGACCTCATGTGGGGCGCCAGCGGCACGACGGTTCTGCTCGAAAACGGCTGCGTCTGCTGCAGCGTGCGCGACGATCTCGTGGAAGCGCTCGAAAGCCTGTTCTGGCAGCGGCTGCAACGACGCATTCCTGCTTTCGACCGCGTCGTGATCGAGACGACCGGCATTGCCGATCCCGGCGCGCTCGTCGGTCCGCTGTTTTCACATCCGCTGATTGCCGAGCGATATCGGCTCGACGCCGTGGTGTGCACGGTGGACGCGCAACTCGGCGCGGCGCAACTGCAATCGCACGCGGAGGCGCGCGGGCAGGTGGCGAGCGCCGATGCACTGCTGCTCACGAAGACGGATCTCGCGGCGGCGGACGACGTGGCATCGCTCACGGCGCGGTTGCACGCAATCAATCCCTATGCGCCGGTACGCGAGGTGGTGGCGGGCGACGTGTCGGTCGACGCGCTCGAGCGGCTCGTGGCCGATTCGGGCGCCGACGGTGGAGCGACCCGATCGGGCCTCGACACAGCCGCAGCGCAGGCCGATGAGCACGAAGGCGACGAAGGCGACGATGGCGACGATGAAGAAGGCAGCTACCCCGGCCATCGGCGCATCCGCAGCTTTGCGCTGCGATTCACGCGGCCGTGGACCGTCGAAGCGCTGGATGCCGCGTTGCAGCACTGCATCGCGGCGCACGGCGACGCGATTCTGCGCGTGAAAGGCGTCGTGACCGTCGAGCCGGATGGCAAATCGTTGCTCGTGCAAGGAATGCAGCACACGATTTTTCCGCATGAGGTGCTTGCGCAATGGCACGGCGCACACGAGCCCGGTTTCCTCGTATTTATCGTGCGCGGTGTGAGCGTCGCCGCGGTGAAACAGGCGTTCGCCTCGCATCTCACGACGCACGCGACGCACGAATAGCAGGACGTGAGCATTCCGATTCACGGAATGGATAAGGACTATCAGCGACGAACGCTCGACGCTTGCGGCGGCAGGGATTATCTTAGCGATTTCGCCATCTGTGCTGCCAGCGAACGGAGAATCGAATTGAGTTCTGAAGTCCTGCATCAAAAGCCGGAAGTCACCCCCGCGCGACGCGAGTTCTACGGCCGCCTCGACCAGAAAAACCTGGCGCCATTGTGGGAATCGCTGGGGAACCTCGTGACGCCGACGCCGCGCACGTCCTGCGTGCCCGCGCTCTGGCAGTACACCAAGCTGCGCGAGCTGCTGATCGAAGCGGGCCAGTTGATCACCGCGCACGAGGCCGAGCGCCGTGTGCTCGTGCTGGAAAACCCGGGTATTCGCGGCCGCTCGCAGATCACCAACAGCCTGTATGCGGGCCTGCAACTGATTCTGCCCGGCGAAATCGCGGGCAGCCATCGCCACGCGGCCTGCGCGCTGCGCTTCATCGTGGAAGGCAATGGCGCCTATACGGCCGTCGACGGCGAGCGCGTGTCGATGTATCCGGGCGATTTCATCATCACGCCGTCGTGGACGTTCCACGATCACGGCAATACGGGTAACGAGCCCGTCGTCTGGCTCGACGGCCTCGATCTGCCGATCGTCAATCTGTTCGATACGAGCTTCGCCGAGAAATACCGCGAGGAAGTTCAGCCGGTGACGCGCGGCGAAAACGATGCCGCGGCGGCGTTCGGTTCGAACATGCTGCCGTTCGACTACGAAGTGCATGGGCGCAACAGCCCGTTGTTTGCCTACCGTTACGACAAATGCCGCAAGGCGCTGGCTCATCTTGCGAGCCAGGGCGCGCCGCATCCGGTGCACGGCGTGAAGCTTCAGTACGCCAATCCGGCGACGGGCGGCTCGCCGATGCCGACGATCGGCGCGTATCTGCAACTGCTGCCGTCCGGTTTCAGCGGCGGCGATTATCGCAGCACCGACGCGACGATCTTCTGCGTGGCCGAGGGCAGCGGCTACAGCGTCATCGGCGGCGAGCGGTTCGACTGGACCGCGCGCGACGTGTTCGTCGTGCCGTCGTGGGTCGGCGTATCGCATCACGCGCCGAACGGCGAAGCCGTGCTGTTCAGTTTCTCGGACCGTCCCGCGCAAAAAGCGCTTGGCCTGTGGCGCGAGGATCGCAGTAACAACGCCTGATGCATCGGCGCGATTTCGTTGCGAACGCATCGATTCGCGGCCAGATGCGGGTATGCGCTTGATACACTGACGCTCAATCACTTTCATCGCACCCTGCGGTGTCGAACTGAATTATCAAATCAATCCAATTTATCAAACGGAGACGAAACATGAAGTTGCTGAGTTTTAAGGCCGATGGGCGCGAGTCGTATGGCGTCGTGCGCGGCGAGGAAGTGATCGATCTGGCGCCGATCGCGGGTGAAGTGGGCGCGACGTTGAAGGAAGCGCTCGCGCGCAACAGCCTTGGGCGCATCGCGGACTGGAGCGCCACGCGCGCCGCCGACAGGAAGCTCGCGGACGTCGAGTTTCTGCCCGTGATCACCGAGCCGGAAAAGGTCCTCTGCATCGGCATCAACTACCTGAGCCATGTGAAGGAAACGGGCCGCGAAGTGCCGAAGTGGCCGATGATCTTCACGCGCTGGGCGGATTCGCAGACGGGCCACCAGGGGCCGATCGTGCGTCCGGCCGCATCGGAAAAGCTCGACTTCGAAGGCGAACTGGCCGTGGTGATCGGCAAGCGCGCGCGTCACGTGAAGGCGGCGGATGCGTTCGGCTATGTGGCCGGCTATGCCTGCTACAACGACGGCAGCGTGCGCGACTGGCAGCGTCACACGATCCAGTTCACGCCGGGCAAGAACTTCCCGCAGACGGGCGGCTTCGGTCCGTGGCTCGCAACGGCCGACGAAGTGGGCGACCCGTCGCAGCTCGAACTGACCACGCGTTTGAACGGCAACGTCGTGCAGGCCGCGAAGACCGACGACTTGATCTTCAGCGTGCCCGCGCTGATCGAGTA
>Ga0131853_10022592_pt1 | contig 11375 bp, 9 predicted proteins | sample TergutLab28metaG_FD_92764 | JGI IMG/M metagenome (GOLD analysis project Ga0131853, IMG submission 92764) | Labiotermes labralis P1 segment gut microbial communities from Petit-Saut dam, French Guiana - Lab288 P1 (version 2) (version 2) | ecosystem: Host-associated > Arthropoda: Insects >...
CCCATTGCAAAAGACCCGTTAAAAAGGTGTTTTTCCCCCCCCAATTTAAATATTTTAAAATTCTCCCCCCCCCCCCCCAACCAAAAACCACCAACACCCCAGTATTTCGAAATTGAAACATGAGAAACCAAAATTTCAGGTAGAGTATCTTATGCTCATACTTTTTATCCTCTACATAGCTTTCTATCCATCAGTCAAATTGCCCTCCCTCTTCAACACCAATAATGTCACCAACAATAATAATAAATGACAGCCCTTAGCCATTATAATGACCTGCTTTGTACTATTTTAAAGCATATTTGTGACTGTTAGTTGGATGATTGGCTGATATTTCTATCTTTGTTATTTTTTCACATGGCATGTATTTCTGATTGTTTTTATGACTCATATATGTTACCTGTATTTTAACTATCTCTATATATATTATTTATGCAGTGTTACTCATTTACCAGTGTAAATTGTATTGTACTGCATTTTTTATTCTTGTATCATGTCTGTTATATTTCTTATGTCATTCATGCTTGTGTGATGTTTTGATTCTAACCTGTATCTTATTCAACTGTCAGTTGACAGATGCTGTATTTGTGCAACATATATTTGTGAATGTGTGCAACTATAAATCCTTCACCGTAACAGAACAAACTCCTGTGCCTAATATGGGTAACAAACCATTCTCTTCATGCCTTCAAAACCTATAGAATTACACAGCAGGCAGAAATGTTTTCTTAGTTATCTGCAGCTTCCTAACCTGTTACCAAGTACTCATGCCATTTTCAACTCATTACATCCTTTTCGTTTTATTTGTAAGCATTTAAAGAAACCCTCTCCATATTAAGTGGACTTCCTATGTATAAGTGTCCAGGCTTCCACAGTACCCCACACACACACACACACACACACACACACACACAAAATTACTTATGTTTGTTCAACTCATACAATACAAACTCACGGACTCACCAAAGTCCTTGGGTAGGTAGCTGGGCATAAATGGTTGGGCAGAAGGGAAAGACAAGTTAAGATACATGAAGTATAGAATATGCAATCGATGGCATCCATACGCCGTTGATGATACAAGCATAAAAAACCAATGAATTATGTTCAGAAAACAATGGGTTCTCAGACACATTTCTGCCTGCATCACCCTAAGACACCATAAGGTGATCTTTAAACTGTAATCTCACGGGCACAGTCAGCCATATGCTGGTCTCCACAGGTTTCATGTGGCCAAATGCAAAAACTATGATTGTCATTTTTTTTTATTTTTTCCTTAGTTAATTTATAAACACTAACACTTATGTCACCTATCAACTTTCCCTACTACAACAGCTTATTTTCTCATCAATGTCAGAACTTTTGCATATTATCTGAATATAATCTTGCACACTCTGTCTGTTCAGTCTGTTAGCTGGCCCTGCCTGCATACCCAAAATTGAAGTAACTACATGTTCAGTCCCTCCAACTTCCTCTGCAGATTCTGGGTCACATAGAAGCTCTGAAATATGGACTTCAACATGTCTTCTCTCTTGGAATTCAAGGGCATACTTAATACTTATCCCATTTTTAGAATTTGAAAGTGTGCAATTGTAATGAAACACTTGACTGACTGCTTCACAGCTTTAAGGGGAAAAGTTTCTTTCATTACTCAGCTAGGTTTAGAAAAAAGAGCAACACCTATTTCCTGGAAGCAGACATTTGAGAAGATAAACTGTAAAATTAGTGGCAGTTTCCTTAAATGTGTCACTATCTTATACAGGTGAAGGTGAACAGTGCAAAAATATCAATAAATGCAAAAAAGACCCACGTTAGTAAAGATTTATACATAATGGTCACACATCAATTTTTTCTTATAAACACAGCATGTATTCAGACGTCATAAGTTTAAAAACTCTAATTCATGTATTTTACTCACTGAACTGCTTCAAACTAGAAATGTAAATGGCCAAGCACAACATGAAAAACTCTGGCCATACAAAAATACTGTGGGCATTTAAACCCAATACTTAAAGGTTAAATCTCGCATTTGTTGGAAACCTAATACCCTGTCTTGCACATAAAAATTTAAAAAGTGTAGGTAGTCAGCTGTTTCCTCATTAATCCTAAAAAAATCTCTTCATACGTGCATTACTGCTGGCTTACTGTGTGTCTGGAAAGTCACACTTGCAATTTAAATTACTAAATACGTTAATGATTGAGACAAAACACATGTTAACAAAATGTTGACATACAGTATTCATAGGAAATTAAAATGTTTATTGTGACACTGACACATGGTGTAGGCCACTTTCAAGCATCTTTCTGTAGAAGTTCTGATCTGATCAACATTTTAACAAGGGTCATTTCCATCTCAATGTTCTTCAAGAAACTGCATGGTGGAATTCAAAGATTTGTGAAGATCCATTCCATGCATTCAAATTTAGAAATGGCATGGTGAAATCCAAAGATGTGAAGATTCATTTCATGGATTCAAATTTAACAGCACTTATTTTGTTAAAGTCAAAGTTTCAAAAGGGGCATTTTCATCTGAACATTCATCAATGTAGTGCATGGTGGAATTAACAGGCATGAGTTTCCAGGCATCATGTATGTAAACTTTTCTAAAAGCACAAAGCCCTTTGCCTCCAAGCAGCCACAACATTTTTTTTCACATGTCCATAATTCCTCCATCACAATGTAAGTTGTTGCCATGCACTGCTTATACCATAACACTGTCCATATGTTCACTGCTGTCTTAATATTGCTACCTCTGTCACCCCTGCTTGCAATGACCCTGCCAACCAATTACGTGTGGCTACTACCTGTTAGTGTTGGACAGCAGCCATATTCTTTTGTCTGTATTTTGATTTTCCACTTCCACATCTTGTGTCCAAACAGACTGATCCCAACCCAAAAAATGTGGACAACATTTCTAGAGAACTGAAAGCAGGTAGAGGAGAGAAAATCTGTCATAAAAATAATCTGTTATTGTCAGTGGAACTCCCCATGTTCCATGCCTTACTGTATTCAGTACAATCAAAAAGTAGGTATCCTTTGTACAGTACCTTAAATTAGCAACAAAGGCAGCAATCTGAAAGCGCATCAAACAGGGGAAAATATGACAGCTGTAACTGCAAACACGCTACTTCAGTAGCCATCATTTTCCGCACCATAACTTCTAGACACGAGTTTTCATGTGACAAGGTACATAAACTGTGCAAGTAAATATAATAAGTTGAATCTGCCGTGGATGGCTTATATTTTAAAAATTTTTGACTAGGAACAAACTGGTTCTTTGAAATCATTTCCAACAGATTTCCAATTAAGGATTCCTGTCTTCTTGAATGACAATGCATCATGGGTGAGCCGTTCCCAACACTTTGAAGGGCTGTAGTTCCTTCATCCTGACATCTGAGACCCTTGAAGATGAAGGAACTATAATAATACATTAAAAATATTGGGAACCACTTACCCTATGAAGCAGTGTCATATCCTAGAAGAATGTACTCCCAACTACACAACTGAAATTCTCAAAACTCTGCAGACCTCAAGTCCCTACAGCTCTACAGTACAGTACTTGCATATAAAAGAATAGACCATGAATGAAGGTGACAAAGAGCATGTAATGAGTATTTGTTTCTTATACAAGAAATTCCTTGGCAGAAGGTACAATGTGTCTTAATTTTCAGATTGGAACTCAAAAACAGGAAGTGCAACCATACACATGTAAATACAGCATTTTTAATTACATTACGTTTTTTAGAATCTTTCAAGTATTTACATTCTGTGTGGCTAATGACTACACTTTGTACATACTGGTGGACTTTACTTCAATAATGAAGCCTGCTACTTTGAATGCAACTGGACACACTTCCAGCTTACAACACAAAGTGGGAAGAAACTACACACATAAAGGTTTGTTTACTGATCTGTATCACATGGGAAAGTCACTTGAAGTTCAAATTTAATATATTTATAATATATATTTCATTTTAACGTATATTTACAAACATCAATTCTTGTACTATAGTCTGCTTTCTTTAAAAACAATAACGTGTGTACTGGTTCGAAAAATTCAAATTATATTTATCCTTTGCAACAGTTCTTCTTTCTATATAAAAAAGTGCTTTTCCCCCCCCCCCCTCCCATTCAAGCACTACGGTACAGCATATTTACATCTCTTGATATTATCACTATGCACTACAATATTCTGCACATTACCAACAGTCCCAGGTCAATGTCATCAGTGGGACACTGATCTTGGGCTTGTTAAGAGTCCCTGTAGTAAATACAACTTCATAATTGTACCCACCTCCCCACACTTACTCACTCACATCTTCTAATCTGGAGGAAGGAAACTGAAGAGCTTGAATTTGTCTCTGATGTGTGGGCGAACATCTTCCTTCTGAACAGAAAATAAAAAAATTATACATTCTACAAAGGATTTAAAAACACAAACTAGACAATGTGAATACAGTGAAACCTTCATACAGTGTAATTCAAGAGGTCAAAATTGTCTGGACTTGACCTATTCCAAATTTACTTGAATATCAAAACTGACAAATAAGAAATGACCTATGCTTCATAAAAGAAACTGGCAGTGGCATACACTCCTACATATAAAATCATGATCAATACACTCAATACAGCCTTACTGCTGCCATGTCTGTTGAGTGGCACACAGATGTGATGCCATGTCAGGTCGATTGGCTGTATCATGTAGGAATTCTCAATGTTATGAATCCCATCTAGTAGAAGGGCAATACATACATAACTGTAACCATGCCTACTGTTTTGTGCGAGCATGAAGCTTGGTCTTTCACACTGAGGGAAGAACACAAGTTGTAAGTGTTTGAAAATGGGGCGATGAAAAAGATGTTTGGTCCTAGAAGGGACAAGGTAACAGGTGAGTGGAGAAGACTACATAACAAGGAGCTTTAAGCTCTCCACTCCTCATCAAATACTATTTGGGTGATCACATTTAAAAGAATTAGATGGGAGGGGTATGTGGCATGAAATGGGTACAAGAGTGGTGCACACAGTGTTTAGGTGGGGGTGACCTGATGCAAAAGGGACAAGTTGGAAAACCTTGGTGCTGATGGGAGGATAATATTTAAAACAGAACTTCAACAAGTGGCATGGGCAGGCACGCACTGGATTTCTCTGACTCAGGATAGGGACAGGTGGTGGGTGCTTGTGTATGTTGTAATGAAACTTTGGGTTCCATAAAATACGGAGAATTTCTTGAGTAACAGAGGACCTGTTAAGATCTAAGAAAGGACTTACTAATGAACAAAGTTCTAACAGGAACAAAATATTTTCAAACACAATATTCATATAAATATTCAATATACAGGTGTGGAAAAACTCCATGCCCAAACTTCGTGAGGTGATAGGGGGGGACCAAAACAAAGATTTGTTGTCAAGGAACTATATGTCAATGATGCGTCCTTGCAGCGCTACGGACGTCAAAGTGGATCCGACTAAAGTTGGAATTCAAGCAAAACCACTGAAGTATTCTGAAAAAAAGTTGTATTTTGTACTAATTTAGGGCAGATGTTTAAATGTATGGCCACCAACCTCAATATCAGCCGATGACACAGCAAAGACTGACGTGTGCACTCAAAAATGCCAGGTTGTTGCCTGATGGTTCCTGCTGCCTCAATAATATGGGCGCTAAGATCCTCTTCAAAATCAACTGGCAACATGTAAAACAGGGCTTTAATATGGCCCCATAGGAAGAAGTCCATTGGTGTGAGGTCTGGTGACCTGGGAGGCCAAGCCATTGACCTGCCCTGTCCAATCCAGTGACTGTTGTAAGTGGCGGTGAGATGTTCTCGGACCTGATGTGCAAAGTAAGCCGCAGCATCGCCGTGCTGGAACCAATGTTTCTCCTGACTGATAAGTGAATTTCTTCCAGCATTTTCGGTACCTTTCCTCCAGAAACACAAGGTAAATCTGCGCGCTGAGTTGTCAGGATAACAAGGCCCAAATGAAAAGACACTAACAATGCCCGCCCAAACAGTGACCACCAAGTGTTGTTGGTGGCAGTGAACAGATGCAGCATGATGGTTTGCTTCTGCCCAAACATGGCTGCTGTGGTTGTGGAAAATCCCCTCTCAAGTGAAGCAGGCCTCATCTGTGAACAACACTACTGTGGAAAATTTGGGCTTCTCCCTAATGTGGTGCATAAACCAATGAACTAATTGGTATTGATGAAGGTAACAAGTGGGGCCTAGTAGAGCCTGCAACTTCTGCCAATGGAAAGGATGGAGCCCCTACCCGCATACAACGTTCCACAAAAGACGACAATTCACACTGACCACGTGATCAAACATGTGGTTGCTTGTGGATGGATCTTTCTCAAAATGCTGTAAAACGTCCTCATCAAATTGCAGTGCGCAAATTGATTGTCCCCACCCTGCACTCTGCCTGTTCACTGCAAATGTACCAGTTTCCCGAAGGCAACGGTTGAAAGAAGCAAACATACAATAATCTGGACACACTCTGTTCGGAAAATGCTCATGATAAATCCTCTATGCTTCTTTTCTGTTACCATATGCTGCACCATGTGCGAAGTGAATGTCGGCGAGTTCGGCCCACGTGATGTGTTCCATGTTGATGTCGATTTGACTATAGTGCACACACTTGTGAGGTTCTGTGTTCGTCCTTTGAAAAAAATGTCTCCTTCGGCGAGCCACAAGAGGTATGAGAAAGAGCTGACATGCGCACTGCACACACATCAGTCTCTGCTTTGTCATCATCGCCTGTGTATCAAGGTCGGTGACCATATGTTTGAACATCTGCTCTAAACTGGTACAAACTACGACTATTTTTGAGAATACTTCAGCGGTTTTGCCTGATTTCCAACCTTAGTCAGAAAAAATTTGCCAATACATAGTGCTGAAAGGACACATCTCGGACATATAGTTCCTTGACAATAAATCTTTGTTTGGTCCCCCCCGCCCCCCATCATCTCATGAAGTTTGGGCATGGAGTTTTTCCATATCCTGTATGGGTTCCATATTGCATTTTGTCTGGCTCTAAACATGACCATGACCACCACCATTAGTATACCAAAAATGATTCTTCTGAACAAAGTCTCTATATGTAACAACACTGCAAATTAAGTAATGCATTGACATAAATATGCGGTTTTTTTTCCCAGAAAATTGAAAATCATAATTGGGCATAATCTTATATGCAGTCACCTTATAATCAGGTAAATGCAGTAAAATGGTTTATCATTTCCTGCACAGAAAGTAGCAGCCTTATTAAAAAATAAATAAATAAAAAAAAAATGGCATAATGACTTGGTATAGTCATGTCTACACTGGTGAATTGGTACCTCTTCAGTCATGTAACTACTTGATTCAGTAGTTCTGTGTTATTCGGTGTAATTCAATTTGTTGTGTTAATAAAAATCCAACTAGATGCAACAGTATGCAGATATTAGTTACTGCATAGTCACTCTACATGTTATGGGTCTTACAGCACCCATCATTAGGAGTACTAAAAACTGTAACCACAGCCTCCGGTATAGGTCATAATATCAGTACAGCTACTTCCCTCCAACGTGGCCTAATCAGGAGTCCCGATCAGGCCATGTTGGAGGGAAGTAGCTGTACTGATATTATGACCTATACCGGAGGCTGTGGTTACAGTTTTTAGTACTCCTGATGATGGGTGCTGTGACATCCAAAACATGTAGAGTGACTTTGCAGTAAATAAATATCTGCATATTGTTGCATCTAGTTGGATTTTTATTAACACTGAATTATTAAGCATGGAACCATGTGCTTAAAATTTGATTTGTTGTGGTTGCTGCATTTTGTTTGTAAAAGAAGTGGGGTATCAATTTTTAGCAAAATTAGAGAAACAGTCTATAACACTGGCACTCACAATATACAGCATGTTCATGAACAGGGAATAACAAATAGAACATATTTTTTGATTCATATAAAAGATTTAAAGACATATGTGAAGACAATTCAATTAAACTCAGGAATTCAGATCACAGTGGAGACAGTGACTGAAAAGTTGACAAATGACTGTCAAACTACAGGTCTAAGGAAATATATAGCAAAATTGTGTGACCAGTATTGATTAAAGACCTGACCATAAATAAAAAGGGAGTAGGGGGAGGGGGGGAATTCAGTCAGACCTCTTACTAAGATTACTGAAAGAACCCACATTTAAAAAAAAACGTTATGACTAATTATATAACCAGACTATTCATCAAAATTCATAAACATGCTGCCAAGTGTTATGTTAAAAGATCTAGTGTCTTAGGAGGGGAAATAAAAGTGATTCAAACTCATATCAGTGTGTCCTGTTTGTTTCAATTTCCAGTCTCATTACTTACCATCTGAACTAGGTCCTCCAGGAAAGGCAGGAGCTTCATCAGCTCACTGTCATTCTGGTCAACAAACCAACTCTCAATTGGAATCCCATTTTCTAACTGAAAGCACAAGCATTTTCTTGTAAAAAAATGTAACTGCATGTCTAACCAAACAAGCTGTAACACATTTTAAGGTCTAACACTGGAACACTGTGTAGTTGAATAGTTAGGTATGAACATTCTGTAGGAACCAGCTCACTGTATTGTCAGATTACAGTGCCATAACCCAGAAGATCGGAGCCAAACTCTTCTTAATGTCAGAGAAATGCCACACTCTTAGTTTCAGTTTTGAACTTGTCGAATGTCAAACGTGAATTCTGCTTTAATGTGGCCCTAATCTTGGATCTTTCTACTGGAATCCAAAGGTACTCACACCCACCCATGAACTGCACACTACTGCTGCCGCTGTTCCTGCTACTATTACTCCTGTATATGTTTTAATAAAGGTTGTATATGATTTAAATTTATAGATGGCCCACACAACATACACAGCAAATGAAGCAACCCACTCTCTAGGAAGTGTGTCATCCCCGTTGTGTGTGTGAAAATTGGAAAGGGTATGTAGTCAAACACAACTATGTCAATTAATGTGTATTTAATGGCTATACTAGACAACTACATGTATCGGCCTTTACTGGCCATCTTCAGGTTGTCTTCCAGAGAACTTAAGGTCCTACTATACACATTGAGCATGCACGTGCTGCAGAGATCTCTATGTACGGGCCTTATTGCGTAATGTAATTTCTATATGTAGTGAGTTGTATACTCTGACTAGAGGCATGGTAGAGCTAGTGGCTAGTGTCAAGTTTGAAGGTTCTGGTCCACTGGTATTATGAAGAGGCGTGTTCCTCTTCCTTCCTCTTAATTGGAGTTGTGTTGTGGGGAGGCCCGAATGACCTTGGATGTACCGTCCCTTGCCTGTGGGGACAGAGATGTGTGTGAGTAGGGTGGTGAATTAATCTGGCCTAATTATATAGGGAAATTTGCTGTATTGGGGGAACATAAATAGCTTAGTACTTACTTATGCTGCAGGTGTCAGTGTGTTCCCAGCTCGCTCCGGTTTTACCCCTGGGTGGGTGTATGTCCATGTGGGTGGTGGCACACACTGTTGTTGTTACTGTGCACTGTTTCTCACTGTGTGTAGCTGTTTTCTGCACTGTACTACAATTGTTCACCGTGAGACACTTGTCACAGTATTAATCGAATCTTTTGTTCATTCTGTCACTCCTATTCAATAAGCGTACTGTAGTATTTATTTACATTATATGCAGTTGGTGGCTTTTTCCACTTTCTGTAGTGTCGTTACAAATGTATATTACTACTGTTTGTGTCGGTTTCTGCCTTGCTGGAAAAGGTTGTGGTGGTCCTAATTTGGGGTGGGTGAGTGTTTGTCTCTCGGCTGGTCGTGTGTTGGTTGGGGCTGGGCGGGCTGCGGCTTTTATGCCTAGTGGGGTTTTAGTAAATTTTGTTGGGGGTTATGTTAAATTCATCATTTAGGTGGTTGTTACTGGAAAATTCTTTGTAAATAAAGTATCTTCCTATGGTGTTGAGGTGGGTTCCCTTATCTTGGTATTGCAAAATCTGCATTGTTTCATGAATGGGGCCAAATGGGTGTGAATGTTCCAGAGCATGTTTGGCGTAGTTTGAAGTGTTTCTGTTGGACTTAAATGCATTTTTGTGTTCTTTAAACCTTTGTGTGAAGCTGTGTCCCATTTGCCCTACACACGCCTTGTTGCAATCTGGGCATGTTAGTTTGTATGCTCTGGATGTGCTGTGTTTGTCCAGGGTTTGGGGTTTTGGCATCAATAGCTTCTGGAGGGTGTTGTTAGTGCGCAGTGTAATTCTTAGTTCTGCCTTCTTGAAGAGTTTTGTAATAAAAGTAGTCTCTCTACCGATGTATGTGAAGGGGGCCCATTTCTGTGTAGTCATAACTGTTTTTTGGTTGGGGGTCATGGTAGTTTGCCTTGGGTGGGGGCTATGTGTGTGTGTGGACCGGGAGCCCATTGTTCAGCATGATGTCGTGGATGGTGTCCAGTTCTTCTTTGTATTCGTCATACTGCAGGTGGTATGTGTTCAGTCTGTTATACAGATACCTTTTGGCAGCGTGCTTGAGTTGGGGTGGGTGGTTCAAGGAATATGGGATAATGCTGTCTGTGAAGGATGGTTTCCTGTATGTGGAGGTTATCCATTTTGTTGGAGTCTTGCGAATAGTAATGACCAAAAAATTTATTTGGTTGTCGGATTCCAGTTCTGCTGTGAACTTCATGTTTGGGTGGAGCGTATTAACCCTTTCCAGCCCAGTGATGCCATGTGGCATCATACTTTTCATCTGTCCTTAATATGCATGTCTTTTGCCCAGTGACTGCAATAGTCATCTTAGCATACTGCTGACTTTTCTGCGCTCGGCTGGCTATGCTGATGTCACTCAACATATGAACAAAGCAACCAGTTCTTGCGAGTTTTGTAGGTGGAGCGGCATGTGCCTGTGACGGTGGTGTGTTGGGTTAGTTGGGAATGACATTTGGATGAATAATAGTTAGACAGAATTGTTATTTCCAGCCCAAAGTCAAGTATAGATGTGGGTTGTTAATGTGTGAACGCACGAAGATGTTATGTGAAAAATGTGCCTTATTGTGAAGGTGCAAAATGTTGTGACTCCATATGCCATCATCAGGCATCACTTGAAGGAAAGGTACGTAACCTTATATTATACATTACGTTTGTAAAAAAAATTTTTGGAGTTCAATTTTTTTTAATTTATACTGAATCATTTTTACTTTTAATTGGATCTTTTTTATTATAATTACTTATATGTATTTATGGCAAATTATATACATATATATGTTATTTTCCGGCTTTTAGATGAAACCTAAGCGGAATACACTGACAGATGCAGAATTGTTGATTCTGTTGGAAGGGGAATTATCTGACGTTGATTTGGATGTGTCAGATGATGAGTTGGACCTTGTCAGTAATAGAAATGAACATGCAGTCCCCA
>Ga0131853_10022594_pt1 | contig 11374 bp, 10 predicted proteins | sample TergutLab28metaG_FD_92764 | JGI IMG/M metagenome (GOLD analysis project Ga0131853, IMG submission 92764) | Labiotermes labralis P1 segment gut microbial communities from Petit-Saut dam, French Guiana - Lab288 P1 (version 2) (version 2) | ecosystem: Host-associated > Arthropoda: Insects >...
CCTTGAGCTGGAAACCATAAAACAGCTAATAGAGGAAGCTGAATAGCTCCCGATCGTGCATCTGTGTGCGGCGGCGGGTTTGATAACTATTACATCTCGAATTTACTTTCGCAAAGCACGCAACACTTTTAGTAAAAAGTCAGCAGAGATTTCCCAATAAAGTGTAATAGCTTCTGATTCACCCTGATCAAGACTCATAGATAGTGCTGTTATGGCAATAGTGTTTTTTGCGGGAACTACCTTACCCTTTGCCCACTCTATTATGTCCCCGGCTCTTGGTTTGCCAGGAATTGCCAACTCATTAAAGACTGCTTGGGGAATGCAAACCCGGTTGAATAGCTTATCAAGAAGGTCAAGTTTGTTGCATACCGCTAAAGCGATAATAGGCGATGCATCACTAACGATAAGCATTTAGCTGAGCCAATTCTCTCTCAACATCTTCGATATCATAATCTATTATTGAGATACCCGCTTGGGAAACACATGAAATGAAATCATAGATACTCATACCGCATAATTCGGCACCCTGGGCAAGTGTAAGTTTTCCGTCTCGAAATGATTTTAACGCGAACTCTTTACGCATGGAAAGGGCAATTTCCCTAGCTTCCATGTTCAAGGAAGTTAATATCGAGTCGGATACTGGTATTGTTACCTGGTTCATGCGTGCCTCCTTTTAAAAATATACACCATATTTCCAGGTTTTGGAAGTAGAGAAGTTTTTACGCATTTTTTACGTTGTTAGGCTCTGATATTCGCAGGGGTTAATAATAGGCACTTTTTCTCTTAAAAGGGGTCAATAATAGGCGCTTGGGAATATACAAAACCTTCTGCACAGAGCGAATGAAAAGCCGGAGAATACCTTGCTGATCCCTATTCCCCGGTAAACATTCCCTTAGCTAAAGCATCCTCCGGGTCAAGTTCAAGGACAAAGCGAAAATAAGACTCAGCTTTAGCCCTGTCGCCTGTTTTCATGGCAAGCACTCCCAGGTTGGAAATTATTTTGATATTCTCCGGTTCTTCCCGCAGCGCGTGTTCAAGCTCCTTTTGGGCTTGCTTAAAATCCCCCAGTTCCATAAAGCAGATGGCTATTTCGTTTTTCAGATCGCTGCTGCTGCCGCCAAGCTCTTCGGCTTTTTTAAGCGATTCCAGGCTGTCGCTATAACGCCTTAGCTTTCGCAAAGCCCAGCCAAGCACGAACCAGCCGTTCCAGGCTTTTGGGTTTTTTTGCAAAAAATCGCGAATTTTCGAAAGCCCTTTTTCATCGTGGCCGTTGTTGATTAAATTATAGGCCTCAGTAAAATTGCTGTCATCCAGGCCCTGGCTGTTTATGTCCGCGATGATTTTTTTTGCCTGATTAAGCTTTTCTGCTGGAAGTTCTGCCGGGAATTCGGAACGAATTCCCGCGGGATTATCAGATTCTTCCCCCATCGAAACATAACGGGAAAAGCAGTCTTTGGCCCTTTTGTATTCCCCAAGCCGCATGAAGAAAAAGCCGGCGTTAAAAAAGGTATCCGGTAAAACCGGCTCCAGGGATAATGCTGTTTCGTACGCTTCCAATGCTTCGATATTTTCTTCCTGGGTGACAGCCTTCTTCTCTAGGATAAGAGCTTTATTGAGGAGCACTCCCGGTGAACCTGGGAAAAGCCCTTCCAGAATTGCGCTAATCTCCAGGGCCATATCGAATTCTCCGTTTTTAGCCTTAACGATGCTGGCTCCGGTAAACTCGTGGTAAATTTCCGGCTTTACGGTAAGGACAAAACGTTTGTAGTAGTCTACCCATTCAGGCGGAATATCGTATTCGTTTGGAGCGGAAATAATACGCAACATTCCGGAAATGATCGCTTCCCAGGAAAGGGTGTTTGGATCCAGGCTGTCTTCGTTTGGAGACAGCTCCACGGGAATCTGAATGGAGGGATCCAGCTCGAAAAAGTTCAAGCTCTTCTTTAGGGAATTGGGGACGGGTAGGAAAATAACAGGTACCTTTTCCATAGAATTTACTTGGATGGAAATTTTAGATCTAAGTCATCGTCTAAAGTGGGCGCCGGGGGAGGGGAAGCGGTGGTTTCTTGTTTGACCACTACCTCCGGTTCTAAGGCGGGCTCGGCTGTGGGCGCCATGATAGCTGGTTCGGCTACTGGGGGCGCAGCGGGGGTAGCCTTTGGGATAGCCTTTGGAGCCGGGGCCGGAGTAGGCGCTGCGAAGCTCGCATCGGTTATCTTTTCCGTACCCCGGGCATCTGCCCGAACCTGGGAGACATAATCGTTTATCCGTATCTTGTACCCCATGGGCACAACGGTTTCATCAAAAAGAAGAACAAGGGATACAAGTTCTTTTCGGCCTTCTACCACTTCAGAGCGGATAAATGTCCCTTTCAAAAGAAATGGTTCTTTGGGGTCATCGAAATCTATCTTTATAACCGCCTCTTTGTTGACTAAAAACTTGGCTACCCCCATCATAATAATTCTTGCTCCGGAAAATGATACGTCGCGTAAAATGCAATGGCGGGGCACACCCTGAATATAGACTGAACTCTCTTTTAGTATACTTAATTTCCTGGCGGAGTCTGTGGTAATAAGAATCCTTTCTTCCCGGCGCTTGGCGGAGTTTACATTGGCGTCAAGAATACGCCCCATAATCTCGATAAGATCATCCGGCGGCCGCTGGGTAAATTGTAGAGTAAAAATAGCCATATCATTGGATTTTCCATAAGGGGTGTAGCCGGCGGATTTTGTGTTCACGAAAAAAGCTACCGGATTTGACTTATCCGCGAGTTTAAAGCAGAACCGGAGGCTTACCATATTGTTTGCCCGTTCCAGCTTCTGCAAAATCCCGGACTTTATATTTACTACTACTTTGGCGCTCTGAAAGGAGGTTGAAAAAACTACACATGGCCAAAAATCTCCAACGCACTTCAGATATACCTGGTTGGGGACAAGGCCTGTTACCTGGATAATTTCTTTGCTGAAGGTGACATTTATCGACTTAAATAGCTCATAGTAAGTTGCAATTTGTTTGCTGGTTAAGATACCCATTAACTACAATATACGATTCTTTGGTGCCGGAGTCAATTATGGACATTCCATACATTGCAAGTGTATAGTTGTAGATATGGAAATGACAAATGACGCTGCCCTTCCCTGGATTATAGCCACCGGACAACGTTTCAGTATTGAAATCGGTGGGCTTATCCTTGTATTGGCTCTGATACTTTTTGGGCTTGCGTTTTTGGTCTTAGTTCGGGGAATCGCGGGAATCTTGGCGGAAAGAACTAGAATTCGCCGTGATGCCGCTGCCCTTGTTGCGGGAGAACTCATGCCATCAGAAAAGAAAAGAAGGGTCGGCCGGGTAAAGAGGCGTGTTGGCGGACTGCGTTTAAAGCTCGTTGCCGTTACCATGGTGCTGGTTTTGCTTGTGAATGTCTTGGCTTCCATCCCGATTTTTTTCTTGATGGTACAGAACCAAACAGAAACCCTTGTTAAGGGTCTATGGGACCGGTCAACAGTACTATTGGAAGGAATAGCTTCAAGCACAAAACGATATCTTTACCAAAGAAATTTCACGGCTATTAGCCTCCTCCCTGCCCAAATTGCTTCTATTCCGGAGGCTTTTTACGTAACCATAACAGGCTTTAATCCGGATACTCTTGTTTTCGATGATAGAGTTTGGGCTTCTAATGATCCGGAATTAAATAGAAAGATAGATTCTGAAGAACTGATACAAGGTTTTTCCAGAATTGACGATACATTAAGCCCGCGACTCGGGCAATTGATCTACGAGTATAACCATTTTGCAACGGAAAGGTTGGGCACTTTTCCAAGAAGAATCGTAGAGCTAAGCCGGGAGCTTGAGGAACTGCAGGAACAAGCGGGACACGACGATACAGCGTCAATGGCCCTGCACCTGGAGAGTCTTCGAGGTGAACGGCAGATACTTGAAAACAGAATCACTGAAACCGTAACAAGAATGACAAGCGGCATAAGATCGGAGCCGGAATATACTTTGGAAAATGTACTTCAGAATACCAGGTTTCTTTTTTACAAACCTATAATGTTGCGTCTTGACGCGGAGGACACCTTTTTCTGGGGGCTTGTTCGCTTTGAAGTTTCTGTAAGATCCATTCTGGACGAAATTGATGAGGGGCGGAATGCCCTTTTAAGAGTCAACTTTCTGATTGCCTTAGCAGCACAGCTTGTTGGCGCCATTGGCTCTCTTTTGCTTTCTAACTATATTCTCAAGCCAATAGGGCGATTGGTTAAGCATGTCGAAACCATTCGGGATACTCAAGATAAAGCCAAACTTATCGGCTTGGACATTGAGCTAAAATCGAAAGATGAGCTTGCCATACTTGGGAATACTATCAACGATATGACCCGCGGCCTTGTTAAAGCCGCGCTTGCGGCTTCAGAGCTTTCCATCGGCAAGGAATTTCAGAAAAAATTTATCCCGCTTGAGTTCGATGATCAAGGAAACAAACTTAGCTCAGGGTTCGAGGAAACATCATTCCTTAATATCTTTGGTTACTATGAAGGGGCAAAAGACGTATCCGGTGACTACTTCGATTATCAGGATTTGGACGGACGCTACTACGCTATTATTAAATGTGACGTTGCAGGCAAAGGTGTTCCGGCGTCTTTTATTATGATCCAGGTAGCGACCATGTTCTTGAACTACTGCAAACAGTGGCAGCCAACAGAAGCGGGTCTGCATATAGAGAATCTGGTTTATCAGATTAATGAGTTCATCGAAAACCTTGCCTTCAAAGACCGGTTTGCTGCCTTTACCCTTTGCCTTTATGACTCTCAAACCGGGATGGTCAGGTTTTGCAGTGCTGGTGATAATATCGTATATCTCTGTGACGCATCCGAGAAAAAAATCAAAACCCTTTTACTGCCTGAAACCCCGGCGGCAGGCGTACTACCCAATATCACTGTGGAATCAAAGGGCGGCTACAGAGTTCAGACTGTTAATTTAGACCACGGCGATATGCTTCTCTTATTCACCGACGGTATTGAAGAATCCAAAAGGAAATTCCGGAACACGGAATTTGAAGAAATTGTATGTACGGCCGGACCGGATGATACGCCCCATGAAAACCATGTTGCCGGGCAGAGAGATGAGGGATTGGGGCTTGATAGGGTATGTAAAATAGTTAATGCGGTTTTGAACAAACAAGTTTATACACTTCATAAATGGCATAACGGCGAAGGGGATAATAAAGATCTGCAATTTGATTTTAGATCCTGTCAGGGCACTGTTGAAGATGTAATAATGGCCTTGATTTCGGTAGAAAAAATGTTTCGCTGTTATTATAATCCAAAGGCTTCAGAAGAAAATCAGGTGCTGGTTGACAAGATAGTTGACTCTTTCCTAAAGAAGCATTTTGTCCAGTACCGGAATTACTGTTCTTTTACACGAGAAAATCCTGTTAATTCTGCGTATATGTATTATACTCATGTAATGGAGGATGAGCAGTACGATGATCTGACCATCCTAGGATTAAGGCGGAAGTGAGGAAAAAATGGCATTTATTGACAGAATGAGAGAATTAGTAGATCAAGGTGTGACGGTTTCTAAAGATTTTGCTGTAAAAGCCGGCGCCAAGGCCCAGGATCTGGGCGAAAGAAGTGTTCTGATGATTGAAATCAGGCAGCTTGAAAGCCAAGCGCAAAAGCATATCGGACGGCTGGGCGCAGAAGTCTATAATGCTTTGGTGGAAAGGAAAGAAGAGTCCGTATCCGCCGAAAGTATTCCAATAAAAGCGATCCTTTCCGATATAGCGGCAACCCGTGAATCAATAGAAAAAAAGGACGCTGAGCTGAAGTCCAGAAAAGCTAAGTGAGTCCGGTTGTTTAAAACTTTTTTAAGCGGGTAGTAAAGGTAAATTTTAAGCCTTTGCCCTGCTCGGTCTCTACTCAAACAATATTCCAAGCCATGTGTCTATTTCGCTCATCGTCTCGTCGATAAGGCCGATAGACACATTCGCGATAGGTTCCGCTACGAGCAGCCTTTGGCCTTCAATTGGAAAACGGGCGCCCGGGCCCGGTACGTCGGCAAGACCCATGGCATGACTGTGAACCCGGGAAACCATTATAGCTGCCGGAATGCCGGCCTGTCTCAGAATAATCGCCCATAACATAGCCCTATTGTCGCAGTCTCCCCTGCCTTCGGTGGCTGCGCTTACCAGGTTGATAAAATCACTGCCTGAGAGGTCACGCTCGTACTCAAAAGACTGAACCCAGTGCAGAACCTGCTCCGCGAAATCTCTTTCTGCTCTTGCTGGGATATTAAATTTCCTTTCAACCTGAAAAGCAATGTCAACGACACGGTCGAAGGAGTCACGGTAAATCGCTCTATAAAATCTTTGCCAGGCTTCCTGCCAGTTATCAGCATGCTCGAAACGGCGAAGCACCTGGAATTCCCTGTCGATTAAAGCCTGGGCTGCCTCAGCATCTTCCAGGTAAACATAGGCATATATGCCTAGTCCAAAAACCGGCATTTGCAGGCGCGTATTGCGGGGAAAGCCTATTTCGGTAATTATTCCCGGGAAAAAACGGTCTCTTTCTTCCGGAATAATGGAATCCAGAGCCGAAAAGTGCAAGACTTGAAGATCATCCCTTCCGGCCGGCCCGTAAGCCATGGCCAGGAGCAATGGGCTTCCCGGCGGCCCCAATTCTATACAAAGAGCCCAGCCCGACATAGGGCCGCTTCCGGGGAGCACAAATGATAATTCAATTAAAACCGCGTTTTTTTGCCTGTATTCAAAAGATTCAAAATCGCCTCTATTATTCAATCTTGTTTGAACATCCCGGGCTAAGGCTTCCACGTTTGCAAATTGCGCGGTATTGCCATCGACTCTTTGCCCGCCCTCGGCGCCATAAACTATTATCTCAAACATTGCCCCGTCGGGGTTCTCAAAGGAAAACCTACTCCTCCCGTCTCCTCCGATAAATTCATAACATTCGGGGAGATCCAGGCGAAAGCCCCAGGTTGGAGAATGAAGGGGAGCGGAAAAAGCAAAAGAACAAATAAATAATAAATTAAGCAATAAGAATAGTTTTTTAATTTTCATAATGCTATTATCGACTATAATGCCCAACGCGATAATATCATCGGCAATATCATATAAAAAGAACCCAATTCCCATTCTGTTTGAAAACAATTTCTGCCTGATTCTGAATAAACCTTCCGGACTCCCTGTGCAAGGCGGAAAAGATATCAAAATTTCCCTGGATTCTATCCTTTCGGAAAAAATAGAGCCCAGACCCTTTTTGGTTCACCGCCTTGACAGGGATACCTCAGGCATTATTCTTGTCGCAAAAACAAAGGAAGCAGCCGCGCTTTTTCCAAAAGTATTGATAGAAAAACAGTATTTAGCGGTATGTTCCGGCACTCCACAGCCGCCTCGGGGAATAATTGACCTAAACTTGGGTGAGCAGAAATCCAAAACATTTTACCGGCTCATTTCCGGTGGAACGATTGAAAAAAATCCGGTTTCCCTGCTGGAGCTTGAGCTAGGGACAGGCCGCATGCATCAAATCCGGCGCCACCTTGCCATGAAGAATTGTCCCATTTTGGGCGATGACAAATACGGCGATTTCCCGCTCAATAAAACCTTACGGAAAACAACAGGACTCAAGTATTTGCTCCTCCACGCCTCCCGGCTCGTCATCCCTCCCTCTCCTGGATTGGTTCCGGATGGCTTGAATCTCACTGCGCCTTTACCTGAGTATTTTGCAAATTTCCTACCCCCCTAGTCCCCACTCCCCATTCCCTTGACATACCCCCCCCATTTTGGGCGATACTCTACTTTATGGAAGAAATTCCTTTAACCCGGGCATATCTTGAAAGCCTTGCGACAGGCGATCTCATTAAAATAGCGGATAATTTAGGCTTGGATATATCGGATAATCCTGGCAGGGCCTTTGTTATTAGGGAATTGCTTGATACTTCACCCAAGGATGGAGATAGAGCCGCAGATCCCGTGGAACAGGAATTGGTTGACCCTGTTTCGACAGAAGCTGCACCTTTGTCAAAACATTATAATATATCGTTCATCGAGGTAATGATTCGTGACCCTTTATGGGCCTTTGTTTTCTGGGAAAATAAAGTTTCTGATGAAGAGCAGTTTGAAAAAGCCCCCGACTTTAACGGGTATTATTTAAAAATCTCTCCGGTGGAAAACGGTAAAAACCCATCGGGCGAAGGCGTTTTTACAATCCCTGTAAAAAAAGAAGATACAGCAAGGTACCTGGGACTGACTAACACAGTTGGCGATGGAGTTTCCTGGACGGAACAGTGCCAATATAAAATAGAACTTTGCGCCGGCGCCGGGGGGGGAGAAACTATTTTGGCGGTTTCAAATACCTTAAGATTGCCCGGGCAGCCGGTATTGCCTGCGGACAATCAACTGGCCCGTTTATCGGGGTTTTGGGATTTTCCTGTTATAAGGAAAAACGAAAGAACACACAGGGTAAAAGGAACAGTTAGCGCCAATGAGTAACCGCAATATTATTTCCCTTGTTCTTAACGGAAATATGCCTTTCGTTCGCCATCCGGAGCTTTCGAACCCATCCCAGGAATTTTGGTTGTTTGAATCCATATCCGAGACTTATATCCCGCTTCTTGAGGTTTTTGATCGTCTTGACCGGGAACATATTCCTTTCAGGATGGCTATTTCCCTTTCGCCAACACTTTGCCAAATGCTCAACGATGAATTGCTGATACAACGGTATCTGGAATATACGAACAAACAGATTATTTTTGGTGAACAAGAGCTGGCAAGAACTGCCGACGAACCGGAGCTTAATTTACTTGTAAAACATTTCTACGATCGAGTCGTAGAGAAAAAGGAATTCTTTTCCACCCGTTATGAAAGCAATATCATAAAGGGTTTTGATTATTATCAGAAAAAAGGGCGCCTGGAAATTCTGACTACTGCGGCAACCCACGCATTCTTGCCATTTTACACGGCTTACCCTGAAGCCATTAGAGCTCAGTTTGAAGTGGCAATTTCCGATTATCGCCTTAATTTTGGAAGGTCGCCCCAGGGCTTCTGGCTCCCTGAATTAGGCTGGAAAGCGGATCTGGATACCTGGCTCAGGACTTATAATATGGGCTACACAATTGTGAATACCCATGCTTTGGCTTTTGCCAATCCGCTCGCGGAAAAAGGAACGTTCTACCCTGTCAGAACCCCGCAGGGAATTGTTATCTTTGGGCGGGATTTTAATGCCTGTGAATCTATCGTGGAGATTACAAAAGATCCGCTCTTTAGAAATAATTGCCGGGACCAAGGTTTTGAGCTGCCGTCGGAAAGCCTGGCTTTGTTTTTTAGTTCCCAAGGCAGCCGCACCGGCACAGGCTATAAATATTGGGCAGCCGGAGATGGCAGTTCGCCTGGCAGCTTATACGATCCAGGGAAAGCTTATGAGGGCGCAAAAGGTCATGCCCGTTCTTTTCTTGACGTTATGGTTTCGCGTTTGAACTCCGCTTCGGAATTGATGGATAGCCCTGCAATAAGCCTCTGCGCTTTTGACGCTGACAGCTTTGGCCGCTTCTGGCACGAAGGACTTGAGTTTATTGAAGCCCTTTTCCGGGAGGGAATAAAAGACGGCGAAATACAGTTTATGACCCCGACTGAATTTTATTGCAAGCAGGACGCGGCAACCTTCCAAGTGGTTACCCCTGAGTTTTCTTCTTGGGGAACAAACGGTTATGCGGAAACCTGGCTTGACGCCTCCAGCGACTGGATGTACCGCCATGCCACGAGGGCTCTGGATAGGATGGTAGAGATAGTTGAACGCTTTCCTGATAATACAGGCCTAAAAGAACGAGCTCTAAACCAGGCAACCAGAGAGCTGCTCCTGGCGCTTTCCTCGGACTGGCCAAAAATGCTCTACAAGCAGGAAAACGTGGATTACGCCCACAACCGCATCGAAAGCTCTCTTAGAAATTTCACGACCATCTATGAAGCACTGGGAAGCAATTACATAAGCACAGAATGGCTAACACAGCTTGAGAAGCGGAATAATATTTTCCCGAATGTTAATTATAGGGTTTTTCGGCGAAGGGGCTGAAATCATTCCCCAAACCGTTTCTTCATACGCGCAAAAAAGGCATCAGCTTCATCAACTTCGCTGGTTGAATCTTCGCTTTCTTCTTCCAGGTATTCAATTAGTCCCTCGGGGATTTCGGTGAGGAAAGGGGAGGGTAAGCGATCAGTGTAGGTATCGCGGCGGCGGCGTTTCAGGCAGCTTGTGATGTAGAGCTTTTCCCTTGCCCTGGTGATGGCTACGTAAAAAAGACGGCGCTCTTCCTCCATCGGTCTGTCACCGTTTTCAAAACCTTCACCGTCGGTAATGCTTCTTTCGTGCGGGATAATACCTTCTTCCGCTCCGGCGATAAACACAACGGGAAACTCAAGACCTTTTGATGCATGGATAGTCATGAGGCTTGCCTTGCCCTTAGCGTTAGGTGAAGTTTCATCTTCGCCCTCGGCTCTGGTTAAAAGACTGATGCGGTTGAGGTAGGCGTAAAGCCCTTTGTCCATATTATCCGGGTCGTTTTCCCAGCCTTCGATCATGCGGATGAGGTACTCGATGTTGGCGAATTTCCATTTGGCCTTTTTTTCGTCTTTGCTGTGTTCGGTTACCAGGTAGCTCCAGTAGTCAATTTTGTCCACGAGACCTCGAACTTTTTTTGCCAAACTACCGCCGCTGAAGAAATCTTCTTTTAAGTTGTGTACTAATTCCAGAAACTCATCTATGCCGCCTGTTTTTTTTGTTTCCTTTTGTTCTATTTGAAATAAATTTTCCTGCTCCCGTTGTTTGGCGAGATTTATGCGATAAAACGCTCCGTAAAGGCTTGAGCGATTTTTCTTTGCCAGTTCAGAAGCGCTCTGGATACTGGCTTTTCCTATTCCCCGTCTTGGAGTGTTTATTATGCGCAATAAATTCACGTCGTCGTCGTGATTGGCGATAATTCTTAGATATGAAAGTATGTCCCTTACTTCCTTACGCTCGAAAAAACTTTTTCCCCCGGAAACCTTGTAGGGGATATTCTCAGCCAGAAAAGCTTCTTCAATTACATCGAACTGGTTATTTGTTCTTACAAGAACGCCAAAATCACCGTAATTCCGCTGTTCGGCGAAACGTATTTTTTTTATCATGGCGGCGATGGAAGCTGCTTCGGCAGTTTCATTTTGAGGGTGGAAAATAATAATGGGTTTTCCTTCCCCTTTGCCTGACCATAGGATCTTATTTTTCCGGTTTGTGTTATGCGAAATCAAACCGTTTGCGGCTTCCAGAATCGTTGATGTGGAACGGTAGTTTTGTTCAAGTTTTATCTCAAGAGATTTAGGAAAATCTTTTTCAAA
>Ga0131853_10022596_pt1 | contig 11374 bp, 7 predicted proteins | sample TergutLab28metaG_FD_92764 | JGI IMG/M metagenome (GOLD analysis project Ga0131853, IMG submission 92764) | Labiotermes labralis P1 segment gut microbial communities from Petit-Saut dam, French Guiana - Lab288 P1 (version 2) (version 2) | ecosystem: Host-associated > Arthropoda: Insects >...
CTGAAAGTGTCCATGAATGTATTGAAAGAAGTATTTGGCTCATCTGATGTAGTCACTACTTTCCAGTTTTCTTTATGTAGTAAGTGCTGAAATTTCTCAATGTTTTTATCTGTAAAATGTCTTCTGTATTTTGTAATCGGGCCCTTCATTAGATTTTTTTATTTTATATATAAGAGTTGTGCTAAATGGTCTGAGTAACGTAGGTTTTGATTCACTGTAAATGTCTCTATCTGTGTTGCTAATTATCATTACATCTATCAAAGACCTTTCCCCATCACTTTCCCTGCATTTCTGGTATGTTGCCTTTATTCACTTTCACATGGGTCATCAGACTCTGTGACATCCTGTTGCCTATATCAGCAGCATAATCAGATTCCACTACTTTAATATGCTTACTCTTGTTTTAAGTTGTACTGTCATGTTGCACTTACTGACGTGCAACCTACAGCTTCTTTACATCGTGTGGACTCAGGTGGTTTAACAATAGCATCCACAATTGAAGGCAACCCCACTCAAATACAAAAAGAAGTACACCACTGTTACCCATACAGTGACATCATTATGTATCACTGTGAACATCTGGAGTGAGAGCTGTAGATGCCTGTAAAGTCCTATATGTATTGTGATTTAGTTCTCAGGTAAAAACAAGTGATGTGTAAAAGGTATGAAAGGAGTATTCAGGTTCTATTTTTTTATCTTTGCACCGTGCGTTTTGATATCTATACAGTTCACACACCAACAAATGCACTCTTTATTAAACTTTATAAATCACTTTGACTTGCTCCTACATGTTTTGGTCTACGACCATCATCAGGGATCCTTCACTAGAGCCTAGATAAAGTTATATTATGTTAAAATTCGGTAAAAGCTATGTCATTACATGTTATGCAGTGGTGTGGCAGCATGTCAGAGGTATGGTGTGTGTACTGTTTGCTGTGCTGAGTGCACTTAGCACAGCGAAAAGTACACACACCATACCTCTGACATGCTGTCACACCACTGCATAACATGTAATGACGTGGTTTTTACCGAATCTGAACCTAAATATAACTTTAGTTAGGCTCTAGTGAAGGCTTCCTGATGACGGTCATAGACGGAAACATGTAGGAGCAAGTCAAAGTGATTTTTAACGTAAATTTTAAAACTTTATCAAGTGTAATAAAGAGTGCATTTGTTGGTGTGTGAACTTTATAGGAGAATTCAAGTTTCAAGAACTGGTCTGCTTGAAATAAAATTTAATACCCATTTCATTCTATGCAACTTCTGCACTGGACAAAACATCAAACAACAAAAACAAACCTGTCTCATGGACATTGAAGAGGACCCAGCTTGTGCTGTTTGGCAAATCCATCACTGCAGATCGTACATTTTCGAGCCAGAGCTGAGGTCGGGTTGCGTTAAAGTCTGGGTTATCCTGCTTGGTGTATGTGAGTGGCACCCACCAGGTGGAGCTACTGGAGCTATTAGGTGACAACAGGAACCGTTCCTGTGGACCAGCGAAAGTAATACATGAGACATTAACTTGTACTTCTCATAAGAAAACCCATCGAAGAGTTAAAAATCCCAAACTTCTATAGATTAGCCTGAAAAGTGGGACTCAATTTTTGATATCTGAAGTTCTTACAGTGGTGTTGATGATGATACAGATCTTCCAAGATGTAGTGCTGTGTTTGATGGTATCCAATTTAAGAAATTTCAAATGTCAGAGTGCCTTTGTTTACTACATACTAGTTGGCATGGCAAAACATCCCAGACAAACTGAATTTTGAGTTCTTTTATCTAAATTTCCTATGTTCCTTAACCTCTATGATCCTTCCATGACTACTTTAATACTTTATCCCCTTTATTATGGTCTCCATTGGCTATGGCACAACTATCTATCAGGCAATGTAAAAATAATTCATGCTGTCCACATGACACACATAAATATCTGTAAAACATGAATTCCAACATCTTCTAGCCCTTTTTAACTATTACTTTGAAGTATTTAATTGTCAGCACATAGAACTATTACCGTCCCAGAATAATGTAAGGTGCAGTTACATTTTCTTTGTTTATTTTCCTAGTTATTTAATAACAGAGGCACACGGTTTTAAATTAGTTCAAACATCAGTGTGTGCTTGAACCACTTCACTTGACAGCAAGCAGGGCAGTAATTATCACTATCACAAATTGCTCTAAGTGAGAGTTCACATGTCTTAGTTTGATGCAATTCAGTTATTAGGCTTGGCAATTTTCATGTTTAAATGAAATATGGGAAAATACTTGCATCTAAAATATGGCAGTGTCTTGTTTAAAAAGAAAGGTAGGTGATGGCAGTCCATGGATTAGCATATAATTATATGTTGACCAGTACTTGTTATCTTGACAGTTCCTGCATTGACTGAGATGAAGTTAAGTTTTATCCTCACACAGAATTACAGTGGGGTCAATTTTTACAGCATGCATCTCCTGAAGGTACATGTTCATAAAATTCACTTTTGCAACAGGACCAGTTCATATTAATGTACATGCAAGCAGCAATTCACAGCACTGTTGTACGCTGTGATTCTGATGCATGTGATGAAGCTTTGTGAAATTGCTGTATTTGCCGCGCCATGTCTATCCATCTGTCCGTCAGCATGCGATGAACACAAGAACCACATTTAACAGTCTTCACGAAATTTCATGTCAGCAATTTTACCAAAATTTGTGAACACACGGAAATTTTGATTACATTCTAACAAAACTTAACACATTACCTGATAACCTCATACAATTTTGCATGCACTTTGAGCATAACCTAAAAATTTATCACAGCAAAAGGAAAAAAAGAAGCCTACTGGCCTACTGTCAGTTGTTCTTGGTTGCCACAAACCAAAATTTTCGCACAATTGCCATGTTTTTAATTAATATTCTACATCAGTTTTATGCTACCAATGTTGCATATTTTTTCCAAGATCTGTTCCCACAAACTGCTTCAAGACATTAACACCAATGGCATTTGTGTTCCCACACACTGTTTCAGGACACTAAAGTTAGAGGCATTATTGTTCCCACAAACTATTTAAGGACACTTATTTTAATGACATTACTATTTCCACACACTATTTCAGGACACCCAAGTTAGTGAAACTAGTGTTTTGACACTCTATTACAGGATCCTACAGTTAGTGGCATTAGTGTTTCCCCAACCTCAGGTGTATGCACATCCAGTGTGAGTACAGGAAATTTAAAAATTATGGTGTTGAGGTGTCTGTGATCATAAACTGTTACACCAAGTTATGTGAGAACTGGTAGCTTGTTTTGAAAGTTTAAATATGGACACACAGGTGTTATAAATATGTTCCCACTTTGGGAAGGAAAATAAGTTACAAATGTTCTACCTGATGGCTCTAAAGCAATACACAGTTGAAGTGGACACAGCAGTAACAGACTATAACATTAGAATAAAAGCCATGGATTTACCCACCCACCTGTCCACCAATCCATCCACTTATGTATTTACTCTTTGCTCGCCTGTCCTATCACCCCCTTTCTCACTCACTCACTCATAACTTGGTCACCCAAGCCATACTACACAAATTACTCATTCCCATATAAACCAACTATGGGCCGGGTAGCTCAGTCAGTATAGGGACTGACTACAGGCTGGACGGTCCGGGATCGAATCCCGGTGGGGACGAGATTTTCCTCCCGTCCAGACTGGCCCTGGGGCTCGCCCAGCCTCCTGTAAAATGGGTACCGGGTCCTTCCTGGGGGTAAAGTGTGGCCGGGCCTTCTAGTGCTGCAGTCATGGAAGAGTAAAGCTATACCTCTACCCACCCTCTGGGCCACACCGGGCCTGTAATGGGATCACTTTACCTTTTTCTACATAAACCAACTACAGAACACTTGCAAGTTTTGAGTTTGCCACAGAAATGTGATGGTTCCTGGGAATCACGTTCCTTCAAAATATCAAGAACCACTTATCCAACAACGCAGCGTCACATACCAGAATACTGCAGTCATATTCACCCACCCAATTACTGACACACTGGCTAATCATCCATTTGTTCACGTACCCATTCACTCTGCACCCACTCAACCGGCACAAAGTGATACCTGTGAGATGTTTGCTGAGCCATTCATATAGTTCCTGGTCACAGTCACCACTGGGTATCCTGTCTGTAAGGTCCAAGTGTCCATGATTTTCTTCACTGTCATATTTGAAGGGAGAGAACGATCTTGATGAGCCTGCGATGTCAGCTGGTCCCACAGGTCATCCTGACGAGCATTCCTAAATTTGTGGACTTTCAGATAGTTTGTGAGTCCCCGCTTCAGTGTCTCTTCCCCCAGGAAGTGGTTCATCATACGAATTAGTGATGCACCTGTAGTGCCAAACATTTCTTCCTTATTGTATATCGTTCTAGAGCTTATTGGTTTAACTGTAACACAAACTTTATAATTTCCCCAACTGCCAGTTTACATTTCTGACTGCCAAAATGCTTTTTACCTTAACATGAGACATGTCAGTTCAGTTATTCAAGTGGCCAGCTTACGTTCAAATCCCAGCATGATAAATGAGAATTTTCTCTTTATGCCACTATACTGACACTTGCTCTGAACCCATCCAATGTGCATGTACCTAGTGTCTTTTTCCAAAAATAAGGTGGTTGCAGCATGATGATAACCACTCAACTCTACACAGATCAGAATATCAGCTGGCTGAATTGACTGTGATTGCAGCTTTGTTGATCTAGCAGACAAGCAGAATACCCATTGAAAAGTCAATGGAAAAATTTTACCACCACCATGTCTAGCTGCATTCTCTGCAGACAACCCTTCTATTGGTCCCAACCCCTGAGAAATAGTTCTATATTACATTTTCATCGAATATGCATCCTGGGAACCTGGTTAACTGGGGAAGACAGCTTAATATAATTCGCATTATTATTATTATTATTATTATTAGAATGGTGGGGGTGGTGGTGATGATGATGATGTTGAAAATGGTGATGGTGGTTGTCATTGTCGTCTTGTTTTTGTTATCATGGTTGTCTACGTTGTTGTCGTCATCCTCCTCCTCCTCCTCCTCCTCCTCATCATCATCATCATCATCATCGCAAAGTACCTTACATGGCAAGGAAACACTGCTGTTCTGTTCAGTATTACTTGATCTGAGGTTATTTTTTGTGTCTCCTCAAACACACACACACACACACACACACTTAATTTTTAAGACAGTCAGTATGATCAGTATTCCAGTTATTTTCCAAACGTTTATCAATAATGGTCACATAGAACTATGCAAAATCTCAGTCAAAGTGGTCACAGCTGCAGCCATGGTTCAAACTAGACACATATCAATCACTTTTGATTTATTTACACTTAAGTAGCATAGACAAATCTGCAAGCTTCACTGTTTTGATCATCCATCTGCCTATCCCTACGTCCGTCTGTCCGTCTGTCTGTCTGTCCAAACATGTTTACTGTCTTCCTTGGCATTTACAAATATGTCTTTAAAGATTTGCACGTTTAAAAATGCTTCACACAAGACTGTTTGTGCCATCACAATCTGTTGTTACATACAATTCTTTTATGCACTAAGCACCTTGCAAGAAAAGCCAAAACATGCTTTATGATTCTCCCAGTGACAATAAAATGAATATGTGCCAGATTAATGTAATGCTATAGCATCACTCTTCCATAATTCTTTTCTTTACAGAAACTATCCAGAGACACATACTTTTACTATAGGACACCCTGTCAAAAATCTGTCGTATCTGGTCTGTGTGCTCAACGGGCACAGAAATTGGGTGTGATGACTCAAGTGCATCCAACATGAACACTTCCTGGAGGTGATCTCTGATGAACAGGTCTTTGTTTCTCCAGCTTGGCTCCACCTGAAAATTCCCCACAGAACACACAGTGTAACAACATTCTCATGTTTCAGCAGGACATGTTTTGAGAGGCTGATCAGGACAGTATTAGATATTAATTTAAAAATATGAGACATTCCTAATCTCAAGTAAACTTAACAACACTGAAATAAATCTACTCAGTTTCAAATGAAATAAGCTGTGGGTGGCTAATCATGCTAATAAAAAATTTTACAACATTTAATTAGTAGTAAAGAAGAAGGTTTCTTTCCTGTTGCTCCCCTTTAATCAACAACACATACATCATCTCTCTTAGCCCCACAACAAAACTGAGATGGGAATTTATCCATTTTTGCCTCATCTGTTAAGAGCAATCACGAACTCACATGATCCAACCCTTGGTAGCCAATGAATGTGGCGAAGCCCTCTTTCAGCCACAGGTCATTCCACCACCATGGCGTGACAAGGTTTCCAAACCACTGGTGTGCCAATTCATGGCTGACAACCTCAGCCACACTTTGTTTGTTCGCCTCAGTAGAAACGTTAGCATCATACAGTAAAGCTGATTCCCTACACACATAACAAGTTTAAAATGTTATATAACAATGTTCTATTAACTTTATATGTTATTTAGTGTTACTTATTTACTTATTACTGGTTTATTTAATGAAGCTGTGAACAGCTCACTTTATGTAGCACAAACTAACAGGATAAACAGTAAAAAAAGTTGTAAACAACATGGAAGGAAGCAGACACTTTCTGTGAAGGACTATGGAAAAAGAAAATAAATCTGAAGTCAGGAAATCCATTGCTGGGCCCACATTTACAACTGTAAACATCCACTACAGCATGATACACAATTACCGGAAAGTTATGAGCCCCCAGTTCTCCATTGCACTGAATCCAAAATCAGGAAGGGCAACCATGTCCTGCTTGGGCAGTGGGAATGGTATGTTGAAGTATGTCTCCAAGTAATGCAAAATTCTTGGTCCAATTTCAGCTGCATAACTCGTCTGGTGTAGTGCGAATGCACGAGACCACACTGTGAACCTGTAAGATGGATAAGTGTCATCCTTTCTATGCGTTCAGCATTCTGTAGGATTTACACATAGGTGAGATACACCTTCCTTCATCAATTTTTTTATTATCCTTGGAGCAAACATCTTCCTTTTAAGACAACTTTTGCACAGTCAGTCAGTCACTGAATTTCACATGTTACATGGAACCAGATCATTCATTACCATATTCGTGACACTTCAACACTGGTACAAGGCCTAAACCAGTTGAATCCAATCCACACCATCAGAAAATACATATTTCAAGCTGTGCCCTTCATTTAGGTTTTCTGACAAAAATTTTCTGTGAATTTCTTTTCTCTCCAAAGAATAGTATATATATTGAAATCATCTCATTCTCCGGACCCTAATGATACATAGTGGAAATTATACAACGTGAAATTAGGCATTAGGCATTTGTCTTCGATGTTCTTTCACTTGCTTTTAGGTCCAACTATCCTTCCCAGCATTCTCTTATCAAACAGTCTCAACCTACTGCATGCCCTACTACCAGGATGAGAGATACTATGTAACATTTCCATACAAAACAAGAGCAAAAATTGTACGCTTTACTTTTCTCCTTGTAACAGGCCTAAACTAAATTATCTAGAAACCTTAAAAAGAAACAAATTGCCCTAATGTGCATAACATAATTTTAAAATGTATCATAACTCTACCTTGTAACATTATGCAATATCCAATTTCTATCTGTAATATGATAATATGAATTATGAAGATTATAACATTTCTTTGTGACAACCCTTCATCATATTCTTATCCTTTTCTCAACCATTCAGGCAACAGATGACATACAATCAACTCTTTGCCACTTCAAGCTTGTTACTCACGATAAAGCATCCAGAATGTACACACCTGAAGACCTATTTTAGTATTATCCTTCTATCTTATCAGTTGCATAGGAAGGTTCTTCTGTGAGGTGAGGTGTTAAAATAAAAAAAAATTCTGCCCATTCCTTTATTTTCCCCACATCAAGCGTTCAGATTGCCTCAAATTCTACATTCTGTGTTGGCCTGTATACCATGTATGAGTGCAATGGTTTTCATTTGACAAAACAGTGCTTACAAATAAAACCGAATTACATGAATGCACTTTTGAGGCTGGATTACCATCATGCAGCAACCACCCCAGTCACCCTATCTCTGGGAGAAATTAAATGACTGCAATATGATTCACAGTTTAACCTGAGAAGTTTGCTTTCTGGTCTTTAGATTTTCATGGCCTCCATGTCTTGTGCATCTTTGGCTTTTCAAGTTTAACACTGTTATGTAAATCTTATGTTTATTGGACGGTGCATCATCTTGATAGTTGAATAAAGATAGACCAACTTGATGTCACTTGCTTTATTATTTCATTATTTAATGCTCAACATGTTTCGGATGTTAGTACATCCATCCTCAGGAGCTTGTGACTTATCTGTTGAGTTATTTCATGGGTTGTATTGCTCTGGTACGATGTGGTTTGGCTGGGGTGGTGTGGTATGGTGTGTTATCCGGATACCACACCACCCCAGCGAAACCACAACCTAACACCAACACACATCGAACCAAAGCAATACAACCCATAAAATAACTCAACAAATAATTTGCGAGCTCCTGAGGATGGATGTACTAACATCCGAAACATGTTGAGCGGTAAGTAATGAAATAATAAAGCAAGTGACATCAAGTTGGTCTCTCCTTATTCAATATTATGTAAGGTTGAAAGCGTGTTCACCTTTGTGGCAGACATTGCTGTTACCAAATTCAAAGTGAAGGAAATGAAAGAAGGGAATATTTCAATATATGGGTCTTACAAGACAATGACAGGAGTTGGGAGCACAGTGCTATCCAGTGAGAAGGGGGTTATGTGGCTTAGGAGAAGTGCTGCATAAAACAGATGCAACCAAACTTTGCTGAGAGTGACCTTGGCTTCACATTTCAAGTTGTGGGAGTATACAATCACTTCAGTGGCATCCCTGATGATGCAGATGGTTTATGTGTACGTTGGCCATAGCTCATACTGTAATGAATGGAATGCTGTGTCTGGTCTTGTAATCTTAAAGGTCCTCTTGCTCACCAGTTTCATAGTCCGTGCACTCCAACATGTTCTAGTGGAGATGTGATAGCGGCTCTGACCAATGTGCATTTTGCCACAGATTCAAGGGCTCATTAAAATAAAAAATCTTGTGAAATTGAAAAAAACCCCCCAACAAGAAAAATCTCCATTTTGAAGATAGCCATTTATATCATCAAAACACCACATGACTTTCAACCACAAGGATGGATACAAACTAGGTTCAGTCTGGCTGAACCTCTTTTCTTCCAAAGGTTCCATGCTATTGGACAGCCTCACACTCCAAACCCATACCACTGCTTAAAATGTGAGACCTACATATTGGTCCCCTTCCAACTTCTGCCTTATTCATCTTAAGACACACCTACAACATATGCTAAATTGTTATAATGTCCTCGAAGTATAAACATACTCCCCAAAGCCAAAGTTACGCATGTCACCAATCAACATTTCTGTGGAAGATCTAACCTGATGTTGGTCTTGCTTGTGGAGAGGTTCATCACAGTTGCATTCAGAGAGTGTAGGTCCGAGATGATGAATGCTACCAGGTATGTGGACATGGGAACAGTCTCATTGTAATGGTCCCACTCCCAGCCTGGAATTTCAAACCTACCACACACACACACACATACATATATAGCTTAGCTACACTGCTTGAAAATTCTTTCACAGCCAGGTTTAATTCGATGTTACCATGGTCACAACACACTTCTGGAGCATTTAAAAAAAAAAAAAATCAGATTGCTCAACACGTAAGAATGGACATTTATAATTTTTATCGTTGCACCGTGCATTTTGAAATCTATGTAGTTCACACACCAACAAATGCACTATTTATTAACTTGGTTAAAAGTTTTAAATTTGCATTAAAACACACAATAATATTGCTCCTACATGTTTCAGTCTATAATGACCATCATCAGGGAGCTTTATCTGTACCTTACTGGAGTTATATTTACGTTAAAATACTCGGTAAAATTATGTCTTTCTATAAATTAGTTGATGTGGCAGCATGCTGTGGAGCGGCATGTGTGTTGTGTGCAGTCTGCAGACTGCCCTGCGACATACTGCCACATCACCTACTTTATATAATGATGTAATTTTATCAAGTGTTTTAACATAAATGTAACTTTATTTGGGTAGAGATAAGCTCCCTGATGATGGTCATTAAAGACCGAAACATGTAGGAGTGATATTATTGTGTATTTTAATGTAAATTTTAAACTTTTAAACAAATTAATAAATAGTGCGTTTGTTGGTGAATGAAGTACGTAGGAATGGAATTTTTTCTTTTGCTTATTTCAAAGGTAATAGAAACAATAACAATTATTCCTATCTACATGTCAACAGTTCTTGAAATAAAGACAAGAGACTTTTCATATTTGTAACACAACCAATTGCTGCTACCTATTCACTTGTCTTTGGTTGTCATTGGTGAGTATGCCATGAAGGAGGAATTCTTCTTTCTGATAGAAGCAGCCTAGCAAGTAACCAGGAATTTTGTCTCAGCAGGGAAACATCAGTGGTAAAGACCAGAACAATTAAACATGGCGTCCATCAATCTGATAATAGTCATAATACAAAAACAGATTATTTCTCCTTGCATATCATGCAACATATTCCATGCTGAAATGCTAACTAAAAATTATGTGTCTTCACGGATATTCATACTTTACATCATGTGCCAATATTTTTGCAAGAAGAGTTTTTGTTTTGCAGAAAACTGGAAAAGTTTAATCTACTCGTAACTTATAATCTATTGAGCTAACAGTCATTTATACTAAATTTTCACAACAATCACCAAGATAAACACACCAACCTGCACCAAATTTTATTCAGTAGTTTATAAGAGAAACCATGTACATGCGCATATGCTCATCCACTCAGCCCATCATACCACATCACCGAATGTGGTGTGACTGATTAATCCAAAAGGCATTACCTGAACAGCTCAACTATAATAAACCTGTATAACTAACTTGCAAGTATCCACAGAATCACACATATTGTGTCTATTCTGATCAACTTTCTTGCTCCTCCACATACTCACATGGGTTTCGTAGAACTGACAGGCATGTTCGAGAGTGACGATAAGTTGGCAGGTCGAGCAAGACTCACTGTGAACCGAGCTTTGAATGCAGGCTCATCAAAACATGGGAATGCTCGACGAGCATCTGTTGGAGAAAACTGAGTACTGGCAAGCCACCTGTAACAGCATTAGTGTAGCATCAGCATAAGAAATTGCAGCATTCAGTTAAGAATGTGACTCCTCTCATCCAAATCAAAAGACTAATTGATTACGAATGGGCACAAGAAGATTGGGGGGGGGGGGGGGGTTTACTTTAACGGGGACCCTAATTTTAACTTAGGGGGGACGGTTTTTCATTAAATTTTTTTTTAAAAAAC
>Ga0131853_10022598_pt1 | contig 11374 bp, 6 predicted proteins | sample TergutLab28metaG_FD_92764 | JGI IMG/M metagenome (GOLD analysis project Ga0131853, IMG submission 92764) | Labiotermes labralis P1 segment gut microbial communities from Petit-Saut dam, French Guiana - Lab288 P1 (version 2) (version 2) | ecosystem: Host-associated > Arthropoda: Insects >...
ATGTGGGTATGTGGACTGGATTGGGTTGGCCCAGGATAGGGACAGGTGGTGGACGCTTGTGAGTACGGTAATGAACCTTCGGGTTCCATGAAATGCGGGGAATTTCTTGACTAGCTGCAAACCTGTTAGCTTCTCAAGAAGGACTCTGCACCATGGAGTAAGTAAGTATGTATGTATATATGTAATGGTTGTACGTATGTATGTATGTAAGTATGTATGTATGTATGCATGTATGTATGTATATATGTAATGTATGTATGTATGTATGTAATGTGTGTATGTATGTGTGTATGTATGAATGCATTTATCTAATGTAGGTATGCATGTATGTATGTAATGTATGTATATATGTATGTAATGTATGTATATATTATGTATGTATGTGTGTATGTATGTATGTGTGTATACATATATATATATATATATATGTATGATCATTCCTATAGGTGACCGACTTACTGCATTTTTTGTTTGTGACTTCATGTGACACATTTCCTAAGAACTTGTTGATGTCTTTGCCGGAGTTGTTGTTGTCGTTACTGCTGCTGCTGTTGCTAATAAGCCTGCATGCATAAACCGTTATGTAACCAGAGCAAGACACAAGGCAGTCTGCGACCAACATTCGTTTACACATCTTACCTTCCGCCAAATCTCCTATTTTTCCATTTACTACTGGGCGACTTGCTCGTATCAAGCCATATACCATATTAAATAATGCCAATATTTACTAGCGATTTATTTGGCCACATAAGAATCAATAAGGTTCATAAATTTATGAATAATTATGACTATATTAAGTTTCGAAGGATTTTTGAAAATATGAGGGATGGGGTGTTTTCCTCTGCAGCTGAGTTTCCTGCTAATTCCATATTCCTTTTATCCTTTAAGTAAAAAGTTTAGTTTTGAATTCAAAGAAGCCTATCTGCTGCATATATCAGGATGATGAGAGTTAATTAATCCGTATATGCAAATATATCTTTTGGATTCTCAAGTCATCACACACGTAGCCTTAAAATAAAATAAAACAAAATAAAATATATGAATTTTATTTAAAACTAGGGACACGTGACGAAGGGTCATATGCATGTATTTCCGCTTCATATGGCTTGGTGATATGGTAGTGGGGTTAAGCGTGTTCGAGGTTCAACTAGCTCAGAATAGCCTTCAGTGTTGAGTCGATATTACAACTTAATAAGTACCAAGAGCAGTAAAAAGGAAATTTATAAAAAAGGTGGTTACTATCAACTCCTGAAGAAATTCTGTTGTAAGATGCTAATTAAATTAAAGAAGAAGCTTAGCTACAGTAAGAATCTTGTTGAAGGAAGTGAAGAATAAAAAGGGATAGATCGAACTCAATTACTAGCCCTCAAAGCGCTGAATCAGGACCCCATAATAAATGTCATATCCAGTGGCGAGTTCCTCATACTCCATAGCAAGACTTTAACGAGTGTCGCTATACGTTTGACGAAAGATGCATCCATTCATACGGGCAGTGTAAGGGAAGTCTTTTATCTCCGAGGACCATCATGCTCTACACAGAGCGACCAGTAATGGATAGAGAACATTGTGAGAATTTTTTTTTAATACACCTACCTGTCTCACTCGACACCACTCTAAAAATAATTGCTCTCAGACGAACGCTTTTCATCTGATGTCAAAGCTTACCACAATCCTTTCACTCAGTACATTACGCTAGATAATTCAAAGGCTATAGCTTGACATCGTTTTAACGATTTTTCGCAACGGGTCATGGCAGAGAATTTAGCAGTGGATGAGACGTGTAACAACGTAAGCTGTCCCTGTAGCAATGACATTAAGAGCAGGTTGATTAGAATGGGATTAAGGGGCAATTTATAAGCACGATTCGAAATATTTTTCCTGAAATTAAAATATATAACAGGACAAAATCTTGCGTGAAAGAAGAATCGTAACCTCGTTTAGGACTAATGTTATGTACGCAATCACATTATCACCCGGCATTTGCACTCTACAGAGTACACATGTCGGATGATGTACTGACTGTAAGAACATGCACGGTATGAACAACGAAAAAATTACGTAAACGATATAATCTAAGTAACTAGAAAGAGATATGCCAGATCATGGGAAGAGCGATGTGTTGTGCAGGATTTCTTATAATAAGACGTCTGGAAATTCAAGAATTTGTTGATACGTCATAGACGTTTCAAAATAACCCCCAATTATATCGGTTTGCATCCCTTATTTTTAAAATTAACTCACTTTTTTCCACAAATTTTGTTGAAAGTGATTAGTGGAAACATAAAGTTCGTGTAGGTACAAACACATACTCCTTCATAGAGAATAAATTACCTTAACAGGAAACTCCAAAGAAAAAAGTCTTCTTTAATATCTGCTGGTGTTTCAGTCAATCAATTAATTTGTCTCGTTGGTTGGAAGTTGATAGTTTTTTACGATATTCAAAAGAAACCGCGACTGGTTCTATGTTAAGACAATCCCATGCTGACTTTTCTGTTTCAAATTTAAAAATCCATTTTAATATCGTTAAATCATTTAAATCATTATATTGAAAGCTACCTCTTTTTTTTCAGGATTCCCAATAATACAACCGGCATGCATTTCTGTTCCCTCCCAAACTCCCACCCACCCCATCCTCATTACTATCAACTCCGATTGATATCTCTTGAGGAGCAGAGATTATATATCTCCATATTATGCAGTTTTGACAGCCGTTCCTTTTTGCCTCTTTCCTCTTAGGTCTAATCGTCGTAAACAGCACCACATTCTTGACAACCCTCATCCTGTGTCCTTTCTTTAATGTGATTCATAATATACATAAAAAATCAAAGCTAACTTCTGTACTGGGAATACTTGTCATAAGACTTTCGTTAAATTACAAATTGAGTGACTTGTTTACACAGAATTACTACTCTTTTACACCGGACATGATAACGGCAAAGCAATTTGTTTATGTTTATTTTATAACAATCAGCCCTCCCACCTGCACACAGTTTGTCCGTCTCTGTGTACTCAGTCCGTTCGCCCAACATAAGTAATTTTGTCTTCCATGTTTCCGTAACATCTTTCATACTTTTATGAAATAAGAAGGTTACATTTAAAACCAAAATGCACGTTTCGCTTTTGTGGTTTGAACTATTAATGAAGAGTATTATCACATTTATTTGGGCTTGGATAATACAATTGGATCTTCCAGGCACGTGTGTTCAAACTACGGTGTGTTTAAACACTGAATGTGACGAATATTATGCCGATTTAACGGGCCATGAGAACAATTATGAATGACGGGCAAGGGGAACATTTAGGCCGTGTCGCGTGTTGCACTGCTCAAGGTTGAACGTCGGGCTCAATCTCAGCTCCTTCCATTCCAGACTTTCATTGAACAAAGTTGCAGAGGAGTTTTTTTATGTTTTGGTGACCTTGCATCTCAGTATAATCTTTGTAACTGACCAACTTAATGTAAAAATTCTTGTTGTATAATAAGCTTATTATATTCCTCTACATGTTTCTAGCTCTATTGTGCTCATTATAAGGAAGTAAAAACACGTAGAGGAATATAATAAACTAATTATAGAACAAGAATTTGTGCATTTAGTTGGTCAATTACTAAGACTGCAGGGTATTGTTTTTCTTGGCGCACTTCGATATTCGCCTGACAGCATCATTCCATATATTGTGCTTGCTGTTTTTCCATTCATCTCTTACCGATGTTACATAACATTTAACAACTGGAAGCGTCATCAAAATACTTCTGAAGGACCATAATGGAAGGGGTGACATATTTCATAGCTCTGACATCTGTTCTATAAAGTAAAAAATCAAATTTTCAGCTTGTCCTGGAAATTTGTATAAGAACCTTCCGATTGTTATTGAAGTAATATTGAATGAAAAAAAGACTAATTTAGGAACAAATATTTTTATCTCATATACCAGGAATAAAATATTATAATATGACAATGCGAGGAAATCTAAAGAGTCACTTATTTTGGTTTGAAGTGTGTCGTTTTTCCGTGTACAATACACGTTTTCGCACGCTAAATATTTGTCCTCTTTACAGTTAACTCTGTTAACGGAAGAGAGAGGTTTTAGGAAGTAAGACTCAAAGCACAGCTTAATGTATTCTCAAATTTCTAATTTTAAAGTACATGTGATTATTATTTTAAATAATTATGCGTTGTTTATGTATTTCATTTATCAAATTAGGATCCGAAATTTATTGATTAAAAACACTAAATATTCAAAATCTTAAATTCCCTTTTACTGTAACGGAAACACTCTTCCTTTTCCAGCGCCATTCTCCGCTTTCCTCTCGCTTCTAATCTAATGTTTAATTTCATTCTATAAACTTGACTGTTCATGGTAATCAATATGACAGCTGACTTCTCAACCCCACCCCAACCCTCACTCCCTGCTCCACCCTCTCTAACTTTAAATCATTCACGCAACAACGTTTTTAGGTGATGCAAACTGCGGCCATTGTTCAAACCAAAATCTCCGAACTTTACTGTTTCTTCCTTCATACATCGACGTTGTTTACAGAAATTCGTTATTTCTGCTGCGGCAGAGAATTTTAGGTCACAGAAACTGAAAATGTCCCACGGTGTACAAATATTGTTTCGATTTTTATGACAAACTTCTGTTTAAAAGTACAATTAGGTTTTGCCAATACACAAAAATATTTCACCACATTTTGTGAAATCGGCTTACAAAATTCTTTACTCCGAGCTTAGAAATTGGTCCTAAAACGCGCATGTTAAAAATTTCATGATCCAGTTTGCTATTACCGCTAATGAACCCCATGCATTCTTACCCTCCCAGTCGCTCGTAGTTTCCGACTCATAGGCTGCCTCTCTCACGCTCTCTGGCATGTAACCTTGGGCATATCGCTCGAGAGCGGGTCTACACATCCATACACTATATCACATTTTAAGAGCCTGCTTTCTGCAATATCTCGGGACCCAAACGACGTGCCACTTAGAGAGCTGGAGTAGAATACATAATAATTCCCCCTACCATTTTATATGCGATTTTGAGTGCAGCGTAGATGGGCTAAGTGGCGGTTTAGTGGCATAGCGACTCTGCAGCGTCCACTTACACTATAACGCTTAGCAACCGGGTTGGCTGAATATTTAATGTCTCATTATCCCATACTGCTGCTCCTGTAGTATATGCAGGCATGTGTGTGTGTGTGTGTGTGTGTGTGTGTGGGTATGTGGGTGTATGTGTCTTTAGCTGAGGAAGACGCCGACCAAGTTTTCTCTACCACTGCCACCACCATCACCACCGCCACCAACGTCTTCGGAATAACGGATCTGTTTAGTGCTTCGCTGCCGAACCTGTACAGTTATTAGTGTAACATTTTAAAACTGGAGGTTTCTACAGATACTGCCATGTATAAAGCCAGAAATTTTAAGTCTTGCTCAGACAGTGTATTTATGTGCTGGGTATGAACAAACATCAGCAACTTTTTACGTAACAGCGTAGAAATATGCATTCACTCTTAACCTTTCTCATGAAAGCAGACCATATTCTGTGTGAGGTACGAAGCGATTCTTTATGCAAATTATTTTATTTTGAAAAGGAATAGGGAAATAACTCTTTCTGAAGTCTGAAAGAGTTGATCAGATTGAAATTTCACAATGAATGTTCTGGATTTCTCTTTTTAAATTCTAATAAATTATTTCAGATTTAACCTCACTTCTGTACCAATATTGTCCCATGTATTTATCGGCATATTCAGAAGTATTTGAAATAAAGACAAGCTTTTCAATTACCTCTTTATAGAATCCATGTCTCATGTTGTCACGTATCATATCAGAAGTGTCAAAAACTCGCATCAAACTAAAATTTCCGGCCCCCAACACCAGCTCCGGCACTGGTAAAAGTTTCCAATTTTTATCTACACATTGCCCCGATATAATCGCAGTCACTATATGTGGGCTCGATGACGACCCCAGTAGATTTGTATTTCGATAGTCTCTGATCAGATCAGTAACTACTATGTTATCAGAAATAAATGTATTCCTTACAGTTACTCAATACATATTCATCGGCAGAGAATACACTTTGTACTGGGTAATTACGAACAAATAGAATACAAGAGACTGGTGTAGGGTGTCAGGCCCTAATTGCTCTGCCCACCATTTTGTAAGTTATCGAGGCATTTTCTTCTCCTTTGGAAGAAGTACTTCATTTTCAAGACACAAAACGAACAAAAAAGAACACTAGAAAGAAGGCAAGAGGAATTATTGTGAGGTTCAGAGGACGAACCAAGAGGAAGATGGAGAAGAACCCATAAAGATTTACTGTGTGCTTTGAGTTATTGTTGCCTTTTTGTTACGCTGACTAAGTCAGAGATATTAGGATTCTAAACTGCTGCTATGAAAAGAGGGTAGCGAAGCAACTAGCACATACAAAAGTTTCGTATGAAATTTTCATTGAAAAAGACCACCCTGTATATAGTGACAGACTATAAGTACCACGGACAGGACTCTTTACGATAAACTGTGGTATTTTAAAATGATTCAGTGTCGGACTCAATGACGAGTTAGAGCATTAGCTGTCTTGATATTTGATGGTCTGATGGCAAAACATGTGTTGTAAAGAGCACATACGGTTTCACCTGTGGATATCTGTTGCAATTGAAGCCCGCAAGTTTCACTCCTGATAGGTATTCGGGATGTTATCACGTAAGAACTGACAGCCTGATTAAAGTGGCTTGTTCTTTTCCTTGGTACCTTCAATATACGTCCAAAAATTTTCCAAAAATATACAAGTCCCAGGTACCAGGTTAGTGACATGAAGCAAGTTCCATACTGAAAGACAGTAATTATCAGGGGCCATCGCACAGCGTGTGGTTGCTCGGGAGACGTGGCCCTCGAGATTCGTGCAACCTTGCTTTAAGCAAATAACGGAATATTGCATTCAAATAGACGACGAACCTTTTTTACATCCGTTTCATAACAACATTTAAAATTCTATGTGGCAGGACGCCTTACGATTTATTTTCCCTTTGTACAATGTTAAACAAATATAACAAGAACATTAATCATGTCTCCGTACAAATTAATTAATAATTCAGTAACCATAAATAGTAGCTCAGGTATAGTATTGAAAACACTTGGCTCGGAAAGCCGGCAAAAATATCGCAAAGGGACAGGGCTTTAAGGTCTAAGTATTTGTTGAATAAAATGTTCTTTGGGAGTTAGCACAGCCAAGGTGTGAAAGTTCTTTACTTTTATAGGGAATGACACCGTCACCATCTTCAGGGTGTAGCTTGGTGGAACCATAATTAATAACTAGTTGACATCCGGTTATCGGCTTTGTTTCTATCAAGCTATCATAAACATTCTGAATATGTGTCAATAAATGTCCAACTAGATGCAACAATACACAGTTTACAGATATAAATAAACTGTATATTGTTGTGTCTATTTTGACAATTATTAACACATATTACGCGATTCATGGACCATTGAACATAAAACACCCTGAAATTTGGGAAGGAGTCAGTCCCTTCAAAGTCGAAGAACCTTCACACCTAGATGTGGCTGTCTGCCTGATAACATTATACGGAATTCTGCCGCAGCGAAAGCTTCAGGAATTTTAGTGCGTTTGTTGTGCTGAATAACCCTTCGTCATTGACGTCATATTCGTTAATTTTCAAAGCATTACCGGATAAGATTTTATGATGTACTGTACACCTACACGTTTAATCTCTGTTCGTTCAAAATAAATTGACAAATGTTCCTGAATAATTTAACAAGTAACTTTGTACCCCAACATCTGACTTCCTATATCTTCACCCCAACCTTCTAGTTCATTTGACGCTATCCCCCAATCTTCGCACAAAGAAGGCATCTGCGCACCATGAAGCCAGCAAGGTCAATAATTACAGCATAGGAAACATGATTGTAAGAGTGAAGTATACAGACTATAGCCCCTTGTTGACTGACTCACCGGATAGAGAAGGGGGAGGCAATAGGGCGCACACCCTCACCCTGATACATTCTGTTTCCCAAAATGTTATACACATCATTGTGTCGTGTGAATCTCTTATATAAGTCATCTTAAAAGGAATTTATATTTCGTTTGCTTCTCCCCGGTATTTAAGTTGTTCGAGCATGATCCTTTTGCTGGTGGTGAGGGCCAAAAAAAATCAGTACCATATATTACTTGGTCGAAAAGTAAAGATGTAAAATTTACCCAAAAATATTTTCCAGCATTTCTTCTTCTGAACAGCACTTAGATCTCAAGGCTACGTTCCATTTTCACCAGCGTGTTGGGTCTAAACATTATTTACACTTCCAAAACATGTACCATGTTCGTAACTTAATTATATGTCTCAGTATTAATTAATTTAAACCTAATAATATAAACGTTTAGTCTACAAGTCGAAATATTCAATCCACTAGTCAAAACCTTATTTCATTCTCTCCAGAATTTCCCGCTCTTCTTCACACAGATATTGCGCACTTACCACTTCTATCCCTCCACTCGCACATGGTAGATGTTGAGCATATCTGTGAATCCTGAATTCAAAAACACATACATAATCTCGGTTAATACAACGTGTAGCTTTGTTCTTGCTCTAAGCCGCAGACCTCCTATTATTCGGTCCTTCTGCAGTAGGCTCGCCGTGGTTACAAGAATCTCTATGACAACGCCCTAAGCCGAGTCTTCTCCAACTATCCTGCTTGTTTCTCAAAATTCCCTACACCACTCGTTCTCTCCCCTCCGATACAAACATTTCTTTCCTTCCTGTGTATTATGAATGGGTCAGATGAAGCAGTCTTTATATAAGGGATGACAAACAGCAGTGAATGTGTCTAGTTTGGCTTTAGGTAAGATTTTCACCACCTTTTCTTTGTGGGGTGAAAATATTGAACAAATCGTATCTTGACACACAACCGTACTATTATTTCTTTTGAGCTTACTGCTGTATCTAAATAGTATGCGACAAACACAGGTGTTTCTTGAGGGAAGCTATGTAACTGGACGATTCTGAGAAGGATAACAACTTTATGTTGCACAGTACTGATATCTTTGTAACACATCAGTGTAATCTTTACTTCTGGTAAGAAAATAATATATTTTTATAAAGAGAATTTAAATGACGTTAATTGTGCTGGATGTAATCTCTAATTTCCGTATCGCTCAGATGCCACTGCTGGTTATCTAGACGTCAGTCAAAAAGTGACTTTATGGAATGCTTATTGTTGTTAACTTATAAACAGTACTTCAAACAACGTCTGTGTAGGTTTAGGATATATTCCATATCACATTTTACTTGCCTGTCTGCAGTTATTTACTAATTTTCTCCATCGAACAGACAGCTGAAGTCAGTGTTCACATGGCAGTCATCTTGTTACACATTCCGCATCACAACAGACGGTGCACGTGTTGTTTTAACACGAAGTCTTACCTTACGTCTTGCAGAACCACAGAGGAAGTGGCGCCTCTGGCCTTCTCCCCTCACAGGTTATGTTGTTAGTTTTAAATGTACCATCAAACTGAAAACAGTATTTGACGCTGGAACGTGGGACCTACTCGCTTGGCATGGCGTTCGTAACGATGTTGGTGAGTAGGAGATTTTTTAGTCTTCACAGCGGACAATTTTCATGGAAAGAAATTAGTTTAATGGTCCAAACGGAACACCTGGGCTGAATCATGCACGCAGACAGGTGACTGTAAAAGTCTACGGTTTTCCCCATGCCTAAGAGCAATGTGTGTTTAATAGATGTGTAGAATATCCTCAGTATATTGGTGACGAAACATTAATAAGTTTGATTTTATTTTGAGCTGGCTTACTTTCATATGACAAGGATTCTTTTTATCTTATTTATAGCTTAGTTTGGAATACGATATTTTCGCGTATATGCAAATAATAAGCCCATATTTTTACGGTGTTTGGAACGTTATTAAAGATAAATGTAGAAGATTAAAGTGAAGGTAATTATAAACAGGTATGTGTTTATTATTTTTGGGATGTGCTGTATAAAATTAAAGCATTCAAAGTTTAAATAATGCTTCTATTGAACTATCATGTGTTGAAAACAGACACCGTCTCTAGTGTACATACTGCCTATATTTATTACACTGAATAATTTAGGATTTATTACAAACCGTCTTGGCCTCTTAGAATCAAACATCTCACCCATCTCTACATACAAAACTTTTACACTTTTGTGAGGGCCATGCACTTATTTGGGGATGCATTTTCTAATATTCCAAATTTGTGTATATACTTTTCTGCATAATTGTCAGTAAAGTTTGCATAATCCCCTCAATAAGACTTTCTACAAATTTATGATTAAATTATTAGAGTAACAGTAAACTATTCCATTGTTGCACTTTTACCGATTTAATTGTCATAACCTTATAATCTCTTACAATTTTACAGACACAATTTTGAATTCAGTAGTTCTGTAATATAATATACAAAGAAGTGAGATGTTTTTAAGGGATGTTGTTGCGTCAACTCCTAAAATTTTCGTAGTTAACTTTGCCTCGCTGTGAGAAATTTTGCTTTGTTGCTCCGACAACCGATTAAAATTTCAGGGTCATTAAGAGCCGAAATCTAACTGCGTATTCCCACTTCAAATTCCACGACAATTTGTTTGGGTATATTGACAGGGTGATGTGCAATAGATAATTTTATTTACACTTCAGTTCATTTTTCAGGTCCTTGTTCGCAGTCGTCACCCCTAAATTATGCAACGATCATGAATAGGGAGCATTTCAGTAAGTATCACTGGATCTCCACTTGTGTACCACATGTGAATGAACTGAAAAGATAAAAGAAAGTTTTGGCTAACTGAGTTTCCTATGTCCAAACTTTTGGCATCCCTCTAATATGTTGGCAAGATGTAAGCGAATATATATATAAGGTAGGGGCAGGGTCTATTAAATTCTTTCACTATGTCATCGATGTAATAAATTTTCCCTCTTCCTTCACTTCTTCGTCCTCCAGTTAATGCGCGCTGCCCAGGGAAATGTTGCACACAACGGAGGTGGGGTAGGAACAGAAAAGAGAGCTAACTTTATCCCTCTGCCTCCGACTTACATTTGCTTACTAGGTAAAGTTTCTCTCCAAGATGCCTTTATAAAACACAAGAGCGCCTGCCTTTCTCTATACCAGTGAGTGTGACTTTTCTCAAAAGATTTAGTTATCACGCGATTTAACCATTTAAACGCTGACACTCATACCAGCATATGACGGATCTTTAACGTGGCATATTTTTTCATAATTAATATCTTCAACATTTTCATACAATAGAAATTGATCATAAAATAAATTATGCGTTTTAACCATTGATTTGATTATTTTGCTGCAGAAAGTTTTAAAATTTTTCCTGAAAACCTTTAAATACCGGGG
>Ga0131853_10022599_pt1 | contig 11374 bp, 10 predicted proteins | sample TergutLab28metaG_FD_92764 | JGI IMG/M metagenome (GOLD analysis project Ga0131853, IMG submission 92764) | Labiotermes labralis P1 segment gut microbial communities from Petit-Saut dam, French Guiana - Lab288 P1 (version 2) (version 2) | ecosystem: Host-associated > Arthropoda: Insects >...
AAAGGTTTGTCCCCCCCCCCCCCCATGGCGTGACAGCCTCTAGTCTGCCCGGGCCTCCTCAATGTCGAGGCTTCTAGATCACACTCAGTCACACCACACTAGATAGGACTCCTCTGGCGAGTTATCAGCCCGTCTCAGAAACCTGTTCCTGTCAACACACAACAGCCACAACAGACAGACATCCGTGCGAACGCCGGGATTCGAACCTGCAATCGCAGCAAGCGAGCGGCCACAGGCATACGCCTTAGGCCGCGTGGTCACTGGGATCGGCGAAGACACAATCTGGCCAGCCCTATTCCCTGGAAGCAGTAATGCCAACAACGCCTGTAACAACTGTCGCAGATTTCATTCACAGTGCAAAAAAAATGGAGTTCTGCTTAGAACACGCCTCACACAGTGAATTCATACCCGAGTCAAAAAAGGAGTCGTCTGCTCCCATTCAATACTCTGAAAATGGCTATTCATTAGCCCTTCTAAAACTGTTTCATTAGTTGGAGTCCAAGACATGGCAAATTTACTGCACATAAAAAAAACGGCGTTATATTAAGCTGCCGGTGGTTGCCAATGTATTTTGATCGCTGATCCGAAACCTTTCAAATAGCATCAATGCATCAAATACATGGAATGGAGCGCATTAACACCAAACATCTCGTTCATCTTTCGGCAGCGGTAAGCACAGAACGATACTGCTCGACACTCCAAAAAACAACACGTTCGACTAATGCTAACAAACGACATTGAAGGAAATGCCCGCTCTAAACGCGGGCCATTTTTCCTACGCCTGCCCCATTTGACTTAAACCTACGTCTTGACTTCCCACCCCTGTTTTATCGGTAGGCCTACGGAAGCACAAAGCATGAGATCAGCAAGCGATTCCTGGATACAAGCACGAAATGTAAGTTTACGTAATATCTTAAGTTCCAAGTCCTTGCGCTCGTATAAGATTACAGTGTATATTTAGCACATAAACACGTGCGGGAAATATGTAACGTTTCTTTTATGTTGCAGTAAGTGGTACATATATTTACCATTGTGCATTATTTACGCTGGATGTATATGTATTATCCGGACCTGATACGCTTTAATGTGGATACTGCAATGCAGTATTTCACAGTGGGCACTCATCCAAATATGGAAAATACCTTCGTTTCAGAGCGAAAGGAAAACGCTCACCACTGGCCAGTGATCGGCAGAACCAGTTAGCAAAAGCAGACGCGTGGCTGGGTGACTGTTACCGCCAACGTAGTTCAACGGAGTCAAATTGTGACGCACAGGCCTGTAACTTACTGCGCATCACAACTCCCAAGTTCCTGCTATCATTTGCAACGTTACGGTCCCTAAAACAATATACACTCTGCAATGTGAATACCCCATTTCCATTTCCGAGCATTATTTTAACAGTAAATATATGTATATTTTGGGCCACGTTCAGAATGTGGTATTAATTGCACCTACGGCCTTCTTGCAGTGAAAAGTACGAAGCAGTAACAGCTACAATACTTGCTTAACTGGAAAATTTTTGTTTTACGATGCTAGAACCATACCGGGAATATTTACACAACTCCATGAAAACTAAACTGCTACATTTCACACCAAAACGTCATAACCCTACTTGTCACCACATTCTGACGGCTGGCCTAAATTACGTCATATCACATATACAACATTGTATTTAAGGCCTAATGTAATAGTCATTTGCCCTAAATTCAGCAAGGCGATTAATATTGTAGAACTCACAAAATAATGTTAACAAGTGTCTTTACGACATTCTTGATCAAAAGTTCAAAAACAATTACCCTTTTAGTATAGTACAAAATATTCACCAACTGCTGTAGATGTTGCACTTGTCACCGCAGTGCAGGTTTCCAAATCTTTTCCCTATTTTTTCCTTCCGTCAAATTGGGCACATAAGACGTGGTACCGACAAGACATTAGACCATCTCCTGTATATATTTGCAGGAACTTTGACAGTTGCTGAGAACAGGACTGTAACATTAATAGTACTACAAAACGAAGCATGTTCATTACCTGTTATGCTGACGACTAAAGTTATAAGCCCTATCTTCCAGTTTGTAGTTCCAACAGCGGAAGAAACCATCGTGCCAACTGCTCCTAAGAACACCAACAGACGTAACCTTAATTTCGAACACTTCTCCAAGCACGCGCACTATGTATCGCCGTGTGTGTTATGTGAAGTATTTTATTGCGTCACACTCATTTGTCTTCTACTAAATTATTTATAATTTTTTTACTTTCACGAACGATTTTTAACACTGCCTATTGATCCCACTCTCTTCCCGCCGACTGCAACCCCGCAGTGTCGACCGGCACATGACCGAGTACCAAGCGGACCCGTACAGAGGGAGACACTGTCGCATGCTGGAACAGCTGACGCCGAAGACTTGCGTTGTGCAATGGATGCGGAAACGGAGAATGTTGTGAAAGTAATATTTCCTGATGGTGTACCAGGTAAGTGTTGGGCGGATGAAGTATAATAGGAGCAAAGATTCTATTCGAAGTAATTAACACCGAACCGTTTGTAATTTTTTACATGCATGCATCTTGAAGGAAGTTTGTATACGTGGCGGAAGCAATATTACAAGAGTGAACATGCAAATATAATAATTGTAATAGTATATGCCCAAATTTGAGCCCTGCTGTTCATATTTCTTGAGGCGTAAACATATTTCGAAGAACGTTATTGTCATGTATATAGTAACTGAACGGGCGTTACCCTTCCCAACAATCACAAACCTAAAGCTAACCTCATAGACACTTTTGTTGTTCGCTGCAAATCAGAGCGTAACTGTGGTTGGTTATCGTGAAAGTACCGAAAGCAGTATATTTTATTAGTAGACCAATACTGTTCTTGTAACATCGGTATGTTTTTGTAGGTAAGGTTGCCAAGATTTACTGCCTCCCATACTCTGTATTAGAGTGGCTTGATTTATAGACAAATCAAAACCTTAGTCTTGATCTTGTCACACATAAATCCAAAGCCTAACTTTGGTCTAAACACAAACAGGAAGCTTAACCTCAGTGTATACACATACACACACACACATACATGCTATAATTAGTTGCTTTTTATGTCTTATTTATACATGTTGGAGACTGTGACATCACTTGTGATCATGACAATATGGCAGGAATTATAAACACAGCATGAAGACAGTGCAGAAACAGACTTCTTTTATTTGTTTACCTACAATTATTGCATTCATGAAAGGAATAATAATACTTCAGAGAGTTAGGGCATGAATAAATTCAAACAGTTCAGTAATAAAGCAGGAATAATCCATGATTCTGTTCTGCATCAGTGCAGGGTGGACTTCATACATGCATATACGCATACAGTCACCCTTATTTTTGTGTGTGTATATGTTCCTTATTTATGCACTATACACAACAGAAGACCTCATGCTTCAGCTGACACACAGGAGGCGGCACTCTTTCTGCTGGTGATGTAATTTGCTATGGTCCTCTGGCATATGTCGCTGTATAGAGCAGTAGAGATGTATGGTACCTGCTGTTTGGAAGAATTTGCTGTCCCCAGTTCTATTAGTGCCCAAAAATGGAGGCAGCAGCTGCCTCCAAAATGTCAGTACTGTGTGTCAGGCTACAAGGCATTACATCCCGGACTGCAGTCTTAAGGAGAAATATGACACTGATTGTTCATGAGAATGCATTACTAGATTCTGCAGAGATAATTTATTCATAAGTTTTGTCTTGGTACAAGGCTAATACACAACCCAGAAGATGGCGACCTTCATGCTCTTTATGTAGGAACCTCACATCACATACACATAAATTTAAAAGTTGTCCCCACACTAGACCCCTACACAATTAAGACACAAGAGGGACTGTGGAGGTAAAGCTTCACGCTCTATAAACCTCTGCTGTCAGTGGTCAGCCCAACATTCCAGCCATTTTGCCTCTGAGAATAGTCTGTAGTACTCACTGAAGTCTGGGTGGTCCCAACAAGGGGTTGTTGGAAATGTTGCAGTTATACAAATATTTTATCCACTACACAAAGTTGTCAGTATTTTCTAGCACCTTGCTTGGCATCTTTGGCTATACTCAGGATGCATTCATTTCTTCTTATATCAGTATTTTCTAGCACCTTGCTTGGCATCTTTGGCTATACTCAGGATGCATTCATTTCTTCTTATATTCATACTGTTCATCCTAAACACCTGCAGCGCACATAATGTGATATGAAAGATGCAGATTTGAAAGTGAGACATTATTATTACCTACCAGTTGCATTGATTTCAAATTTCTTTGGATGTGATTTGCCATTTCCTCTGAGGTTCTGAGACTACCAGAACTTTGAGAGAGAACTCGCAGATGCCAAATGGGACCTACAAGGAAGATAGTTCATTGTGGAACCTGCACATATCACTAGTGTACTGGATGAGAACTGCACTCTTCTGGGTTATTACGCAGCAAGTAGTGGTGATTTCTTACCAACATTGTGGCATAAGTCATCGATCTCATTTCAGGGGTCAGTGTTGGTAAGCAATTACGAATACTCACATCGTAATAACCCAGAAGAGTGCAGTTCTCATCTCCTTTGCAGAGGAAGCCTGAAATCACACATAATATATTGGATGTGTGTGAATCATTTATGATAGTTTGATTGATGTTCATTCCAGTGAGGACGTATTTACAAATTCTAGCAAGCCTTAAAAACTGCCCTTAAGCTGTGAACACCAGGAGTACACTGTTGTTCATGGGTATTAAGTACAGTGTAAAACAGAGGATGATGAATGTTAACACCTACACAGGCAAAACACAGCAAATGTGTTGCATGAGTATTGTTTTGTAATTGGTTCTGTCAAGCAGTGTGTATTGGTGCAGTCATCCGTTGCTAATTTATTGTACACAATCCATTACTTAAACATCTCATAAATGTTCAAAACAACCGATAGTAATTGTCAGAGCATTCCAGATTAATGCATGAGGTGCGGGTACGTGTCATTAAAGTCGGAACATGGTGTGCTGTCAGTGCAACAAGAATAACTGGACCTATGTTCTGTTCAGACACAATACAGTCTCAGAGGGGTACATTTGACAAACTTCCACACAGTTTTGTTTTTAATTTAAGTGGTGAGGAAAAGGAATATGTCCTTCCATTGAGACAGTGCATCCACCCATACAGTGGCCACCTCTCTCATAATATTTTGGGGGACCGAATAACTATTTGTCCTTTGTGGCCTGCTTGTTCATCCTGTCCAACACCCTGCAAGTGTTTTCCTTGGGAAAGTTCGAAAGACAACATGTATAAAAACAATGCCCACACAAAGGATGACCTTTAAAACCCCTCACATAGGATGACCTTCAATAATCATGTGGGCATTATCAACAAGTCCTACACAATAACAGCAAATGGTTGTTGAATATATTCAGGTGCAAGGCACATCTGAGAATTGAAGGTAATTTCCAACACCTGCTGCACCATGTGGTACATTAATATTATAAAATGTCAACTGTCAATATAGAATCTATTAGCATATTCTCCATTAAGTTGTACACTCTCTAGATGCTAGTCAAAAACTTTCATTCAGCATTTGTGACCAGGCAACCGTAATTTTTTAACCCTGTTCCTGGTATATTCATTTGTTGGGGGCAACTATACAGACTTGACATTTACAACAAAATTGAACATTTCATCTGCAGTAGTTTTGAACCTGAAGCCACATACAAGAGGATGTTGAGATATCTTTCATACGTTATCAAACACAGACCACAAGGGGCTCCAAGACATGTTGACAACTATCTTTTGTACAATTTTTCCATGGCATGAAATCAATAAAGCTTGCAACATGTAGTTTCAGACTCAAAAATCACCTTTGAAAATAGATACATGCCAAGGGATGTCAAATAAGGTTCAGAAATGTGGTTTTATAATAACTTACAGGCTTGTGACCAAACCACAGTTCTGGTAGTCAGTCACCAGCTTCTGACTATCAAGGCCTGGGCTCAATCATGTGGTACACCATGTGGACCTTGTGGCACGCGTGACACTGGGGCACATTATACTCGAAGCACTTCAGTTTTCCCTTTCCAGTTACCACACCACTAATGCTCCACATTCCTTTATCATCAGCTGCTGGTACAAGCCCACTTCAAGCCACCGCAGGAAAGAACATGTGATGACCCACTGCTAAAGTAATACAGTTCAGGAATGTGCAGAGGCACATTCTGATCTTTGCAACCTGATTTGCCCACTCTGCATTGTTCTAATTCTGATATGACAGCCCTTAAGAGCCCTGTTTTGTGAAGACCTGGCATTTTTAAATCATTTTCCAGAATCCCTAAGTTTCAGCCATTGATCGCATTCGTCTTCATACGGTCTCATTAATGGACCCAACATAATGCTAAGGCTAAACCCATGATTCTGTTGCCGATTCATTTTACATTAACTCCTCGTGGGTTTGGTTCATGTGTGTCATTTCTTGATTCATTTGGAGCATCCCTACGGTTGTTTGTGCAACGGCGACTTGAGAGAGGTTTTTTATGGTTGATGGTAATCCCTGTATATAGCTGCTCTCTTGTTTACTTTGAAAGTGTATCGGTACCCTCTATACCCCACAGTACAGGGTACACTGTTCGTACTTGGCTTTGTATCTATGCGGGAACTGAGATATGAAGCTCAAACCATTCCTTTTTCATTCCCAGCCCTATGCCTCGCCACGAAGTATTCGAATTCACGGTCGCATCATCGCTGTTGAGGAAGGAGGTTTAAGTGAAAGCGCTGCAGGTGGGCGGTACGGAATCCCAGAGCCCACAGCCAGAGCATAGTAACAGAAATACCGGACGGGAAGTAAGGCGCCGAAGAACTGTGTTTTGGTGCTCAGTCGGTCCAGCTCCGGATGCCTGATTAGTAGCCGAAATTCATTGCAGCTTAAGTTGCTACTGGCTTTCCTGGATAGAAAAGTAGAATTATTTCGAGACTTAAAAAAAACTGGTCTCAGAACACGACACGCTGCAATGAAGGGCCTGCTAAACATAAACTAGACTATACAGCCTATCATTCGCTGGCAACAAATCAGATCGCCAGTGGGATACAGTCGTATTCTGTAATGAATCTACATTTAGCTTAGCGAATGATGGACCGCTTTCAGTTTTGTGATTAGGAGGAAAGCGTTACAATTCGTATCCACCTCTGACACGTAGTGGCCGTGCGTCTTCATTGTTTGGGTTTGATCTGCCACGAAGGGACTGGAATGCTCCATCGTACAGAAGAGCACCTAGACGGCCTTCGGTATAAGCACATCTTGAAGAAAGTGATGATGTCCACTCAAAGGCTGCCTTATTTGATGGAATAAACCACTTCCACAAAGACAGCTCCCACATTCTCGATTCTTGTGTGGTTCAAGGAACGACTTGTTACAGTCAATGTCGATCTCACTGACTGGTGACCACGCAAGAAGCCTAACCTGTCTTTGAAAAATACGAGCGGTGATATCGCTGGACCCTTGCGTCAGGCGATACAGATGCAGCTGCTTCGTTTCAGCGTTATGTGCACTTCCTAATTCTGAACTTCATATTAAAAGGTGCCAAGCCTTCAAAAAAGTTATCTTAAAGGACGGCATACTAATTAACATTTTGTATAATGATACATACATCAATAAAAGTTGTTTGTCTAGAGTCATATTTGAACACGGGCCTGAAATCAGAATGCCAATAAAAACCAAACTATGGAAAAACAGTACGACAATATCTGCTTCACTCGCACTTTGAGCCAGTAAAACACAACTTTTGAAACATGCAGTTAAAAAAAAAGTACCAATGTACAGTTTAAATTGCTATTATGCGAATACAATATATGTCAAAAAAAAACGCCATCGCCAAGACTTGAACCAGCATATTCGATTTACAATGAATACTAGCCTCCTGCATTGTCCATCCGGCTTAGAGTGTACACACACACACATACATACATATACATCATATATATGCCGTGGAACCTCGTCACAGGTCTTAACTTCAGATTAGGCAGACATGTTGGTGTACTTAGTTAACAGGCATCCTGAATAATTATAACATATGGCTGCGGAAAGCCACCTGCGGACAAAAAAAAACGGGGAATTTATGAATGAGTGAAATAAAGATGGCAGCTGCATGCATACATCACTTCCTTTTTGTGGCTTGCGGATTGGTAACGATGCTCGTTCATGGCCTACTATATACATACAGTACAGCAATAGATCGTAATGGCAGTGAATTCACTCCGTAACTTCACAGTTTTCTTACTTCTAACCGCCGATACTCTGGACGTATGTACTTGTACCTTAATTACCCGGCATGCTGATCCATGTAGCGCTATATTGTATTAGATCGCTACATATTTTTTTGACATCTCTGGCTATGCCATATTTCTTGCAACTGTCTCGCAAACGACATAATTTACGGAAAAAAAAATTAATTAACATTAAATGTGTTTTGACTTTCTGTACAACTTTTTTCAACACAAAAATTCTATGCATTATCACAAATGTAATTTAGTGGGTCTTTGTGTAAAATATTTTGTTCACATCGTAGCCAAAAATGAAATTGTTCAACAGGTTTTAGTAAATAGTATAAAATTTCACGAAAATCCGTCCAGTGAGTGCCAAGGTGCTCCGTGCACACACACTGTTGGGCAGGCATGACAGTGCTAACAGTCGCTTTTCACAACTGTTATGTGAATGCACAAAAAAGGTGAAAAAAGCACCCAAACCATCATTTACCAGAACACAGCAGTCTGAAAACCCTTCTCCTAGGAATGCTCATAGTTAAACGAGGGGGGTGCCGATAAGTCATTAGATTGACCAGGAAGGTAACAAGCTACAGTGACCAAACTCGGGATTTATTCAACACGCTTCCCACGAAGCTCAATACACTTCTTAGCCCTTTGCTCTAACTTTTGCAGTCCGCTCAAAAAAAAAAAAGTCAGAAGGTTGTCCGTCCAACCAGGTCTCCGCGTCGGACGAAAAATTGTGACCTTTCAATTGTTTTTTCAGTCCAGGGAACAGGTGGTAGTCCCACGGGGCCAGATCCGGAGAATAGGGTGGGTGATCAAGACACCGGAAGCCCAGGTAGGCCATTTTCTTCGGGGTTGCAAGTGCCCGGTGAGCCGCTATGCCGCCACTCCATTGATTCTTGCTTTGTCTCCGGGCCATAGTGATATAACCAGGTTTTGTCCATGGTCACCGATCGCGACAGGAAATCATTTGGATCGCGCCGAAAAAATTCCAAATTTGCTCAGACGACTGGCACCGATGACGTTTTTGATCCGCGTTCAGGCATTTCGGGACCCACTTAGCGGAGAGCTTCCGCGTGTCCAAATCTTCATGAATGATGGACCCAACCCGCTCACATTGCTCAGCTATTGATAAAGCCGAAATCCGGCAGTCTTCCAAGATTAGCTCGTGAATTTGATCAATAATCTCCGGGATGGTCACTGTTTTTGGTCGTCCTGGACGAGGCGCATCACAGGTGGAAAAATCACCACGTTTTTGCTGGGCCATCCAGTTTTTGACAGTGGCATACGATGATGCATGTTCCCCTAATGTTTCTGTGAGAATGGTGTGAATTTTCTTCGGCGCCTTGCCTTGCTGGAAACGGAACTTGATGACAGCTCGCGTCTCCATGTTGTTGAAATCGCGCGCGTCGTCTGACATGCTTCCTTTCAGCCTCTGTAATAAGAAAAGACTTGCAATTCGGCACATGAACAGACCTCTCTTTCCAACGATACTATAGATTCCGTCCTACGACATCGGGAAGTAGGTCGGGCTAAGGACTTGTCAGCTCCCCCTCGTAACTTGGCTGCAGTCATGGGTTCAGTCCTGCATGAGCATGGATAACTATCAGTATTTTGTGTTGCCTTACGCAGACTCGTAGGCGGGACAGGCGTTACAGACCGCAATATTAATTAAATTAGAACAAAGTCCTGATTCTGCAAATACTACTGCACCCAATCTGCAGAAGAAGAGAGAAAGACATCACCACCAGATTTTAATGACAGTTCAGTACAGGTAATTACAGTTCAGGTGGTATATAAGCTATTGAGTGGCACCACAATTTTTAAATGCTTGTTCAGACTTACATTTCTGTTGCAGATAACTGGAAAGAAAACCCAGACTTTATATTGTATCTTTCAAAGTTGGGATCTTTTGGAGTTGAACAGTTAAGTAAGTATGTAATATTTTAGGCTTTCAGTAGCAGAGTAACTGAACTTTGCATGGCCTAAGTTTTGCAACATTTGTATCTTCGGATTGTTATTGATTATGGGCATTAATAAATGTTTTGACAAGTCAGGGTAATGAGCTCAGGTTATAAATTCAGGCTGTGTGCAAAGCATGAGAGGTCCACACTGGAACATAGGAGGGGGCATATCTCAATAATGGAGTCTGGAATAAAATGAACAGGCAATCATTGGTGCTTCATGGCAAAGAAACTACTCAAGAGTATGGGTGATGATGAGCATAGTTTATGCTACCTCCTTAAGTAACCAAATAGTAGAGACATTTATTAATTTAAGTACTGAAATAGAACCTCATGAAAATTGAAAATAATTGTGATTTATAAATAGGATAAACAAGACTCGCACCCAGTGTGCAGACTCAGTTACAATGTGAGCCCTGAAATCTCGTGACCAAGTGGTCACAAGTTTAGGAATTAACTCGATATAAATTTCAGTTAGGAAAATAGTGGCTGACCCCCCCCCCGTCAGATTTGTCACCAGGAACTACTCATACACTGACAGATGAAACTGTGGTTTTTCACTGAGCTCTATTAAACAGAACTTGAAGTGCTGACCACCTGCATCTGAGCAGGCCTCATGCCTTCTGAAAATACTTCTTAATACATGACAGAGTTTGTCTCACTATATTAGCAGGTTCTCTTTGAATACGGTCTGTCAATATTTGCAGCAAATGTGGATTTTTGCAAAAAATCAATCTGTCTTCTAGTGTCCCCCCCACAAATATCAGCCATTCACCAAGTACCTCTTCTAACACACTGAGAAATATGTCCTTAGACTCTTGGCATTCCCCACATGAAGTTACTGTACATTTTTCATCTTCTGTTAATTCCATGTAGAATGGTGTCAGAATTAACTGACTGTAACAGTCTAGCAATCACACACCTGACGCTAGATTTAAAGGTCAGGCACATGAATGTTATGAATTCATGTGGGTTTTTGTACATCTGTATGTATTATGTGGATGTATAGGTCCATATGTAATGTAAACCATGCTACTTAAAAAAAAAACATGTTTTCAAATTTCCACACACACACGCCCCCACCCACCCCAACCCCCCCCACCACCTCCCGCCTCAATCAGTACATGCTAACTATTTACCTTACATTATACATTCAACG
>Ga0131853_10022600_pt1 | contig 11374 bp, 7 predicted proteins | sample TergutLab28metaG_FD_92764 | JGI IMG/M metagenome (GOLD analysis project Ga0131853, IMG submission 92764) | Labiotermes labralis P1 segment gut microbial communities from Petit-Saut dam, French Guiana - Lab288 P1 (version 2) (version 2) | ecosystem: Host-associated > Arthropoda: Insects >...
ACCACGTGACACCCCTCTATCCGCAAAAGTTGGCACTAACTTCGCCGACCGGCGGCGGCCGCTCTGTCGGTATAGTTCGCGTGCGGACTAAGGCCACGGAGTTTAGTTTTAGTTTAGTTATATTCCATCAAACACTATTTAAAAATATTTTGTAGTTGGAAGTGATAGGTGAGGTTTTCTGCTTGTCTGACACATTAGCGAAACTTTACTGACTTATCACTTTTTCTAAAATTAAAAAGACAGCATTGAATAAGATAAAAATTATTAACCAATCATTGGTTGGAGTGTTAACTCTTTAAATTATATGATTATCTTGAATTATGTTAGAGACTTAGCTCGTACTATGCAGTAAACACACTCCTTCTCGGTTATAAAAACCAGCCAGTTAATGTTGTGTAGGGAAATAAGCACTGTTTGTTCTCAGACCCACACAAAACACACAAATACACTGTGTGGGCAGAAAGTAGAATTGCTGAATGTTAAACTGGCGGTACCTATAGTGACCACTGGGCTTTGAGGTGTTAATGTACATTACACGCAAATTCAGTCCGTACCGCGCAGTAAACACACTATATCTCTGTTATAAAAACCGGTCAGTTAATGCTGTATAGGGAAATAATTTATGTTTTTCTCAGATCCACACAAAACACATAAATACACTGTGTGGGTAGAACGTGGAATTGTTGATTGTTAAACTGGCGGTACATATAGTGACCGCTAGGCTTTAAAGAGTTAGCAAGAAGCTCACGTCTGCAGAACACCGGGGCGCGTATGTCCTTGTTACACTCACGAACTGCAATAAAATTGGCTATTGATCCATTGTGGCCTCGTGCAGCTGGAGCCTTTCATGTGGTCACACAGATGCGTGTTCCTGGAACAAATTCTGTTCCACTTGTCGGGACCACAGCCGATTCTTCATTAATTGATTGACTCTGTAGGTTTTAACGACACTCATTCAGCTGTAACTGATACGTCATATCGGACAAGATATGGCGATTAATTTTTATTCGGTAGGGATGTGCAAAAAAGTGGCCAGGCCCTAACAAAAGACAAGTTCGAAGTACCTCTGTGAATGAACAAATTGTGTTCTATCCAAACGTTGGTAGCGCCATAACCCGAAGAAAATTGTATTAGTTCTTATTTGATATTCCGGTTACTTTCGTGTACACTATAAATACTGTTACTGTCGTTGCCATTTTTTCTGTGCTCCCTGTAGTAAATTTCGTCACTGGCTTTTCATTGCAGTACTGCTGTCTGTCCACGTAACAACTGCGTGTTTCCCACCAGTGCTGTTACCAATTGTACAAAATTTAAAAAATAATAATGTCTGTAATGGCCTACAGCGCATATCAAATTTCGTCAAAATCCGTCCAGCATTTCGTTGACTAAAACACATGAGAAGCTGGAAAAACAGATATGATCATTTCTATGTGTGTCATTTTGCTGCATATTGCACAAAGAACGGAAATCGTGTTAGGCGTTAAATATGTAAAAATGTGTAATATATTTTGTGTTACTTAATTTCAATATTTTCAACTCTTTTACCCTTAATTTCATTTATCTACAGATGTGAGACACGTTTTAAACACCTACAGTTTTACTGACTAAAGGTAACGTGCATTTTGTATAGTTACACCAAGGTGGAGATAAGGAGAGACTACTAAAATGTTTGCTGATCCCTGGCTCAGGAGTGAGATTCAAAAGGAAATACAGAGAATCCTTCAAACAGAGCTTTATATCATACGATGCCTATATCCACCGCGATTATGGAGTGTGTTTTCCCCTTCTTATTTCATAGTACATTTTCCAGGTTCTTAGTAGGAGTCGTACCTACTACAAACCTTCCTCGATATATGACGGGTTTCTTTGCTTTCGGTACTGGCAACTTCTGTTCGAATATCATATTTCGGTTCTCGCAGAATATGTGGACAGTTGAAAAAATCTGTGTTTCCATGCACCCGACAAATAATACTGGCAAGGAATTAGGTCAGGACATGTAGGGGGCCACTCAGCGTTTCGTAGTTTGTCTTTGTTCAGAACCGAACAGGTTGTTAGAAAAAGTTCCACTACTCTATATATTATTCTTTTACACGGCACTCTTGATATGAGATTTTTTTTTTTACAAAACATTTCTTGGTAATTTTTCCATGACGCGTAATAGAAGTTTCCAAAAGTGCTGCAAAGGAAAACTCATTGTGCAGCAGAAAAAATATTTCTCACAATCTCTGACCACCTGTTCTGTGAAAGACACAAGTTAGGACGTGGCCAACATCTCACGTTTCATTGTAGATAAATATGGAGAAGTCTCGGCAAGACGCCGTGGCTAACCGAGCTCGTATTTCCCTTTGCTCGTTGGCATGATTAGTGCGATTTACTTTGACAGAAAAACTCAAGATGGAAACCCAGCTGCATTTAAGTAAATGGTTAAATGATTTAAACCAGGTCAAGGCAATGCAGAATCGAATAAAATAAATATATTTCAAAGTTGCCGATACTTGCATTTATATGCGCATAGGCCATACTTATTTCTCTGTGTTGCGTTATATAGTGTAAGCTTTATTTACAAAGAAAGAATGTAGTACAGTGTGGGACAGTCTTTTGTTGGGCACTGGAAGTTTGCAAGTTGTCGGAAAATTCTGATTTTAAAGGCACCCGTATATGGTCAACAATATAGCGCGACACTTACCAGGTCGTAACACTGCAAATATATTGAGCAGTCAGTGGACAGTATTGCGCAATACTGAGCAATAAGTGGACAGTACTGCGCAGTATTGAGCAGTCAGTTGAGAGTTTTGCGCAATACTGAGCAGTCAGTGGGCAGTACAGCGCAATATTGCGCAGTCAGTGGACAATACTGCGCAATACTGAACAGTCAGTGGTCCGCGATGTGCAATATTGAGTAGTCAGTGGATAGTACTGCACAATATTCATTAGTCACCGTCTGTCTGCCCAGCAGTCACCTCTTCTCCAGCACAGCAATTCCAGTTGACTGAGATGTAACCCTTAAGAACTTGAGGTCTTCAGAAGCATTTCCAGTGGCCAAATAGCGTAGCGCTGAGAGTGACTGCTTCTCTCATGTTAGTATTTCTTTAGCGACTGTAGTGGTAACAGTCTTGAGTATCCCATCAACAGCAAATAATTTGCAGTAGTTCGTCTCACAGAACCTTACGTCTGTCATGAGATTGTTGAGTGCGTGTTGTGGGCTACCTTACTTCTGTCATGAGATTGTTGAGTGTGTTGTGGTTTGTTGCTGTTCCATTCTTTGGGTCAGCGGTTTTAATAACACAGGGCTAAAGAAATGACCCCGGCAGCACCATTAGTGTCGTTCAACATATTTTATCGTCCTCACCCACTCGCAGAGTGAAACATTGTACAATAATATTGAGTCATCAGGGAGAAACATATTGCGAAATATTAATTCAAGGCAATATTACTGACGGTCTGGGGGCCGCTTAAGACGTTCTGATTTATAGTATAGACCAATCTGCATAAGGTTGTGATCAGACGTTTCAATATAGGCCATAAATCTTCCAGAAAATTTGTTGAAACTGCCTGTGGTACACTTTCATTAGTTTGCGTTTCATCGATGCCATCTTCAAGTAACCGCAATAAGTTGTCAAAAAGGTTTTTTTGGAATTTTGTTTAGACCTACTGCAGACTTGTATTCCCCTTTTGGTATAGTTAACCTTCATGTACTGTTGTGTTTAACCGTTTTAACCACAGAAACCGCCTTTGTGGTTAAATAAATAAAAACTCAGTTTACTGAATTTTGTTGATGGAAATTGTCTCTGTTCTTAATCAAGAACACGTATTGAGAGGATGTGCAGCTCCACGTGTTTGCTGTCATCGACATTTGTCGCAGGTGCGTGATCAGTTTCACGCTCCGGCCCCTTTACCCCCGAAATTGGAGGTTTGGTGACAGCCAGGGCCGATCCGGATGTTTCCGACAAGATCAGGGCCTCTTTCGTTTGCAGGGAATCGAACAACGATTCGCCGGTCTTCTAGTTCATAGCATGGTCACGATGCTAACTGAGCTATACTGGTTCTCTGACTTTACTAGGAAAAGTGCTTATGCCTGTCTTGCATAAGACTTGCCTTTGTGGCTATCGCATAGAGCTTCCTACACTTAGTAGGTAATTAAAATTAAAAATAAATCTCTATAAACGTCATGCCACAAATAATACCACCGGAGGCGGCCAGAGATTATGGTCGATGGACATCACAATGGTTACATGTTGCAAAGCAGCGAAAGTATTTAGCCTACCTAATCGTTTGTCACAGAACTGTACTGTCATTTGTCCTATCTAAGCAAGATACAGGATTTGTCACTTCCTGGACTTTTCACCTATCTTTTCCTACTTATTTCCGATACAGTTATCAGTTTAAGTGGAAGTGAGTAATATTTTTCGAATTGCCTGGCGTCCCAGTTCTGACGAATCGCAACGCTTCGCAGGCTAATTCTCTTTCCTTCTTCGGTCCATTGGATACAACAGACGGCTAGCACGTCAGCCTCTTGGCAGAGCTGAGTGGGTCACAGTGCCCGGTGCAAGTGGGTGTCCAAAATGGCAATGAACACGAGTTTCAGCCGTGTGGTGAACTTCAAGAAAAGAAAACATAAGCATGGAACTATTCGAAACAATCTTCTCAAAGTAAAATTATTTACCATAATCGAATACTTACTCACTCACTCACTCCATGGAGCAGAGTCCTTCTTGATAAGCTAACCGGTTTTCAGCTAGTCAAGAAATTCCCCGCAATTTATTAAACCCGAAGGTCCATTACCGCATTCAAAAGTGTCCACCACCCGTCCCTGTCCTGAGCCAGCTCGATCAAGTTCATGCCCCCCCCCCATCCCACGTCCTGAAGTTCCATCTTAATAGTATCCTTCCATATATGCCTGGGTCTTTCAAGTGGTCTCTTACCCTCAGGTTTCCTCACCAAAACCCAATATACGTCTCTCCTCTCACCCATACGCGCTACATACCCCTCCCATCTCATTCTTCTCGATTTGGTCACCCGAACAATATTTGGTGAGCAATGCAGATGATTAAGCTCCTCATTGTGTAGTTTCCACAATCGAGTACTCAGTATAGCCTTAAATAACATAAGAGCTATAACTTTAGGGGCAACATTCTTTCATACCTTTAGGATAGCTGGAATATATACAATTTTAAAATTATATAAAAAACGTGAATTCTTATGAATTATTGACCTTTATATAAAAAGGGGTAATTTTTTTTTCTTACATAACTCCGTGTTGCAATTGACCTCAATTCCAAGTATTTTGCACTTGTTTGTATTAACTGAAGGTGGTAAAGCCGGCCGAAACATATTGTAAAGAATTCTAAATACCGACAGTAAAAAATATTTAATTGTGAAGTGGAGGTATATTTGAATATAGTAATTACGCTACTTCATTGTGTGCTACTATTGGCTTGTTTTCCGTATTATCTCATTTACGTATCATAACTTACCAAAAATTACCACCACTTATTTTACCCTCCAGACGACTGCATGCAACCTGAACTACAGCAAATGCCTTATTTTTAGGCAAGCTTTCATTTTTTTTTTTAAACAGAACTTCATCAGTTGTGCCGTATAGCGGTTGCACGGTAGCTCACTAATTCACAATCGGATGTTCTTCGGTCCAGGTCACGATTTCTCTCAGTCTATCCAGAAATATTCTGGGATGGTATCTCTGAATAGGCCACGACCGCTTGCTTCCACGTAATTTTCAGTTCATTTTCGTCCTATCATACAACGCTGTACAACCTAAGTTACTGACAGTGTCGTTAAACAAACACCGCCATAAACAGTTACTTTATATCAGGCTCCCCATTGTACTATTCTCGGCTAGGGGCGTGGTCATTGCAGAAATGGAATGCCAGTGAATTATTTCAGCGGGCTATTAAATCAGGTTTAATACGCCTGCAGATTGGATGGGCAGGCAACCCACAGTGCTGACAAGCACGTTGGGAAGTTTACGTTCGCGCAGTTGACAAGTGACGTGGTGTCACTGGGTAGGCCACGAGAGTGTGCTTAAGAGCAAATGAAAATGTGTTACAACAGGCCTGGTGTTGTGCTGAAGTGCTGTTATGATATAATGCAGTACTGAATTTCTGCTGTCGTTGTTCCATCTGTATAGCGATCATCTTTGTCAGTTTGTCGTAATTAGGTGCGATGCTGTTTGTTCGTTCACCTCGTAGGCTCGTAAGTTCTCATTTTCGTGAATGTGTCTTCCTGAAATATTATCAGAGATTTAATCAGGATTGCCAAACTACGTGACTAATCATGACAAGCCTGTATAACAAGCTCTAACGAGGCTGAATTTCACTTTCTGACGCAGTTGCCATGTAAACTGACTGTCCAGCAAATTTTTCGCTATGTTTCGTCCGCATCGAAAAATGAAGTGGATTGAAGCGAATAGCTTATAAAGGCATGCTTCGACCGATATTGGATTAAAGTGTTTTGAAGTGCGGTGAGGGAGGAATGAAAATCGAGAAAGTTGAGAATGGAAAGCAATAATGGAAAGAGAATGATACTCATATTTTGTGTAAGAAGCTGTCCTGTTGAACTTCTAACGACTATTTCATTCGTTGAATAATATTTTTTATCTTCTGGCTATAAGTAGAATTTTTATTTTATAAAATATTGATGCTGAAAGGTTTTAGTGAGATAATGAACTGTAAGCGGAAGGGATATTTGCCGGATCTACGATAGCGATCATTAGAGCTTACCGTAGTTTTATTCTTGACCTACTTAAATTCTCCAGTTATTATTATTATTGCATTGTATGATGGTTAGTAACTAATTGGAAAGGATGTGGAAGGAAGCGGTCCTGACCTGCATGGTGGTAATATTCTGACGTTTGCCTAGCGGGTGTGAGTAGCATCACGGAAACCTGTCAGTATAGACGGTCTGTCGGTAACGATTTGACCCCGAGACCAGCCTAACTCAGTATATACAGTTAGCCTTTAGACTGCCATATTCAGTCCACAACCCTAACACAGTATGGACACTAGCCACTGGACTGCTATGTTCAGTCCAACACCCTAACACAGTATGTACGGCTAGACATTAGACTGTTATGTTCAGTCCACCACCCTAATACATTATGTGCAGCTAGCCTTTAGACTGCTATGTTCAGTCCACCACCCTAACACAGTGCGTGCAGCTAGCCTTTAGACTGCCATGTTCAGTCCACCACCCTGACACAGTATGTACAGCTAGCCTTTAGACTGCTATGTTCACTCCACCACTCTATCGCAGTATGGACGCTAGCCACTAGACTTGTATGTTCAGTCCACCACCCTAACACAGTATGTGCAGCTAGCCTTTAGACTGTCATGTTCAGTCCACCACCCTGACACATTATGTACAGCTAGCCTTTAGACTGCTATATTCAGTCCGCCAACCTAACGCAGTATGGACGCTAGCCACTAGACTGCTATGTTCAGTCCACCACCCTAACACAGTATTTACAGCTAGCCTTTAGACTGTTATGTTCAGTCCACCACCCGAACACATTATGTACAGCTAGCCTTTAGACTGCTACGTTCAGTCCACCACCCTAACGCAGTCTGGATGCTAGCCACTAGACTGCTATATTGAGTCCACTATTCCAACACAGTATGGACTGCTAGCCGCTAGACTGTTCAGTCCGCCATTCTAACATAGTATGGACTGCTAGCCGAAAGACTTCCATATTCAGTCCACTACCCTAACACAGTATGGACTGCCAGCCATCAGACTGCATAATTATGTAATGTTAGTGAAGATATAGGAAGGGGCGGTAGCACGTCCGTGTTGTTTGGGTTTCATTGAGGGCCCTCCTTGGAAGTTACCTGCTTTCGTTTAAAGGACTCATCTGCCTCTAACTGTAGTTGTATCTGCTCTGCTTAATCTAATCATCTCTGAAGAAGCTGGACTTTATAACATTAATTTTTCTGCTTTATGAGCTGTGTGTGTGTGTGTGCGCACACACACCAAAGTGTGTCCGCAGATTTTGGGAAGGCTCTGGCTTCCACATCATAGCCTCAACTTAACCCAAGATTCTTTCTAAAGAAATGATCGAAATATGAGGCGGGTAATTAACACTCTAAAGCCTGGTGGAGTTTGTTCTCTGTGAGGTTGTACCGAGTTTTTATGGATTAAGTAGGAAGATTTTCATTCTCGTGCATTCTTTAAGGTTGTTATTATGCGGCCTTCCACTGAGAATATGTCAGCGATGTCAGACTTTGAGGTTATCTGCTACAAATTCGACAATTACGTTACTAATGTGTATAATATATACAAGATATAATAAAAAAGCAATAATACTGTTGATATACAGTATGCGTAGAATTTATATATATATATATATATATATATATATATATATATACACACACACACACATGAAAGTAGATTTTGAGTTATGCTTAAAACTGCTCACTTTTGACAAGTATGTAGATGAATCTGATACTGAATAATACTGATTCTCTGTTTTTTATTTTTTACTATAACCAACAAATGCACAATTATTTCATAAAAGTATATACCACAACGGTCTCTTTGTGTGATCTACACTCCTACATGTTTCGACACTTTCTTGTCATCATCAGACAGTTTACAACCAACGTCTTGCTAAATTACACGCGTTCTTCAAATTGCAGCTGTTATATATACAGTTCATAAAATTAAGGTGTTTCACCTCAAGCTTATGTAAGGTCTTGTATTGTTGCTTTTGAAATCTCAAGAAATATTTATAAACTTATTAAAATGTTAAAATATTGTCGCTTTTACAATAAAAGAATAAAATATTTTCGGTGTTACAATTTCATATAATCAGTGTGTGTTTGTGGCTGCACATACAGTCCCTTTTTGATGTCACTATGTACACGCCAAACCAGCACAACAGTGTACGGTACATGTATTACAATAATTGTTACTCTGTGTTTGGCGGTGAGTGGTGAAGTTTCACGACAGTCTTGAATTCGCTTAAGTCTGTGGGCTTTTGAAAAGCAAATTACGAAGTGCTGTGTGTTGTATAGGGGTCGCCCCTGAACACAGTTCTTTCAAATGTTTGAACAAAGTTGCCATGGCTTGTGTGTGAACAATAAACAAAAGCATTCTCTTTTCTTTTGTTTCCGGGCTAAATCTTCCAACAACGCGCACGCACGCACGGATGCACGCACACACTCCCCGCTTTTTATGACCATCAGCTTTCTGGTTGCGTGTTTGGTTAGCGTCGTCGCAAGTTATTAAGTTATTTATACAGACATTAATGTATAAAATATTTGGCTGTTTCTTAGTACGTCCCCTGTTTCCAGGAGACAGGACAGTGGGCCCCCTTTGTGTGGGATCAGACAAACCGAAGGTCCGTGTATATAGTGTTTGGACTCGCAGGAAAATCGATGGTGTGATTTTGACGGACGATAGCCCGTTGTTCTCTGTAGATATCAACTGAATGGCAATCCTATCAAATATAGCTATAAATTTGTTGCAAAACAGTACTGTGTTTGCAACACGCTACATATTTCGGCCGGAAAGGGTTATCGTCTGTTTTGTATAAATATAGAAACATAACACAAGGTTAATCGCATTTATTGTAAACCATATTCTAGGTGTGAAATCTCAATCATAAAATCATAGAATATGTAGTAGACATGCAGTCAGAACACAACTATATTAACAACAAGTGTCACATTAAGTACCAACTAATTGGCCATTATCAGGTTGTATTCAACTTATTAAGTAACTATACACAATATATGCGGTGTACTAGGGGGGGGGGGACGAGATCTCGTTTACAATAGTTAGTGGCATAGATTCAAACTTAATAGATAGGTAGCAATAGCTGATACCAATATACTATATTCTGACATCCTAACGGACGGATAATGTTCGTAAACCAAAGTATATCAGATTACAGTATATTGGTATCAGCTATTGGTACCTATCTATTAAGTTTGAATCTATGCCACTAACTATTGTAAACGAGCTCTTGTCCCCCCCACCAAGAGTACACCGCATATATTGTGTATAGTTACTTCATGAGTTGAATACAACATGATGATGGTCAATTAGTGGCCGAAACATGTAGTTGATACTTAATGTGACACTTGTTATTAATATAGTTGTGTTCTGCTGCATGTCTACTACATATTGTATGATTTTATGATTGAATTAACACAAAGAGGATGACTCACCTCAAAGTGAAATCTCAACCTTGACGTTAACACTTTTACATTTTATTTGTAAATTTTAATAATATAATTAAAAATGGTAAAATAATTACTGCAAAGGGTAATAAATCACAACGACGATAAGATATATAATAAAATCTACTTACCTCGCTGTATATTTCTATACTATATAATCCGGATGACGGCCCTTCTGACCGACACGTGCACCGTGATGTGCACACAATACGGTGTTAATAAAATTGCGGTTGTGTTGGACAGTGTTGTCATTCAGTTGAAGACGTGAGGCTGACATCACCTGAAGCACCTAGCTGTAAAGGCCAATGCCTGAATAGGCCCCGGCCACTTCCTTCAACATCGATTCCATTTCGTTGTTTACTGTCATTGGTGTAAGTGGAAGATACTGAACACACACAGATTGCTTCAGGGTAGACTAGCGTTTAACTACCTGATGGTGTGGAGGCAGAAGGTTCGTCTGAAACTTTGTCTTCTATACTTTACGGCGTCATATCGTAGAAAACATCCTGCACAGTGACTGCGGGGAGAGGCACATGATTCACAACGCTGTACTGTTCCATTATTCTGTTCAACTGTAGTGTTCAACTGTACTGTTCCACTGTACTGTTTAACTGTACTCTTCCGCTGTAGTGTGTTAGTGTACTGTTCTACTGCAGTGTTCCACTCTACTGTTTAACTGTACTCTTCCGCTGTAGTGTGTTAGTGTACTGTTCTACTGCAGTGTTCCACTCTACTGTTCAGCTGTAGTGTCCCGCTGTACTGTTCAACTGTAGTGTCTTACTGTACTGTTCTACTGCAGTGTTCATCTCTACTGTTCAGCTGTGGTGTCCCGCTGTACTGTTCAACTGTAGTGTCCCACTATACTGTTCAACTTACTGTTCAACTGTAGTGTCCCACTGTACTGTTCAACTGTTTTGTTCAACTGTACTGTTCAACGGTAGTGTCCCGCTGTACTGTTCAACTCTACTGTTCAACTGTACATTTTCTTCACGTAACTGACCACTGTGGAATGTCTTATAGTGGAGATGTTAAGCCGGAACCCGTAACCCAAGAAACCATATACAATCTCGGGGGGGGGGGGGGCGTTTTTAGGAAAAAAAATAAGTTTGCCATGCATAAATTTTGGGCCTTTTTTTTTTAATTTTAATTCAAACACCCACACTTTAATTTTA
>Ga0131853_10022603_pt1 | contig 11373 bp, 3 predicted proteins | sample TergutLab28metaG_FD_92764 | JGI IMG/M metagenome (GOLD analysis project Ga0131853, IMG submission 92764) | Labiotermes labralis P1 segment gut microbial communities from Petit-Saut dam, French Guiana - Lab288 P1 (version 2) (version 2) | ecosystem: Host-associated > Arthropoda: Insects >...
GCTGCCGGCCCTGCAGGTGCGCGCCATTGCCACCGCAACGGCAATGCTGCTTAAGGAGGGCTTCAATCCGCACGCCGAGATCATGATCCCGCTCGTGAGCGTTGAGCCTGAGCTCGCCACGCTCCGCGCCGAGAGCGAAGAAGTACTCGCAGAGGTGGGCGAGGAGTTTGGCATTACGCTAGACCTGCCCATCGGCACGATGATTGAGCTGCCCCGCGCTGCCATCACCGCTGACGAGATTGGTGCCAAGGCCGACTTTTTCTCCTTTGGAACCAACGATCTTACGCAAACCGCCTTTGGCTTCTCGCGCGATGATGTGGAGAGCAAGTTTGTTCCCACCTACCTCGAGCGCAAGATCATCCCGTTCAACCCCTTTGAAACATTGGACGAGGGCGTTGCCAAGCTGGTCAAGATTGCCTGCGAGCTGGGACGCAAAGTCAACCCCAACATTGACCTGGGCATCTGCGGCGAGCACGGCGGCGATCCGGAATCCGTCAAGACCTGCCACAGAATTGGCCTGGACTACGTAAGCTGCTCCCCCTACCGCGTGCCCCTGGCCCGCCTGGCCGCAGCCCAAGCAGCCCTGGAAGACAAATTCGCCACATCCGACAACCGTTAGCACCAACCTATCGTCATTCAAAAAAGAGCCTGGCCGCACCGCAGCCAGGCTCTTTTCATGTGGAACAGGGGGACGGGGTTGGTGTGGAACAGGGGGACGGGGTTGGTGTACCACTTTTTGTTCCAAAAAGTGGTACACCAACCCCGTCCCCCTGTTCCACACCAACCCCGTCCCCCTGTTCCACAACAGCCCCGTCCCTCCTGTACCAAAAGAGACACAATGTTTATAATGTCTTTGGGGTTACAGTTGCCATGATTGGGAACCCACATGCGCTTTTAGTTAGCGGAGATTATTAATGGTGCAAGAAAGCGAAAACAAGCGAATACCCAAGCGTGCTCTTGCGCGTTTAATCAAGAAGAGCATGAAGGGAGACCTCAAGGCGTTTAACGAGGTCTATAAAATATTCATCAAAACCATTTACTTCAATGTCAGCTGCGCGCTCAACGACAAAGCCGATATCGATGATGCTATTCAACAGATAGTCATTTCAATGTTCAAGGGGCTTTCACAACTTGAGTCGCCCTATGCCTTCCATTCTTATCTTTATAAAATTACTAACAATGTGTGTTGGAAACTCAACCAGAAAGAAGAGAAGCATAGATACAGCTCAATCACAGAGCTTGAAGAAGAAATAGTTGACGACAAAAACATCACACCAGAAGAGAGCTGGGAACAAAAGCAGAATGTGGCGCTGGTTCGTCGGTTCATAGCCAGGTTACCAGAAAAACAACGATATGCCTTAATGCTCTACTACTATCATGATATGTCGTACAAGGACATCGCTGAAGCGATGGACTCAGACATCAATGTAGTGGGATCAAACATCTATCGAGCAAAGCAGAGTATCAAACAGATGTGGGAAGAGTTTGACGCCGAGATGGACCAAGCCAATCTCAACGACAGCAATGACGAGCGCTCCTTCAACTCAGTGTTTGCTGTTGCTCTTGTGGGCTCCATAGACACGGTCATTGAACCCAGCAAGATTGAGGCCTTATGGCAAGCTTGCATGATCAGTGCCCCGGAGCTCCTATTGGTTGGCCTGGCTGTCAACACAACGCAAGCTACTCTCAAGTCGGTAGTGGCCAAATTGGCGGTAGCAGTTTTGGTGGCCTGCGGTGGTGTTGTGGTTGTCCAAAATGTAGTTGCCTATCAAACACAATCTCACATGAGCATAGAAGTACAGCCGCCACTTTTTCATCCCGACGAAGTGGCGATTAAATTTTTTGGTGGCACTCCCCATGCGCCTGAGATTTATAATCCAATCTGGGCAATCATCGAGCTGAGCGAAGGCACTCCACAAACATGGCAAATCCTAAACTCAGAAAAAACCATAGTTGCAAGAGGAAGTGAATTCGTCCTCGGCCCAGAAGTCTTCAGAGAGCTACCGCAGGGAACCTATCTCCTAGAGTGGACAGTTGCAAACGACGAAGGCAGCACAGGAATAGCCCGCCGAGAATTCATCATCGAACACTTTTAACCCCTGTCATCCTGAGCGAAGCGCAGAGCGCGTAGCCGAAGGACCCAGTCAGCAAACTCCTAGGTCCTTCGACTACGCGCTACGTGCTTTGCTCAGGATGACAGGGGAAAACACCGCCTTTGCAATAGAAAAACCTAGCGTGTCCATGCAAAAAGAGCAGTACGCACACACTTTTGCAATCAAAAAACCCGAGCGTATCCATGCGTATCCAACCGTATCTAAACGCCATCGCAGAAGAAAAAATCGCAATTTTCACCGCTCACCCCCAAAAAAAATTTACAAAAAAATCAAAAAAAACACATTCTCGTGTTGATAATTTGCAAAAAACTTACCCCTTCCCTTCTAAATGATGTAATTTGCGTGGGTATATTTGAAAGTAGTGGGTACGTGGGCAACAAAACAAGCACTGCCACAACTGAATATCGATATTCCTGCGCTTTACAGCGCAAATCAAATGTTGTTTGGAAGGAAGAAGAGATGAAGGTCAGCACCGTAATCAGGAGGCGCCTCGTTGTGCTGTTGATGCTGCCGTTGATGCTCTCGCTCGCACTCATGTGCGGCTGCGTGGCACAGGGCACTGATACAGGCGAAGAGGGCGATGCAGTTGGTCAAGCACAGCAAGCAGAATCAAGCGGTGCTAATAGCGGTGGGTTTGTTGTTGAAGACACCGCTGTAGTTGATGTCGACATATCTGAGGAAGGGGAGTAGAAATGTCTAAACTCCAAGGAAGAAATTCCCAAACAAGGGGGACTAAGGGCTCCATCGTACGCAAGTCAATCTCAATACTACTTGCAGCGATGCTAGCTATAACACTCGTACCGTTGGCATCAATTGCTTCGCCAAATATTGAAATAGGCGGACCAGCCATTATACAAGGCAACGAGGGAGGCGAGGGAACCGCTGAGGGAGAAGCTGCCGGCATAAACGGCGAGCCAGGTATGATACCCGCTCAGAACCCCGTTTACTATATTACCTTCTCGCTGCCCGCCGGGTATCCCACAGACAACGGCGCAAGCTATGTCACCTTCACTTATGAAGAGGGAGAGCTCATCCCTCTCAACGTGATACCAAATCTGGAATCGTATGGTACCGAATGGAGCCCCTTCAGGGGATGGTACTTATATGATGCTATGGTTGGTGGCGCCATGCCTGTTTTGCAGAATCTGCCCACGAGTGAGCTTTTCTCCAACAGCGAGATTGCTGCTCTGGCCATAACAAAACATCTGCAATTCATTCCGGTCTTTGGGCCGGAGTTTCAGGCTATTACTCCAGCGGCTGCTCCGCCAGCAGGAGGCTTCAACATCAATCTGCCGCTCGGTGGTGGCACGATTGATTCAGGACACACCGCAAGCATCATTGTCTTTGGCGAGGGTGTATATGAAGTATTCACCCCCACAGCGCTTACTGCTGCTGCTCGTCAAGTAGCCATGAATAACGCACTGGCCTACCTGGTTGCACGTCCGGGTGGTGACTATGTACTCTATAATGGCATCACCACTTCATTCGATTTGACTGCAGCATCTATCGCTAGCCTTGAAAGTATGGGTCACCTTGGCACTCTGGTCATCACCGGCACGCAAGCCGACCCAACTCCAGAAACGCCTACTCCAGCAACTGCCTCTAATGCCAGTGCAGGTTATTTTGGAAACGGTCAGTCAGTGAACTTCAGCTGCAACATCATCTTACGAAACCTTCGCTACGAACTCACTAATCTCTACATGAATGGTTATGACCTGACCTTGGGTCATCAGGCATATGCCGCATCTGGCACCACAAATTATTACGGTGGCGCTGCCTCTGGCACAGTCAACGGCTCACCAAATATAGTGGTATGGTCCACTGGTACCGGCAATGCAAACTTCATTGGTGGCATGTACACCGGAACCTTGAACGGTGATGTCTCCATCACAATCAACAACTCCAGCAATAACAGTATTGACATCTGGGGGGCAGGCCGCGGTGTATCTGCCGGCAACCCTGCACATCTCGTTGGTACAGCTACCACAACCGTTAACGGCATCGGCGCAACCTCAGGCACCAATGGCCTTAACTCCTTTGTTGGTGGCGTGGAATATGGTTCGGTGAGCGGCCAGATTAACAACACCATTCAGGGCCCGGGTCGCTGGGGCTCTACCTCTACTTCAGCAACATGGACAGGCAGCAGCAATGCTCGTTTCGTCGGTGGGTCATACCGCGGCAACATCGGCACGGTCAATGCCCCCCCGATAGCCAACATGGAGTCAGACCGTCAGCGCATGGCGAACGATCCTGACTACATCATCAAAAACGTTATTGATACTTCTCTCTATAGCTCTGGTTCTTACTACTATGTTGGCGCCAATGGCGACAGTGGTATCGTGCGAGGCAATATCATCAATATCGTCAAGGCCGGCGCAAACAACAGAGGTAATGTCTCTGCCTTCAATGGTATTGGCGGCTATGATACCGAACAAACAGTTGCAGGAGTTACCAATGCGCTCAGTGTAAACACTGCCACCGGCGTTATCACCGGTGAAGCCGCCGCCATCGCTGCCGGCAGGGCTGGCTTTAACTTCCAGTTCTACGGTAACGCCACCAGCATCCTCCTTTCGGGTTGCTTCTCCAATGGAGAAGGAAATCAGTACTTAAGAGGTGCCGGTCACGGCGGCTATATCGAAGGTTCCGCCTATACAGTCGTAGGCGAACAAGGCCTGGTTTGGAAAGACGGCTTTGATGCTATGAGCCTCAACGGGCGTCCCGAACAGGACTTGACCTATAGTTACAGAAACAACCAAAGTACATCTCAAACAGCCCCTGCTCCTTCCAACAACTTAGGTCGTGTTACCGCATTTGACCTCGTTGGTGGCGGTGCAACTATTCACAATCGTAATGGCCAGCTCATCAACGGTAACACCGCCCTCATTCAAAAGAACGTCCGTGCTCGTTGGACCTACGGTGGTTCCTTTGGCGGCAATCAGATTGGTGACAGCCGCAGTGAGCTGCATCGCGGCATCGTCGATACGCTTGAAGGCTCAGGATTCAACGCCAACTTCCACGTTGGCAACAGTGCAGCCTTTGTCTATGGCGGCGAAGTTGACTGGTTCTTATCCGGAGGCGGTTGGGATGACAGGTTCCAACACGGCAACGCCCAAATTACCGTCTTTGACAACCCCCGCACACGCTTAGACGGAACCCCCGTCTTAAATGGTCCAAATACCCGCGGTTTTGATCCCAACGCAGTTGCTCCTGCTGTTATCATCAACGCTTCTATGGGTGGCACCTACGGTTCAACTGGATCAGCAACACTGCATCAGATCAGCGGAACCTCCCATGTCACGGTCTATGGCGGAGACTTCTCCGGCAACGCAGTTGCGGCAGAGGCTCGAGGCTTCTCCGCAGGTCCAACCAGTGGTGGAATAATCTTTGGAGATACCACCATGACCTTGGACTTTAGAGGCAATCAGTATGGTTTTGCCTTGTCAAACGGAGATTCGGTTTCTGCAGGCCGTCGCTTGGATGCAGGTGGTACCACCTTCATAGGCTCAACAGCTAACCCCAACAACGTTACCCTTAACATTTTTTCTGATGCAAATTCCAGGGCAAATCTCAACGGCCTCAACGTCTATGGTGATGCCTCCTCTGCCGGCAACTCCCGTGTGAAAAAAATCACCATGAACATCAATGCGCCGGGCGCAAACATCGGTGGTGTGTACGCTACAAACTATTCCAACATTACAGGCACCGCCCCTAATCAAGTCTTACTGCGCGATGTGGAAATTAACCTGGTTTCAGCAGGTACCATCAGAGGACTTTCTGGCGGTAGGTTATCAGATGACTTCACCAATACCATCGCCAGTAATTCAGCAGCCCCAGCCGTCAATAGGTTTGCGGTATTGAATGTGGGGCCACATTCAGACAATCCCGACGATATTTTGGGCAATCGTGAACCGGGCAGGGGAGACGATGGCTACCCACGACGCATAAACTGTATTGGCAGCATCGCCAACTTTACCTCTATGGAAATTACCGACCGCCTCATCATTGCAAATGGAGGCAACATCCTTAACGGTGGTAGTGCAGCCATCGGCACTCACGGCACTACCTATCACAACTTTGGTAATGTCAAGATTAACAACCAAGCAGGCCTGGGCGTTACGGGGTCAATAACTGACAGCCGTTTCATCGTTGGCAGTATTACTGTTGAGGGTAGAGCTTATGTTGCTTCTCGAGGCCTGGCTAACCAGATTGTCATCACTGACATCAACCTTGATCCCAACGACAATGAAAAATATCTCATCTGGCTCAAGTATGACAATGCAGCTGATGAAGCGATGAATCCAGTCACCAGTTGGTTTGGGATAAACCGAGCTTATCCGGTGCTGACCTTCAATCCTGTGGCTAACCGTGCTGAAAAGGTCTCACCCACCAATCTCACCGGTGTAGAAGTCCTCACCGGTAGAACCTATATCGGTGACAACAGCTATCCTAATGCAGCTGGCAGGGGTCTGGGTGTCTGTATCCCCGGCACCTCCTATCGCTGGAAGGTTGAAGACGGCCCTGACGGTGTTTCTCTGGGCAAGATAAGCTACTTTATGGAGGGTACCTTTGTCATGGGTACCACCAAGCCTCCCACCGGCTACCTGGATGTTTACGGCACTAGCGCCATGAACACTCCCAGCGATTCAGGCTCTGTGGCAATCCCCACAGCCAAGATTCCCACCCCGGTGGGCTATCCCAAGTTCACCTTTACCCCGGACGACCCCTCGGGCGAGTGGGTCAAGTCCTTGACCGTTGAGCGCTCCGACCGCTTCACCACCACTCCTCCTGGTCCCTATCACTACGAGGAAGGTGAGCAGTCGGTTCAAGATTATCAGCTCACCCCTGAAAAGCGCATTCGCACGTGGCAGGCTGCCGGCAATGACAGAGAGTACAGCTTTGACATAGAAGTTGATTACACCTCCGTGCCCCAGCTCTCCTCAACGAGTGTGATTTTGTTGGAGCGCGAGGCACAGGCTCTCGTCTACAGCAACGTGCCAGCTTACCCGGCACCCGCCACTCCGGAGCTTTATGCCCAGAGGTCTGACGAAGACATCAAGAAAGAAATTACCCTCGCAACCCAAACCTGGGGTCGCCCCTTCCTCACCGATAACATCGTTATCTCCGAGGCGGTTAATACCCTGGGCAAGCCTCTTGGTCCCAATGAGGTGGTACGCGAGTATGAAGTTACCTATGCTACCCATGTAGCCCATAACGGCAACCAGACTTTTGCAAAGACCGTCACTATCTACGTGGTGCCCAACAATACGGTGCGCTCCGGTGACAAGCAAGCAGGACTGATAGCCGTAGATACCACCATGCAGGTGCCCGATGCTCAGATGATTACTGCGCAAAACCCCACCGGCGCACCACCAACATCCCACGCCCAATACATCGACTTCTGGACAGGCGCCCGAGTTCTTGCAATCGTCACTGACGATGTTACCGGCGCCCAAACCATCGTACATTCCTATCCAAGTCTTACGGACGATGCTGCCAAGGTTACTGCCTTCGCAACCACTACCTCCAAGAGCACAATTCCGTTGACTTACACTTACGATTATTCCGCAACCGAGAGCCTGTCTCTGCCGGTAACCGCGTATATCCTGGGCGGCACCTTCACCGGTGTTCTCTGGGAGGACCTCGCGGGCAATGGCGGCACGCCGACCACCGGATCGATGCGTTTTGCCGATCAGACCGTTGAGCTTTGGCTTGTCGGCGGTGCTGCTCCGTTTGCAAGCACCACTACCGACGCAAACGGCAGATATTCGTTTGGCGAGGTCTATGACGTAACCCCCGGCTATGCCATCAATGAGGGCACCTATTACGTCAAGTTCCCCAACCTCACCATGCTTAACGATCCTGATCTTGGTTACGGCATCACTGCCCCCTATGACGACACACTCCGCACGGCTGACCTGACGGTGGCCTGGAACGGGCAGTGGAACTATGAAAACAATGCCGGCTACCGCATACCCGACATTGACGAAATTGAAGCCTCGCTTAACAAGACGGTATGGAATGGCACTGCCTTTGCAGACTCCTACACCATAACCAACTCAACCGAGGTGCTTGAGTACCGTATGCAGTTTGACATGCCCGCTAACGCCGGCGGCTTCCAGTCCTTGCTGGTCAGAGACATTCTGCCCGCAGGCCTGGAGTATGCAAGCACAGCGGCTGATCCCTTTGTCATCCGCATCGGCGGCACTTCTGCCACCACCGGAACAGCCTACCCCGTTGATTCAACTAAGCTCACGGTGGCCGACGGCGTAGTATCGTATCTGTTCACCGACTTTGCGGCCCTGGAAGGCAATCAGGTCAACATCTACGTCAAATCCACGCTGGCTAAGGTTGGAGGGGTCTATCCTAAATCCGTTACGAACAAGGTGCAAGTGGTTATCAATGCCGCCTATGACGGACAAGAATGGGACGGACCCACGGTTGGCAACGCTGCCACTATTTCTGGCACGCTGTGGTATGACAACGAGAAGGATGGCATCTTCACCGCCACCACCAACGTTGGTGCCGGCAAGGTAGTCACCCTCTATGCGGCCAGTGACACAACCTTCACCACTCCGCTCGCAACTGCTACTACCGATGCAAACGGTGTGTTCCGTATCACGCAACACACTGATAATACTGGAGCTCCCCTGGCAACCCCCGTCTTCCTTGAAGACGGCAGTTACCTGCTGGTCTACCCGATGATTTCTGGCTACAGCTTTGTGCTCGGTGCTGCCGGCAACGCCAATTCAAACGTTGCAACCAATACCGGCACCAGCAACGTCATTACGCTTGACTTTGACGCAAATCAAAACGTGACCTCAAACGCCGGTTACAGAAAAGCCACACCGCCCAGCCCAGAGCTTGGCGATTTCACCAAGGAACTGGTGGATGACAGTGGCACTCCTTACCCGGATAACACGGTCATCGTGACCGATCCGGCCAACAAGGTGCTCAACTATGTCATCAGCGTTAATATGCCTGAGGACATGTTCCCCTGGCAAAGCGTTGAGATTCAAGATCTCATGGGCTCAGACCTAGAGCTCTTTGGCACTGAAAGCGAAGTGGACGTTGTGGTTACCAAGGGTACCACTACGGTTACTGGCCTCACCCCTGTTGTCAGCTGGAATGCAGCAACAGGCGTGCTCTCTGTGACCTTTGCTGGCACCTACGCCGACGTCATGAGCAAGCTTGAGGACACTACCGTCACCATCTCCATTAAGGCTAAGCTCAAGGCCACGGCCAATGCGTACCCCGCCTCGGCCACCAACGGCGCCAAGCTTATCTTTAACGACGAAGATGTTGATCTGCCCGATACCATGAAGCCCATTGTCTATATCAAGGGTCTCATCTCTGGTGTGCTCTTCATCGATGTTAACAAAGACGGCATCTTCAACACCGGAGACTCCGTGCTTGATGGCAAGATAGTAGAACTGTACGCTGCAGGCGATTTGACAACCGTAGTTGATTCGGTTGCCACCGCCTTAGACGGCAGCTACAGCTTTATCGTTGATCCCGGCAGCTATGTTGTCAAAGCGCCTGCTGAGACTGGCTATGGTTATACCTACCTCATCACCACAGGCCGCGACCCGTTGCTTGTCTACAACGATGTCAACAACAACGGCTATAGTGGCTCCTTGGTAGTAAATCGTGATGCAAACGGTGCTAACCTCAACTTCACGGCCAACGCTGGTTATGCCGCGCCCACGCCTAATCCCGACCCCAACGCCTTCTCCAAGGCGCTCACCGCCATTAACGGCGTAGCCACCGAGGGCGGCCCCATACATGACTCCACAGCTGATCTTACCTATTCCATCAGCTATAAAATGCCCGATAACACAGCAGGCTACAACCACATCACTCTAAAAGACGAGATGGGTGCCGGCCTCGTGCTCAAGGACGGCGACACAGCCAATATCATCGTCACGGCAGTTGCCGCTGACGGCACTACTTCTATCCCCGTAAACGGCGATAAGAGCTACGTCTCTGGAGTTGCCAGCTTTACGTTTGCCGCTGACACTAACTATATGGCCTTGGCTGGCGCAACCATCACCATGACCGTGATTGCCAAGCTTGAGCAGACCGGAACCCCGGCTGCCTGGCCCACCTCAGTCACCAACACCGGACTCATCATCATCAACAACGGCTTTTATGAAGATGATAGGGAACTCGATGAATCTAACAACGGCCTTATCTTTGGTATTGCCTTTAAAGATGCCAACTGGAATGGTGACTACGACCCAAGCAGCTCCAACACCGGCGAGGTTCCCCTTGATGGTGTCAGCGTCACCATCAAGAGATGGAACGGCACTGAATACGTAGCCTTCACACCTCTGAGTGGCTCCGCAACGGTAACCACCGATGCCAATGGCTACTACAACTTTGATGTGCCGGCAGGTACCTACCGCCTGGAGTTCCCCACACCGTTTGACTCTATGGGCATCACCACGCTTGCCCCCCAGAACGCCCCCATAAGCGGTAACGCTGAAGGTATCGTGATTGAGCTTGGCGCTGCAGGCGCGCAGACCAAGCAGGTCAACGTGGGTTACATGACGCGTTACGTTCCGCCTGTTGAAATTGATCTCTCAAAGAAAGTTGAAGACGGCTCCGGCACCGGCACCTATGTTGACAGCCGCTCCGTCACCGACGTTGAGGAGACCTTAATCTATAAGATAAGCTTTGAGGTTCCGGCGGCAGGATCAGGCGTTACCAACGTCTTTGCCGGAAACTACTCACTCCAGCTCAAGGATGTTATGGGTCCAGGTCTTGCTTTTGCCGACGACACCATCTTGGGCTGGAACTACCGAGTCTTGGTAGGCAACACCCAAGTGTTCAGTGGCACAGCCACGGGCTCTACTGCTGAATTCACCTTTACGCCTGAACTCATCGAACAGTATCTCATGAGCGCTCCGGCAGGCACTGAAGTTGCCCTCATTGTCAGAGCCAACATGGTGAAGCTGCCGAGCGGCGTATGGCCAACCAGCTTGCTCAACACCGGTTTCCTTGTCGTCAATGGTGATGACGAAGCTGAGGAAGAACTTACGCTTGATGCGTTGGGTCAGCCTCCGGTTATTACCTTCCTTGAGAAGCCACTGGTAGTTCAGCAGACCCCCAATGTCAGTAACGTTATGACAAAAGAGGAGCTCATGGCTTACCTTGAGGTCACTGACGTAGAGGACTACCCAACTTGGGATAATACAACCGGTCCCCAACAAGACCTCTATAAGACGATGGCCGCCGACCCGCTTGACCCGGCTGGTCA
>Ga0131853_10022605_pt1 | contig 11373 bp, 6 predicted proteins | sample TergutLab28metaG_FD_92764 | JGI IMG/M metagenome (GOLD analysis project Ga0131853, IMG submission 92764) | Labiotermes labralis P1 segment gut microbial communities from Petit-Saut dam, French Guiana - Lab288 P1 (version 2) (version 2) | ecosystem: Host-associated > Arthropoda: Insects >...
CAAGCCTTGCTACTTTTCACCAAAATAACCTGTAATTTTTGCATATGGCATGTACAATCCTACAACTTGACATACGTTTGTAACATTTGCAAAAAATCGGCAGTTAATTTTGCACAAAAAAATGCTTTCTTATACCTTATGGTTGTGAGAATGTAAAAAAAATGTAAATTTTGCATATCAGACTTTTTTCAATATTTTCGTACACGCACCAAAATATGCCCATAGAGTAAAATGTATTACAAGAAGGAAAGGAGAAAATTTAAAATACGTAACATCTCCCCTTTACATATGAAGAAAGGCGGGTCAAAACTTGACACCGCCTTTTTTACATAATATTGTAAGACAAAGTCTTAGAAAATTGCAGAGGAGTTTTGAACGTGAAACGTGAAGCAAAAACTTTAGAAAAAATAGTAGCCCTAGCTAAAGGGCGTGGGTTTGTTTTCCCTGGGTCGGAAATATATGGCGGCCTTGCAAACACTTGGGACTATGGCCCGCTGGGCGTAGAGCTTAAAAACAATGTAAAAAAAGCATGGTGGCAAAAGTTTATACAAGAAAGCCCATATAACGTGGGCGTAGACTGCGCTATTTTAATGAACCCTAATGTTTGGGTAGCTTCCGGGCATGTAGGCGGCTTTAACGACCCGCTGATGGACTGCCGTGCATGTAAGGAACGCTTCCGAGCCGATAATCTTATTGAAGATTTTATGCAGGCACAAGGCATAGAAGACGGCGCAGACGGCTGGAGTAACGAGAAAATGAAAGCGTACATCGATGAGCACAATATAGCCTGCCCGAAATGCGGCAAGCGTGATTTTACCGATATTCGCCAATTTAATATGATGTTTAAAACATTTGCGGGCGTAACGGAGGATAAGCAATCCGCCATTTACCTTCGCCCGGAAACTGCGCAAGGTATTTTTGTAAACTTCAAAAATGTGCAACGCACCACACGCAAGAAAATTCCGTTCGGTATTGGGCAAGCGGGGCATTCTTTCCGTAATGAGATAACACCGGGCAAGTTTACCTTCCGCACACGTGAATTTGAGCAACTAGAGCTGGAATTTTTCTGCGAACCGGACACAGACTTGGAATGGTTCGAATACTGGCGCACATTCTGCATAAATTGGCTGCATTCGCTAAATATGCCGGCAGAGGCGTTGCGCATTCGTGACCATGGACCGGATGAACTTTCTTTCTATTCTAAAGCTACAACGGATATCGAGTATATGTTCCCGTTTGGCTGGGGTGAATTGTGGGGTATTGCAGACCGCACAGACTACGACCTAAAACAACATATGGAACACAGCGGCGAGGATATGAACTACTTCGACCCGGTTAAAAATGTGCATTACGTGCCGTACTGTGTAGAGCCTTCTTTGGGGCTTACACGCATGACGCTGGCGTTTTTATGTGAGGCATATGACGAAGAGGATATCGGCACAGAAGAAAAGCCGGACGTGCGCAATGTTTTGCGCTTCCATCCGGCACTTGCGCCTGTAAAGGCTGCTGTTTTCCCGCTGTCTAAAAAGCTTGCGGAAGGCGCAGAGGCTGTGTATGCGGAGCTTTCCAAGCATTTTAACTGCGAATATGACGATGCAGGTTCTATCGGCAAACGTTACCGCCGTCAAGACGAAATTGGTACACCGTTCTGCATCACTTACGACTTTGACAGTACAGAAAACGGTACGGTTACTGTACGTATGCGTGACAGCATGGAGCAGGAACTTGTGAAGATAGACGAGCTGGTAGCGTTCATTGCAGAAAGAGTTAAGTTCTAATCTACACGTATTACATTATCCTGCACGCTCGTTGCCACATACGACATACCCGCAAGAATAGGCGGCGCATCCCCTACCCTTTCGAAGTAAAGGTTTAGCATAACTCCATTGTACGTGTGCGGCATACGCTGCCCCGATATAAAATTGCCAAGGCAGTAAGCGATAAAGCCCTGCCGTGTTTCGCCTGTTTGAGCGCAAGTAACATCTACAAAACCCATAGGCTGCAATACATGCGGGTGACCCGCTACAACTACGTCTGCGCCGGCTTCAAGCATTAACATTGCCCATGCCTCTATATGCGGGCGCACGGTTAGCTCGTACTCGTAACCCATGTGCGGCATGACAATTACAAAATCGGCAAACCGCCTTGCACGGGCGATGTCTTCACGCATTAGGTTTTCGTTTAGCATATTAACAAGGTATCCTCGCCCTGGGGGGATGGGCTGACCATTTGTGCCGAATGTATAAGAAAGAAATGCAAAGCTTATCCCCTGTACTTCCCATATTAGTATGATGTTACGATCCGCTTGCGAATGATACGTACCAACATTAGCGATTCCCAAATTGTATAATACATCTATAGTACGCAAAAGCCCGGCCACTCCTTGATCTAAGGAGTGGTTGTTTGCTGTGGAGAGAATGTCAAAGCCTGCATTGCGCAATGCTACGGCAAACTCATCCGGGGCGGAAAATAGCGGGAACATGCCTGTATCGTCGTTTTGGAAAAAGCCCGCCAGCACGGTTTCTAAATTGCCGATTGTGAGATCCGCCGCTTGCAAAAACGGACGCACATAATCAAACGCACGTTCGAAATCGTGCATTTGGTGCAGCATAATATCACCGGTAAAGGTTAGCTGCACTCGTGTTGTTTCAACCTGCGTGCCGGTTATTATCATGTAAGAAGTCGTATCTTGCAGACCCGGCCCTAAAAATTCGGAAGCATCGGTGTGGGCGATAATTTGCGGAGCAAGCCCCAGGCTTTCCAAATACATAAGGAAGATTATCATAGCGGCGGGGGAATCCAAGTTGTGATACGTCATTTCGTGGATACGCCGCAGGTCGTGCGTAAAAATGGCTTCTTTTGTTTGTCTGTCCATTTCCCTGGAATGCGGCACGGTTAAAAAATGTGAAAAATCGATGGATGCAACCAGCAACACATTTTTGCCGGATTCGTTAATCCACGCCTCCAGCCAGCGGAAAATTTCCATCGTGGCATTAAAGCTAAGCGAACGGTTGAGCAAAACCGGTGCAACCTCCACGCCGGGCAAATAGTGATAGATGTAGGGTATTAAAATGGATGCCGAATGCTCCTGCTCCATGCGACTGTGGCTTATGGCGGTGTTTATATTACCTGCACCGTGCATGTCGTCCACAAATTGGCGGTTGGTACGCACGCCATCACCAATATCCCAATGCCTGTAAGAAAGCACGACCTGCGCTATGTCGCCCTCGTGGTTGGGGGCGAGGATGATGACAAGGTCGTAATCTTCATCAGATACTTGCGAAAAAAAGCCGCTTATGAGTACAGCGGCTGTGTTGTGATGCGGAACTACGCCCGCAACAATGCTCCCGGTGGGTTGTGCGGGAAAAGGGCGAGGGTTTTGTATGGAGTGCAGGAATTCGTCGTGGGTTAGGTGGAGGATGGAGTGCAGTGGTTCGTACGCCACTGCGAACTCACGTTCGCAGCGTTCGTCAGGGCGGGAGGAATCCCACTCCCACATTGAGAGTCGTCCGAGGTCAAAATCCCTTTCTGGGTCAGTACCCTCTGCCATACCGCAGCTAGATAAAACAAGCAACACCAAAAGAATTAGCCCGCATAAATAGCGTATCATTCCGCAACTCCCCATATATGGTTAGTGCTGTTGTTATTGGTTACATAAGTTGTACCGTTTGCCATGTCTCCTTCGAACAACTGCACAGCGTAATAGCTGAACGTACGCACCGAGCTGTTTTGTTGGGATTGGAAAAACCGCAACTCCACAAGCTGCCGCTGTGTATTGTGTACAGAAAACCACTCGCCGCTGCGCCATCCTTGACGTAACGGTACAAAGCGCAGGTTGCTTGGCAATCGGTCGTAGATTACAAAGCTGCCTGTAACACCATGCGGGATTTGAACAGTCAAATCCACCCTAACAAGCCCGCCATCATTTGTAATGGTTCGGGTCACGGTTAAGCGGTTATCTTCTGCTGCCCAGTTGTCCGCAGTATAGCTGTAGAAATTCACAAAAAAGTCAGTTTCGCCGCTAATGGGCACAAGGTTTAGGTTATCGAATTGCTCGGCAGTTATAAGCAGTGTGTGGCGGTCGAAATTTTCCAGGCGTAATGTATGTGTCTGCCCGTTTAGGTAGTACTGCACCTCTGATATGGTTTGCCCCAAAACAACCGCACGGCGTATAAAGTTAATGCGCTCCGGCACATCGCTTACAAAAATGTTGTTTTGCCCTTGCTGCAAATGTTCCCACGCCGCAGGCGGGTTTATTGCCGTGTTTATAAACAGCTTTAGTGTGTCGATAAGCTCTATATCCCAGCCTGTTACAAAGTTGAGTTCTGATGCGGGGTACATGTATTGCATTAAATCGGCAGCGGCAACATGGTCGCCCAACGATACCAATGCGGCAATAAGGTATAAATTTGTCATGTAGTTATCAAACCGTTGATTGTTATCAAAAAGCCCACTGCGGACTATGTTCTCAACTTCTGTCAACACATCCAACAGCACAGGTTCGCCAACGGCTGCCAATGCCCACAGCCCTGCCGCATTGCGCATTGGATAAGATTCTCTCGAAAGTTCCCGGTTAATATAGCTGACAATATTCCCGGCATCTACAAACGCAGGGAAAGATGCCGCAAATCGTGCAGTGTAGTAAAAATCACTTGAAGAATGGATTAGCTCCGAGATACCGTTTGAACCGCCACGCATTACCTGCCTGCGTACATCGTCCGCAACATCGTATTCGCTTAGCCCTCTGTGGAACGCATTTGCAAATGCTGCCGCCGCAATATGGTCTGTGCGGGACGAGCTACGGTTTATCGTGCTGTGCAAAATACCCATAAGCGGGCGGATATTTCCGTTAGTAAACGTTACCTCCACCGGCAAGTTGCGCATATTAAAGTTCATATCCGGCGGGCTGTCCGGCGAAATTTGCTGCATGGTGCGTACAGGTATAATCATACCGGATTGCGCAACAGTAAACGGCAATTCCATGCCGTCACGGTAATTACCTGCGCTTGCAGATACCCGCATAGTATACGAGCCAAGCCCCAGCTTGCCTGCGTTAAATTCTGCACGGCGGTTGGCGGTGGTTGTGTATGTGTGCAAAACTTCGCCATCTTGCAGCACTTCAAACACAAACTGCACTTCCCCCACGGCAGAATCTGCAATAACCACTGCCGCTGCGGCAATGTCGTCGCCAACAATGTACTCGTTGGTTACAAGCAGATTAACATGGAACGGCAGCGTAGAAATAATATTCTCCAAGTTATCGCCCGCCAACCCGTCCAAGGTTAGCCCCAATGCCGTAACCCGCCACGATGTTATTTGGTGAGGTAAAGTGAACGTGATTGTGCCTATGCCATTTTCGTCGGTGTGAATTACTTCAAAGATGGGATTATCCACAAAGTCGTCCCTAAAGCCGGCATCCTCGCCGCCGTCTCCGTTACCGCCGCCCTCTGCACCGCCGCCTGCACCACCAAAATTATGCTGGATATGTGACGCAAACTGGTAAAAATGCGAATCCCAAATGCTTATTGCCGAACTGCGGTACAAGCTGGATAAGAAGTTGGCACTATGCCCATTCCAAGTGTCCATTATGGCGGATTCGTCTACCACGCTTACGGTTACACGGGCAGGTACGGGGTTGCCGTTTGCATCCGTGGTTTGTATGCGGGCAGTCACTTGGTCACCGGGGCTATAAGCCTCCCTGTCAAAGTCCAGCTCGATGTTAAGTTCACGTTCGGTGTAGTCGTAATTTACTATAATCGGGTTATTTATCGGGAAGATGTAGCCTGCATCAAAATATGCGCCAAAGATAATGGCATTGCTTATGGCTTCTTCCGGGAAGGTTATTGGCGTACCCGTTGGGCTGCCTGCCGTTACGGAAAGCACCCTGTCACGGAACAGAACCGTTAACATGCGCCCTGTTGTAGGCGTTACCGGGTTAACCCACGACCCCCAATAGTTCTGCGCTTCCACCAAAACTACATTGGTTGTTTCTCCTACCCTCAAATCTCTCGAAGACCACCACCAAGACCACGGAAACCACATGTCGGTTTCGTCGTTTCTGCGGTTAATTCTTGTTTGGAGGTCTAAGCCAAAATGCCTAATGGAAGACTCTTGCACGTCCAAAAACCAGCCACTTTCAAATATTGATACGGTTGTATCAAGCCCACGGGAGTCTTGGTATACAACGCTTACGCTATAGCGTATCAGAGGGTCGGAGGAGACGGGCAAGTTATGCACGGTTGCAACACCGTTTTGGGTACGCCCTTCGGTTACCCTATAAGTTTCGCTGCGTGTATCGAAGTCGTAGGTTGTGATTGTGCGCCTGTTTATATGGTCGTAATGCTGGCTGCGTACAGTTCGTGTAGTTACATAACGGGTGATGGTAACGGTAAAGTCTACGTCCACTCGTTCGGCACGGAAATTGCTACGGTCATTTAGCAATGCCGTTGCGGCGTTAATATCGCTTGCGGCGTTTAATGTGTCCAGCGTTATTCTGCTTGTGGTTAACACCGCAGTGGTATCGTTCGGGCGTTCTACTTCCATCATAATGTCCCTTGGCGCAAGGATATACGACATCCATACCGCTTGCGTAGCCTGCGCACTGCCGGAAGCCGCCAGCCTAAAAGACCTTGACGAAGGCTGCCAGCTGCCCCAACCCACATCTACAGGCAAAGTGCCTTGTGCCAATCCATTTGCGTTGGTAGTGGCAACAGTTTCGGGGTTTTGCCAGCCATGCAACAGATTTACATCTTCCAGCGGGTTTCCGGCAAAGTTGGTTATATTTACTTCAAACCCGGCGTGTTCGCCTTCAAAATATGCGTTACGGTCTAAAGCCCAATCCATTACAAAGCTGGTATTGGTGTAATCCCTAAAATCCAGCCATGCAGACATTAACCGCTCGCCGTTCGCTTCTACCGTGGCATTCATTTGGTTGAACATGCCCGTTACAGGCAGGCGAATGTTAAATGCACCGTGGTCGTCCAAGGTTATGGGCAACTCTATCATATCGCCAAAGCGCAGCACAAAAGTATCGCTGGGCAAAATTTCTTGCCCCGGGCGAGGCAGGATAACGCCAAAGATATCCACGGTATCGTCCGGGCGGTACACGGGGCGGTCGGTATACATATAAGTCAAAAATCTGCCGCTTGGCGTTAGATTAAGCGGCGCAAATGTGCGTGTGGTGTATGCAAACGGCAAGTAATTGCCATACGTAATAGTCACGACTTCACGGCGTACTTGCGCAGGCGTTTCGGCAATGGCTATGCCTTGGCTGTCGGTGGTAACGGTGGTGCCGCCTATATTAATCTGCGCACCTACGGCGGGTTGATGCGTTGTGGCATCATGCACCCAAAAAACGGTTTCGCCCGCAATGGCAAGCGAGTAAACGGAAATGGCGGACACTTGTATAAATTTGTACAAGACTACATTATCCCTATCGTGCGGGGAGCGAACGGTTACCAAGTAATAACCTTCCGGCAGCGTGCGCTCAAGAAACAGATAATGAAACGCCTGCCAATCGCTATTTACTGAAAACAGCTCTACTTCCAGCTCATACAACGGTTCGCCGGGGTCGCTTGTACCCGGGGTAAAATTAAGAAAATTCTCCGGCGTTTGCAGGTCGTAAACGTTTACATAAAAGTCCGTGTACTGGAACTCTTGCAGCACGTTCATTGCTACAAAAACTTCCGTCCATGGCAGAAAAGTTTCGTACACGCTGCCGGCTAAAAAAAACGGTCTGCCCGTTGCCATGCCCCACCGGGTTTCGAAAGAGAATGTGTACGGCTGTGCCAACGCTTCCAATGTAATGGTAACGGTATACATAGTGTTAGGCTCTAAGCCGTTGTTGGGCGCAAAAATATATGTGTTGTCACGGGAAAGAAACGTGCCTGCAACAGGCGGGTCTATAGAAAACCCGGCGGCAAAGTCCGCTTCGTTTTCCAGCGGCCGATTGAACGTAACCTCTATGCCTGTGTCCAGCGGGACGCCGAATGTATGGCGGGCAGGTGTAGTTGACCTTACACGAAAAACATCCACCGTTTGGAATGCGTGGGACGTAGGCTGCATATCCGGCGGGCTGTATATGAAATTATATACCTGTGCGTACTCCAGTTCCTGCTCGAACTGCAACAAAAAAGCATTGTCGGCTTGCGGTGTTAGCAAGAAATCCTGTCCATTACTAACAGTCAAAAAATTACGCAAATGCCCGTAGGTGAGGGTTTGCGCTTCTGACGTTACTAAAAAGGCAGAATCTCTTGCCACACCTAAGCTGTCAATGCTTAGTGGTGTAATGGCAATTTGCCCCAATGCAGATGGGGCTATGGTGAATTGATACGGGCTTCCGGGTTGCGCATTGCTGCCTGCCCCTGACCCTAACCCTGGTGTATGTGCAGGTGTTTCTGCAACAGACGTACCGGGTGTGTAGGGTTGTTCGGCAGTGGGTTCACCCGTTTGCGAACGGATAAGCAGAACGGTTACAGGTATTGCCAAAAGCAGTACGGCTGCAACGCTTGCGACGATAATGATAGTTTTTTTGCTAAGTCCCTTGATAAATTTCATATAAAGCCCTCCCGGGATTGTGATATTCCGAAAGGATTGTAGCATGGAAAACTTATGGGTGGGTAGCTAAGAAATTTAATAGAGATTTAACATTTGCAGTGCGGGGGTGTGCCTTGCTAAAGGGTGATTTGCCTTTCGCTATGTTGATATGATAATCGAGAAGACCACTCGATTCTAATACAACAACCGCTCTAGGCAAAAACACCCTTTGCTCGGCACATACCATAGTGCGAAGATTAAAACCCCCACCAACATAGCCTTGCTATCATAGTACATAGGTTTAACCTTGCTCCGGGTCGTGCAATTTTACTATAAGCGTATCGTCGTCTATGTAGTATACATCCAGCTTTGTACCCATTTGCCAGCCGTTTTTTTCACGAATGGGGTGAGGAATTAATACGCGATTAAGCTCGTCTATGGTGACGGTTTTAACAAATTCCATAAAAATCGCTCCTTTCTATGTAATAGCCAACCGAGGGCAAGCCGTAACCCAATAAAAAAGGCACGCAAGAGAACGGCTGTTGCCGCCACACCTACGTGCCTGTAATAAACATACAAAGCAAACACAAATAAAAACAGATTCTGCTAAAATGCCGCACCCTCTCTTCTGTTGTTGAAGAAAGTTGGGGAATGGTGTAAAATACAGGACGTATTGCGGTAGCAGATAATTCTGTGTTGTGTAGGTGGAACTTAACGGGTACTCCTACGCAGCGTCATGTGGTGGCTAGACCACATGATTGCCGTGATACTTTTTATTGGGGCAAACCTGCCCCGGCTGACACAGCTATAATACTATGATGTGAGACAGTATGCAAGAAAAATGTAGAAAATTGTGGAGGTGAAAAGCTTTTTACAAAAAGAACAACTTAATTTGCGGTGGCATTTGACTTGCTTCTTCTGTTCTCCATTGCTTTTTCGCCAAGCTCCTCTAAAGATATTCCCGCAAACAAATCACGTTGCCATTCTGTGTAGTCAAAAGGTTCACCTAATAATAGGTAAATAAACCGTTGGGGTTTTTGTCAAGAAGAACTTTTTTAAGACAGGAAAAAGCCCCATAGACTAAGGCTTGAAAATGCCTTGTTTATGGGCTTTTCCATTCATAATCACTATACACCGATGGGGATTGTGCTTAATAGACACGAGAAACAATTCATCACAATAGCAAATGTTTGTAGAAAAGCTCCGCTTCCTTTTTCAACCGTGCTTGTTGTAGGACGGCTTCGTATTTTTTTGACAACTCATCAAATCTTCCTTGCTCTTTAAGAAGATACAAGGCTGTGTACTCGGTATTATTTATAATCCACTCGTCATTTTGTGCTGCTGTTAAAAACCACTTCTCGGCAAATTCAATGCTCATCAATAATTGTGATTTCCAGTTTTCTATTTCTTCAATATCATCAAAGGTGCAAACCCAAATACCAAATCTGTTGTTAAATTCTTCAAGTGATTCATCTTCCCCTTTGAAGCATTTCCAGTCTGTTATGCCCGCAAGATAATCATTCTTGCTTATCTGCTTAATTGCATTTGCTATCCACTTTTCATCCCAACCCTCGTGGTATGGATATTCTTCATCCGATATGGCTTTTAGCAAAACAGCATTTACCTTTTTAAGCAGTGGCTTGTTGCAGACAGCCAAGCCCAAGTGCAAAATAAAATATCCCCTTTTTTTAGAAAGAGCAATATTATACACTGCTATGTTGCCACGTGAATCCTCACGCTCAAAACAATGCTTTTTCTTCGGACAAAATGAAAATCCTTTTTCCTCAAGAGGGAGCCGGACAACCTCAACAATTTTGCTTATTACTTCATCTTTCGATATAGGGTTCATGGACACCTCTCCACAAATATAAATACTACCGCCTATACTGACGGCGTAGCCATCATGTAGAAAACATTTCTACTATAACGGCTCTATTCCTCAATATCATACTTGCCTTTTATCCGCTTCTCAATATCATCTGCTGATGGCAGAGTATCGACTAATTCCTCTGGCACAAAATCGGATAACTTATATTCGCTTACGCCGATTGGCTTGTTGATGTCTTTCAATGCATATTCGGCAGTTAGTTTATCACGCTCTGCACAAAGTAAAATACCAATGGTGGGATTGTCTTGTGGGCGGCGTAAAATATCATCTATCGCCGAAAGGTAAAAATTCAACTTGCCTGCGTGTTCGGGCTTAAACTCGGCATTTTTAATTTCAATCACTACGAAACAGCTAAGTCTGAGATTGTAAAACAGCAAGTCGATATAATAATCTTTATTGCCTATTTCTATATGATATTGATTGCCGACAAAAGCGAATCCTGTGCCAGTTCGCTTTGTGCTGATGGTAGTGTCTGCTCAAAATTGGTAGCCTTGTCTGCTATGGCTTGCCGCTCGAATAGTTTTATGCTTACTTGGTGCATTAGGACATTTCTTGACCAGCCATTTTCTAAGGCTTTATCTGCATACCAAAGATACATTGCTTTATCTGATATTTTATCCATAAGTAATTGCAAATGATACCACGTTAATTGTGCAAGTGCCGCTTGCACAATTTCAACTTCGGGAAACAACGCCGCAAACTTACGCATATACTTCAAATTCCGCACAGAATATCCCTTTGCATTTGGAAATTCCAACTTTATATCACGAGCAAGGTTATCAATGAATTTATTGCCCCACACGCTGTTTTCGATTATGACATTGCCGATATTCCAATAAAGCAATATCAGTTCACGATTTGCCCCCAAAACGGCTTTGTATTGGGCGTTTTGGATTTGCGCTTTTACATTTTCCAAAATTTCAAAATAATTTTCATTATTGATAAGCATA
>Ga0131853_10022607_pt1 | contig 11372 bp, 10 predicted proteins | sample TergutLab28metaG_FD_92764 | JGI IMG/M metagenome (GOLD analysis project Ga0131853, IMG submission 92764) | Labiotermes labralis P1 segment gut microbial communities from Petit-Saut dam, French Guiana - Lab288 P1 (version 2) (version 2) | ecosystem: Host-associated > Arthropoda: Insects >...
CTTCCCCCCCTCCCACAAAAATTTTGGTTGATAAAAAAACAACACACAAAAAAAACACACCTTTTTTTTTTTTCCCTAAAAAAGGGGGGGGGGGGGGGGGGGGGGGGGGGGGGGGACGCAATTTACTTTTCTCCGATCCGGCCATACTGAAAGTCTGTTGTCCTGTTTTAGTGCACTTTCATAAAACAGAAAAGTAAACTAATGCATCGCGTGTTCTATTATATTAACGCATCACCATTCCATACTAAGTAAGTGTAGCTGTGTTTATCCCATTTCAGCGTGTGAGCAGCTAAAGAATTCACCTGGAACTTGGTATGGACATCGTGATACTGCAGGCCACCCCCAGCGCCACGCCTTTTAATTTACCACAGTCAGTAATAACAACATGGGCCGGGATAGCTCAGTCGGTATAGCGACTCGCTACGGGCTGGACGGTCCGGGGATCGAATCCCGGTGGAAGCGAGATTTTCCGCACCTGTCCATACCGGCCCTAGGGCCCACCCAGCCTCCTATAAAATGGTTACCGGGTCTTTCCCGGGGGTAAAGCGGCCGGGCCGCTGAAGTTAAAGAAAGAGTAGAGCTATACTTCTACACCCTCTCTGTGCCTTCGTAGCCTGTTCTAGGTTGAACTTTCACAGTAACAAAAATGCGATGGCTGTGCTACCTTGTCAGGTTGGCGTGTCACTAGAGCCACTAATTTTAGTGTTCTGGTAAAGTTTGGTAATAGACATTGTAAAATCTGGCTACTGTTGTTCAAGTAAGTCTTTTGTGAAAGATAAAAATGACAAAATGGCGACCGTGAAAGAAAATGTGTTTTTATTTAAGTTTGTGGCCATCAGTAATAAGTCACTGGAGATAGACAAGTGCAGCCGGTCCGTGAAGGGAACTAGGCGACCGCCTGGGGCATGAAATGCGAGAAAAAAATATCAGATTAAAAATGTCAGAGTCTTCGGTCTAAGGGGTCGTCTTGGTCGTGGTTATAAGGCAGCTCTTACTGAAATTCTGGAATAGAGAATGCGTTTGTAAGCATTAGAGAAAACAATAGCATAAAAGTTTCCAGTTCGTCACAAACCTCAGCTGAGACCTCAGTTTTGGGGGGGGAATGGGTGTGCTCCGAGTACATGCTCAACCTAGTTCCCCACTACCTAGTAGCTAGTCTATGGTCTTCCTAGAGCTAGGCATGTGAATAAATGACAAGTGTAACTACACTTTATCTATGCATTGTGCTTTCTGTGTTAACAGAAACGAATGTGGCATTGAAAGATTTGCAGATATTTGACGTTGAATGTGACAGAATTCACGTAGACAAAAAGTTAACAATAATATCAATTTGAATTTCACTTCCTCGTTTAGTAACGTGCTAGTTAACAGCACAGGGTCGAGGATTAAACTAGCACAAAATATACAGAACTAACAGAAACTAATATATAAAACACACCTACAGGTTAGATCTACTACAGGATCAGATGTTTAGACTGTATAACTCAAAGAGTTTGTCACAGCAACATTGTCATAAACGACAAAACATACATTTATTTTAAATCGTCTAGCTTCTTTCGAACCGTAGTTAACATATAATTTTCGCAGCGCAAAATTTACTAATGATTTCTGAATTATCTAGTAAAAGTATCAGACAGTAGACAATCATTAACCGAGACTGAACATCCATTAAATAATAATTATTATAATATTATTATTATTATTATTATTATTTATGTCATAACATGTGTGCAATAGGACAGCAGGCTTATGGGTTCTGCTCTGAACTTTGTTTCAGTGTGCGCCCAACGACAAGCCTTCCCTACCTTGCAGCAAGCTACTGAAAATAGTGCAGCCGTTCACACAGCAGACCCTGATGAGTGCCCGCCAACTAACGCTGCAACATTACGTCGTCCCATTTCAGAACGAACAAAATAGAACCGCAAAGCGAACTTCTGTCTTCGCTACTGAGTCCTTAACGACGAATATTTGCAATGCATGCTGTTTTTTTTTTTAAGGAAATAATATCGTGAAGCTGATCAGCTTAAGGATAACGAGATGGGTTAGGCATGCAGAATTTTGGGTTTAAAACACGAAAGCACGGAAGTGACTTAGCCGTGGATGGGAAGATATTATTAAAGCATACATTAAAGGAAAAGTGCATGTGAGGAGGTGGCTTGCATTCAACTGGCTTTGGACAGGACTGGCGGCCGGTTGTTGTGAACAAGGCAGTGGATCTGCCATGAAGAGCGATAAATTTCTTGAGGCACGGAGCAACTGTCAATTTTTCAAGAATAACTTCGCACCATTGTGATAGTCAAATATGTGAGACTGCTACTCATGTTTGTAGCATCTGTGTCCGCCCAGTACTTTGGAGGCGCGTTCGCGAAATTACGAAAAGCGACTATTAGCTTCGTCATGTCTGTCTGTCCATCCATCCTTCCTTCCTTCCCTCCTTCCTTATGGAACAACCCGGCTTCTAGTGGACTGATTTTCATGAAAACTGTTAGGTAATCTCGAAAATCTGTCAAGAAAATTCAAGTTTCAGTAAAATCTGAAAATGATTAACAGGTACTTTACATGAAGACCAATAAACTTTTATGATCATATCTCGCTCAGTTCTCCTTATAATGAAAAATGCTTCAGACCAAAATTGTAGATGAAATCAAAACACACATTTTATGCTCAATAACGTTCTGAAAATCGTGCCCTTTATGAGATAATGTGAAAAAATATGATAGATCCAGACAAGACACAGATGACAACATAATACGGATCATGCGCATTGCATGCCGGATAACTAAGGCTACAGACACGCACTTAGAATGTGTAATACTCATTGCTTTTCCACGACAATAATGGTTGCACGAAAACGTCTGGATGTTTCGTAATGCGTACACTTCCTGTCTTGTTTAAATTGCCACGGGCTACATGCGTCAATATCACAAGCAGTGAACTACCGCGCTGCTCTACTCCGCTCTCCGGCATTCGTCTTGGATATCTTGACAGTCGAAATGTTACCGATATCACGCTGTCATGAAACGTCAGTAACAAAATTTACCCTCCCGGAATTTCTCTGAGTATTGATGGTTGAAAAAGTATATATATTTTAGATCCTATTAATTGGTCCTATGTTCGTTACTTCAGTGAATTCCCTACGACATGCATTTACGTTGAAGCGTGTAAAAAACTTATAGGCCTATAATTTGCAGCCAGGAATAACACTGACTTTTTAATTTTTCACGTCCATATAATTACATGGTAATATTAGACTTGTCAATACGCAGAAAGTCATGTACACAGTAAAGTCATTTTGTAAATAATAATAGTAATACACCAATAGAAGGTAAAAGAATACGATATTTTAATATATGGTACTAATGACAACCACAAATATAGCAGTCTATCCTTCGTCATTCACAGCATTATTTCACACTGTTGACCGAGGATTAGCTCAATATAACACACTGACTTGATTATGTAAACGAACAAAATGGGTTCTGGGGCACGTTTTGGGAGTGTCTGGGTGATGTGGTTGAGGACTCTGTTCTGGGACGCAACGCTGTGGCACTGGTAAAACTATTTCCCACGTTTCGAAGGAACGTAATTAGAGGCTACATCTTATGATCTGTGTTTTCAAGAGTTTAGAAGCCCGAGAAGACTCGGGCCCTATACACGTTAAATGAAGGTGTCACCATGGTGACCTGTAATAAATGAATCGGACCTGGAATACTACTGCGATCTCTAAATGACGTGCCTTTGCGAAACCCCAATATGTAATATCCGTGGACGAAGTGTCATTTTCCCATGTGACCAGTGTTATCACTATTCATTTGTTTTTGTTGATGTATGTTAGAAGTAATGTTTTGAATTCTTTCGTATTACAAAAAAAGAAAATTTAAATATTATTAATGGAAAGTCGATGACTGAGGTTTATATTGTACTAACGGAAATCTCTTTCAAATTCAGTTAGGTTATGTAGATTTCACATCTCTATACATATTTTCTTTCAAACTATCATGAATGAAATGTGTTTTTTTTTGCAGGAATGCAGATAAACAAGCACTGATACCTACGTGAATATGTGTGTCTTGCCAACTACAAACGCTGTGCACATGGGCAGTTAAAGTTTCAATAATTTTGCTTCTGAACCACGAATGGGTGGTTGGTGTGTAAAACGTGTGTCGCATTCTCGGTAGGTTATTCTTACTACGTAGTTTTGGTTTCATGGTGGTTATCTGCCTAATGTGGAGCCACACACAAACCATCTCTAATCCATTGGGTCTGGGGGCTGTTTCCTTAGGTGTAAAGCAACCAGTTTGAGTACACCTGCATTGAGTGCTCAGGTCGCGTTGACAGTAGGTGGTTGAACATAAGCCTTCCCTTCCATATTAGAGGACAAGGAAGCAGTTCTTCAGTGGTTATTTAGTGGAGTTGTTTAGCATTGACAGGACGAGCAGGGAAGGTGTCAACAGTGGTGACCTTGTTTTCAACAAACCTGTAATTTGTGTTGCTTGAACTTTGATAATGGTGAGGAGGTTGATTGCTTAGTTTTTATTTTGGAATATGTGATATAGGTCAGTTAATACTTTCTTTTAAGGGAACCCCATGTGTCCCAGGTATACATAAGTACAGAGCCACACCAGTTACCAATAATTTATCGAGAAGAGTACAACGTTCATTTTGGTGGTGTTGAGAAGCTCCATCCATTTGATGCAGCAAAATGGGGACACATTTTTCAGGTTGGTTGTATTCTTTCTGTTAATTATAATGAGGATGAAGCTGTTTGTAGAGTCATTTATTAAAAATGTATCTTCATGGTTCATCACACAGATGAGAAGAAATCAATTGTTCTTCTACAGAGAGATAGGTTTACTAGATTTATTCTGTTCATAAGTATGGGGAAATAAGAATTGGGTGTTAGTGCACTTGGTGGCTGTACTGTTAATGCTGATAACTGATCATCTGGAACAGGCACTTGTCACTCGTCTCTTATTGCACGTTAACCTCAGCTGGTCTCATCAGTCACTAGAAATGTATTGAAATGAAGGAAGAGTGTTCATTTACAGCACATTTGTTAATATGGATTTATATGTATTCTGAGATAGGAAACAGGAAAATTCAGAAGGGCTGCATGATTAAATTCAGACTGCCAGTGCAGAAAGAAAAGAAAGCATATGTGCTGTGGAATGAATTACAGCTTTGCTATATTTATGCATAGGAGTGCTGTTAAATTATGTATTGCCAAGATTAAGCCATTTATTTTACAGTACCTGAAGGATGCAAATCTTGTGGATGAAAATACTGTAACAAAGCCCAATGAAGTTGAGCATGAGGATCTACTTCTTGTGCATACTGCACACTACTTGAAAAGTTTAAAGGTAAATTTGAAATACTGTTGCTGAAATCATGTAGTTACATGATGTTGAATGTGGAACTTACCTCAAACATAAAACTTCTCTTCCCTTGCAGTGGAGTTGGAATGTTGCTCTTATTGCAGAAATTCCATTTCTTATATTGGTGCCAAATTTTTTAATTCAAGCAAGTTACTTGCGTCCTATGAGGTGAGTAATCTTCCGTTTATTCTTCCTTCACCATTTCCACTTCATGTAGGTCTCTGCTTGTCCTCTCAAACCTCCTCTTCAGCTTTCTCCCACGTTTTTCCTCCTTATGCATGGCATCTTACCTAACCTGTTGTACCTCTCTTGATCTCAGTCTTCTTTACTGGTGTTTCATGTTCATGATCCTGTGAGACTTGATGTTCACATAGTGGTGTTACAAAAGATATACCTACATGTTCTGTGATGTGACACTGTATCCTAGGGTGAGTGATTTCCAACATTTTGAAGGATCATACTCCCGTACCTTAATCCTTTGAAATGACAGGACCCACTCATCCAGCAACACAAGTGTCACATTCCAGAAGACTTGCATCTTCATAATTTTATTTTTGGATCTAGTCTTCATTCATTCTGAAAGTGTGTCCATATCATCATGTTTTATTTTTGACCTGTTCACACCCAGACACCTGAAGATTTGCGCTGTTGCTGCAGTTAAAAATCAATGCAGCACACTTTAACTGTCAATCTTTATTGCTTGAAGGGGTTCTGTTGTCATCTGTGAATAGTATTGTGATAGTGTGGGTATAGAAAATGGAAGTTGCTGCAGGTGACATCTAGAGACCAGTGGAAGTACTTTTCTCAGTAACTCATAGATGGAAAATGTCTTTAATAATTTATACCATTTTTCTTAGGGCAGGGTACCTGCAGTGGATAAATGTGTGGTAGAGAGTGACAACTGAATATTCATGTGCAGTCTGGAAATGTTGTTAGTGTCATGGAAGAAGCCATTAACTGCCATTTTAGCAAAATTGCATTCAGTATTCCATCAAACCCTTGTTTTAAATAATGTAATTATTTTTTAACAGCTCATCTGTGTGATAGAAGTTATGTGCCATGAAGAAACAATGTTTGGGCTTAAATTGTTCATTTGTATGTTATTTAAAACTAATGTTTGGGCTTGTATGTTCCTTGAAATATAAAAATAAATAACTTTACATAAAGTTATGAAAATTTTTTCAAAATTTCGTAGAATGTAGTTACTGACTTTTCCCTGGAAACCAACAATGAGTTCATTCCTTTTGAATCAGTAATTACCAAATACTGTATTTTTATGTATGCAGACATTGTGTGAATTCCAACACATTACAACAGAGTTTTACCTTGTGCTTTAAAATAGATTCCAAACTGGTGGAAGCATTCTGGCAGGCAAGCTAGCTCTTGAACGTGGATGGGCTATCAACTTGGGGGGAGGATTCCATCACTGTAGCAAAGACAGAGGTGGGGGCTTCTGTCCATACGCAGATATTACTCTCCTTTTACAGTTCTTGTTTCATTACGAACATCGGCGGGTGAAGACTGCCATGATTGTTGACCTAGATGCTCATCAGGTGGGATTATTTTACATTTCATTTTACAAGTTTTCCGGTTCTCCTCACTTATTATGGCAACATATCAGTACTTGATGACTTGCTCACTTATTGACTTACTGACTCATTTCTCACAATAACACATCAACAGGTTTGTGGCAGAATAAACTGCTTGCTAATATGAAAAGTTCACAAATATTTAATCATAATACTGTTTGTGTATATAACACATCATTTTCATTCCTTCTTCTTTTTATTGAATGAGTGCCATCTGTGTGATTGGTATTTCTGTTATTTTCTGTCCAAGTCTGAATTCTGACAAATGTAGTCCAAAGTTTATTTTTCTAATTGTCCCTTTCTTCTTGCTGTGCCACAGCCTGTTGGTTGGCATGAGGTCAGATGATGGTTGGGGCAGAACACTTGTCTTGGAAGGGTTATTTTTAGTGGAAATATCAGACTGTCACTAACAAATCCTTGTCCACAAGGCCAGCTGATGCTTACGACAGGTACGCAGTCAAAGGATTCAGGTCTTTATGGTTGTTATGCTAAATAGCAGGGTTATTATTCCCACTCTTTCAAAGAAACATACTGTCTTTGAAATGTTGGGTATCAGTGACCCCACAGTTCAGTGTAACAAATCTGAAGACTTGAATCGTCAACATCGGTGCTGTGGAAACCTCATATCTTGCTAATGCACAGTCCTTGTAAGAAGTTAATTTATATACTGATTCACTTGGACAATTAGTGGCTTATGTCACTGAGCACACTTATGTTTAGTTTACTCAACTTCTGTTACTTGGAGTTCTGTTGTTTGTACTTTGACTCTGCATAGTTTAAAATACTCAATTACACAGTTTCGTCAACCTGTGATCATGGGAATTTCAAGGTGAAGTGTGCTGAACTAACTGAGCTGCAGAACTCATAAAGGTTGCAGATTTGATGTACAAAAAGGATTGTCACAGACTGTCAAAACCATCAGCAGAATTGCAGAAAAATGTCAGAAAGATGGAGAGACGGACAGACATGGCAAAGCTAATAGTCACTTTTCACAATTTTGCGAATGTGCCTGATAAGGATTCTGAACTGAATGACAGCTGTGACTTCTCTGTGCTTCATTGCAACATTCAGTACAGAAACTAACACCAGATCTCAAAGTCGTTATGAACAGAAATACAGTGTAAATCATGAAGAATATTTTGAAACAAATTCAGCCGTACACAGTAGTAATACAAGAAATACACACCATCTTCACAGACGAAATGCCATTACAGAACTTTCAACAGTTTACTACATAGTGTCACAAGTCTTAAGAATGAAAAGGCACAATATAAAGTAACATTGAGACGATGCTCAAATACACACTTCTTTTAGTACAAGGGGGTGCTGATAAGTCCTTAGCCCGACCTACTTCCTGATGCCGTAGGACAGAATCGATAGTGTCGTTGGAAAGAGGAGTCTGTTCATATGCCGAATTGCAAGTCTTTTCTTGTTACAAAGGCTGAAAGGAAGCATGTCAGGCAACGCATGCGATTTCAAGAACATGGAGACACAAGTTGTTATCAAGTTCTTTTTCTTGCAAGGCAAGGTGGTGAAGGAAATTCACGCCATTCTGACAGAAACATTAGGGGAACATGCACCATCTTATGCCACCATCAAAAACTGGGTGGCCCAGTTTAAACTTGGTGATTTTTACACCTGTGATGCACCTCATTTTGGACGTGCGGAAGCTCTCTGTGAAGTGGGTCCCGAAATGCCTGAACGCGGATCAAAAACGTCAATGGTGCAGGGTATCTGAGTAACTTTTCGAATTTTTTCGGCATGATCCAAATGATTTCCTGTCATGATTGGTGACCATGGACAAAACCTGGTTATATCACTATGACCCAGAGACAAAGCAACACTCAGTGGAGTGGTGGCATAGCAGCTCACCCTGCCCCAAAAAATTCCAAGTGCAAAAATCCACTGGAAAATTTCTTGCCTCAATTTTTTGGGATCAAGATGGCATCCTCCTCATTGCCCATTCATATGAGAATTGAGGTTCATACAGAAGTACAGTCATTCTCACCCCTGCATTTTTAAAGCATTCACATACCCTCCAAACCACATTTTCTTAATGGGTTGTTATTCTAACAATTTTGCCTTGAGAAAAAAGGTTTATTATCTCTTCAGCGTGTATTCTTTGCACAGATGTGAAAATTCATGTGTTTATAGAATGCACAACACAAGTATATTGAGTGTTGATGTAAAAACAAACATAACAAAGGTGAAAATAAGTGTATTTGGGGGGTTGGTCCTGAATGTGACAACATGCAATCTGTGTTGTGATGCCATGTGGTACCAATGTTTCAGACTAACCGGCTGTTCCATGTTCAGACACCATGAACAGGTGTCTCTGAAAGAGTGGTGCCATTCTGCTGATCACAATTCAGAAGGCTGTGCTCTTTATCTCTAACCCCTTGCAGTCCATGTTGTTTTCTTCGTGTTGAGCTATAAACTGCAGAGACTTGCATGCACATCTCTCCAGAAAGTGTTGTCTTCTAACGTATGGTTTGTATATTCTGGTTTATAGGGGAATGGTTATGAGCGGGATTTCACTGGCCATGCCAATGTGTACATCTTTGATATGTATAACTGTGGAATCTATCCACGAGATAAACGCGCAAAAGCCGCAATCAGGCGTTGTGTTGAACTTTCACACTTCACTGAAGATAATGAATACCTCCATAAGGTGGAAGAGTAAGTATTCCCTTACCTGGTTCACAAAACTTATGATAGAATATAAAATTATTAGATGGGGGACCGCTGTAACACAGTGGTTAAGGTGCTGTGCTACAAATCGAAAGGTCGCTGGTCCAATCCCAGCTGGTGTCAGTGGATTTTTTATTGACATAAAATCCTTCCGATCGCGCTATGGCCGTGGGGTCGACTCAGCCTCTAACATGAATGAGTACCAGGAGTATTTCCTGGGGGTAAAGGCGGCCGGTGCGTAAGGCTGACAACCTACCACCATCCTGTGCCGTTGTAACAAAATCTGGGAACCTTAACTTCCTGGAACCCTCTGGGCCTGTCCAGGCCTGTAATGGGACTGCTTTACCTTTGCTTTATAAAAATATTAGATACTCTTAGAATGCAGTTGTTCAGACATTGTTGTGTGGAACTTACCAAATACTGTATGGTGTATTGTACACAATTTAAATTCTTTAGTATGGTATACAAAATAATTACTTAAAGTTTACTCAGAATAAGAATCCACATATTTAAAAGTGGTTTGATTTCCGTACTTGTATTATTATATTCAGTCATACTAAAGTAATGCAATGAAATCTACTCAGACACTCAGCTGTGTCAGAGGAAATCAGTACATTTATTTTCTGTGAAAACTTCAAATCATATGTACTTCAGTTGCCTATGAGATTCCTTTGTTATACAGCTATTTACATTTTATGTTCAGCAGCCAGATTGTCTCAAAGTATTTCACAGGCCTCTTATTCTGACGGTTATGAGTTAGATCCAGTGAGACCTGCACATAAATTTTTGGGTTAAATCAAATCCTTCACCTCTGCCAAAGATTAAACTTTGGGAACCTGAGAAGTACCAGGGCCTACCATAGGTTGGAATGTGTTTTAAGCTGTCACTGCCTTTTGCCAATCCCTGTGTTGGTGCCTCCATCTCCAAAATGGATATTTTGCCACTGTGTAGGGTGGCAAAGGTCAGGAGGGTCAACACAGACATACCATCTCTGGAGGCATTACATACATATAATATTTAAATTTAAATATTAAAATAGATGCTTTGGATTTTATGTGCCATACCAGCATTTTAAGTGCTTAGTGTTATATGTTCTTCAGATTGTAAAGAAAGATATTTATCAGATAATGGACTTCTGGATTTTGATACCATGTAGGTTCATAGGCTGACAACAGCTCTGCGCAACTAGTTATTGTTGCAGTAGCAGTGTACAGCCTCATCCCTGCATAATTCCCCACAAAGAGCTGTCTGATTTTGTAACATCATAACAATTTGGTGGCCGTGATACTGGCATATGAGATGTTGGTGAACAAACTGTCAGTCCAGTGGCCCAGTAAATGTTTGAAACGTCAGACACTGTGAGGATGACAAGAGTAGCTGCTCCATCATAGTGCAGCCATTCATCTTTATGAGTGCTGTGACCGAGCAGTGGTATTAACCACACATCTTTATGAGTGCTGTGACCGAGCGGTGGTATTTTCCACACATCTTTATGAGTGCTGTGACTGAGCGGTGGTATTAACCACACATCTTTATGAGTGCTGTGACCGAGCGGTGGTATTTTCCACACATCTTTATGAGTGCTGTGACCGAGCGGTGGTATTAACCACACATCTTTATGAGTGCTGTGAAAGTGCTGTGTTATTAACCGCACATCTTTATGAGTGCTGTGACCGAGCGGTGGTATTAACCACACATCTTTATGAGTGCTGTGACC
>Ga0131853_10022608_pt1 | contig 11372 bp, 13 predicted proteins | sample TergutLab28metaG_FD_92764 | JGI IMG/M metagenome (GOLD analysis project Ga0131853, IMG submission 92764) | Labiotermes labralis P1 segment gut microbial communities from Petit-Saut dam, French Guiana - Lab288 P1 (version 2) (version 2) | ecosystem: Host-associated > Arthropoda: Insects >...
ACCTGAGCCGCCGCCGCCGCAATCTCTGCCCGCAATCCGGCCATCGCCCCGGTAACATCGGCCCGCAACTCATCGGCCCGCTGGCGCACGGTGTCGGCCACCGAGGTTTCCAAACGCGCAATGTCGTCGCGGCGACGATCAAGCTCGGCGCGGCCCGCATCGGTCAGCAGGTAGGGGGCGCGCCGACCGATGATGCCATCGGAGTGTTCCTCCGAGACATCGCGGCGCACCAGCCCCTCCACCTCTAGCTTCGCCAGGCGCGGATACACCGTGCCTGCACTCGGGCGATAAGTACCCCCGAAGCGACGGGAGAGTTCGGAGATGAGTTCATAACCGTGACGCGGGCCATCCGCCAGCAGCACTAGCAGGTATAGGCGCAGCTCGCCGTGAGCAAATACCGGGGGCATCACAGACCCCCGTCCGGCGCATCCTGCCGCCCGATCACGGTTACGTCGCCGGAAACCGCCGTAGCTTTCACCGTCGTCACCGTGGGCACGACGGGCCGCAGCAGCTTGGTGCCAAAACCCCCAGCCTCGACCCCATTCACCATCAGGCGGCCACCCAGGCTGTCCAGCTTGGCCTCGACCACATTCGCATCGGGCAGCCGCATCAGTACCGCCCCGGAGACGGAGTTGCTTTTGATGCGCCTCGGCTGGTCGAACAGATCGAATGTGATCGCACCCGAGACGCTATTGACGTCCGCGTTTGGCACCCATCCGGTGATCGTGGTGTCGCCGGAGACGGTGTTCGCATCCACATTGCCGCGATGTTCGCGCACGGTCACCTCGCCGGAAACGGTGTTCACATCAAGCGTTCCTTCGGTTTCCGTGACCAGGATCGGTCCCGAGACGGAGTTCGCGCGCAGGTCGCCGATCATCCCGGCGAGCATGGTCTCCCCCCGCACGGAACCCACCTTCGCCGTCAGGTGTCGCGGCGCCGCAATGAAGATGTCGGCGCGGGCATTGCCGGTGAAGTCGCCAAACTTTTCGACGAATGACTTCCATCCGCTTAGGGTTTCGTGCCCGACGGTCAGCTTGCCGCCGCGTTCTAGGCGCACCTCAACGGGGCGGCCATTGGTGGCGTGAATCTCCACCCGAACATTCGGCTCGTCGTGTGCGACCACGTCCAGGCGTCCGTCAACGATGTGCGCCGACAGCGAGGTGACGTCATCTAGTTCAATGGTCTGTGGCTCCGTGATGGTCCAGCGTTCGGTTTTCATGGTTCTCCTTGGTTATACGCGACGCGATGTATCGCGTCTTCAAGAGACACGATACATCGCGTTTCGCGATCTGCCAAACGTCGTTCGTATCTGTCGTGTCGTCATGCCGAGTAGTGACCTATGGCCAGGATGTGGGATCATTGAGCGCTAAGAAATCCACGCAAGGGAGTCATCATGAGCAAGCGCGGTCGTAAGCGTCGCACCCGCAAGGGCAGCGCCGCCAACCACGGCAAGCGTCCCAACGCCTGAAAACAGGCCGGGGATCACGAAGGCCGCAGCCCGCCGGGGTTGCGGCCTTCGTCCATTAGGGTTGGGGCATGTTGTTGCACCGTCTTGCCCGCCCCCTGCTCGCCGCCCCCTTCGTGTACGACGGAGTGCAGGCCGTCAAGAGACCCGACGAACACGTTGGTGCTGCCCGCGAACTTACCGACCAGGTCACCGACCGGCTAGGCCGGGAGCCGCTAAGCGACAAGCAGGTAAAGCTGCTGGTCCGAGCGCATGGCGGGGCCACCGCCATCCTGGGTGTCGCCCTTGGGGTCGGCATCTTCCCACGAATTTCTGCTCTGAAGCTGGCCGCGCTAACCACGCCGCTTGCCGTCGTACATCAGCCGTTCACCACCAGGAATCGGGCTGAGCGCAAGGAGAAGACGGCCAAGTTTGTTCGCGCCGTCGGCCTGGTTGGCGCCGCGGCAATCGCTGGCGTCGATACCCAGGGTAAGCCCGGCATCGCCTGGCGGGTCACCAACATCAGGCAGCGGCACGCCGCAGGCAAGGCCACAGCGGGCCTAATCAACCACCCGAAGGGGTGAGCAGAGCTACACATTCGACGTGGTGAGTCATGGGGAATAGATCGAAAGTCCGCAGGTTGGCCAGGGTGTAGCCGTGAGTGGTCAGGTAGCCGATGTCGCGAGCAAGAGCGGCCGGATCGCAGGCCACATAGACGATGCGGGCCGGGCTACGGGCGGCGATCCGGTCGATCACCATGCGGCCCGCACCCGCCCGAGGCGGATCAAGCACAATCACCTCGACGCCGGTTGCGGTGGGCGGCAAGGCGGCGAGCGTCTGCGCGACCGCGCCCTCACGAATCTCTGCCTGGGGCAGATGCTGGGCATTGCGGCGAGCGTCACGCACCGCGCAGGCGTCGCCCTCTATGGCGATGACCCGGCCTTGCAGGCCAACCGCGGCGGCCAGCGGCAAGGTGAACAGGCCGGCGCCGGAGTACAGGTCGAGTACGGTGGCGTCCGCTATCGGGCCGACGGCGTCGAGGACGGCCTCGATCAACAGTCTCGGAGCCTCGCGATGGTTCTGCCAGAAGCCGTCGGCGGCAACACGGTAGGTGAAGGTGTCCTTGGTGGTTTCGACAAGCTCAACCACCGAATCACGGTCATCACGATTCGGGATGCCATCGACGAGCAGAACCGGTTCAGAGCCACTGGCCGGGGCGATGAGTTCTAGCCGCTGGCCGGGATGCCACCGGCGGGTAAACACACCTTCGGCCTCGGCCAACGCGGCCACCTCGGTTGTGGCTAGCGGCATGGAGTTCAGCGCGATCACCTCGTGGGAGCGATGCTTGCGCATCCCGACGCGACCCTCGTCGTCCGCAATCAGGTCGATGCGGGTGCGGTAGGCCAGGCCATCGCTCCCTTGTCCCGCGTGTGTCGCCGACTCTACTTGCACGTCCCAGTCGAGTTTGGCGAGGCGTTGCAATTGCTCGCGGATTACCGCTGCCTTCCAGCGGCGCTGCCCGGCCACGGAGACGTGGGCGAGTTCTCCGCCACCAACCCCACCCGGTCCGGCCTCGGGCCAAGCAGATGGCACTCGGTCCGGCGAGGGGTCGCCCAACACCTCCACCGCTTCGGCGCGCCAGAACTTAGGGCCGCCCTCCGTCACCACCGCGCGCACCCGTTCGCCGGGCAGCGCGTGACGCACGAAGATTACGCGACCATCGTGTCGGGCCACGCAATGCCCGCCGTGGGCGTAGGCCGTGACCTCTACCTCAACCTCACGGCCCACATCGGCATCCGGGACAGTAGGGGGGCGACTAAAGCGGCGTTGCTGGAAGCGGTGGTTCATTGAACGTCTGGGCCTGGGTTCTGCTCAACCGCCGAAGGCGCGCCGTGGGCGCCGCGCACCAGCATCCAGGTGAGCCACAGCACCAGCGCCCACAGGGGCGTGCCCATCACCAGGCGGGCGATGCCGAGCGCGCCCACGTAATCCTCCCCGGCGGCGAACAGCGGCCACTGCACGGCCAGCCGCAGCGCGAACATCGCGGCCCAAAGCCAGGAGGCAATGTCGTAGCGCTTCATGAGGTTGCGGTTCTTGCGCCAGGCGGTAAAGCCCTTGAATGGGTTGACCTCCTCCCCGGAGGATTGCGCCTTTTCGGCGGTGAAGCCCAGACGCAGCAGTTCGACCATCACACCAACGAACGGCCAACGGACCGCGACGGTGAGCAAGATGCCCACCAGGTAAGCCCCGTTGATCCACAGGCCGGGCAGGAAGAAGTCACCGGCCTCACCGGTGCGCCAGGCCATGAACACGCCCAGGCCGATGCCCGCCAGCCCGGAGAGCGCCTGCGTGAGCGGCGTGCGCTGCACCAGCCGGGCCACCACCGCGATAAGCGCGACGGCGCAGGCCGAGATGAGCGACCACGGCAGGCTGTTGGTGGTCACCCACACGGTGACGAACAGGATGCCCGGCGCGGCCGTCTCGATGACGCCGCGCGCGCCACCGAGCGCCTCGGCCAGCTTGAACTCCTCGCCGGTGACGGCCTTCAGGCCACGGTTGGCGGATGCGTCCGGTGGAGGTGGCGTTGTTGGTTCGGTCACTGGAATCAGCGGATTTCGGTGATTTCCGGCCCGCGCTTGAGCGGGTTAAAGTCTGGCTGTGCGGGCACCGCACCCTCCGGGGCGTCGGCCTCGGCGGTGGCCTCGCCCCTGCCTGGCACGGTGAGGGCAAGTAGGTCGCGGGGCGGGCGGGCGGTGTCGTCGCGCTTGACAACGATATCCGCGAACACCGCCTCCAGTTCCCTGGCGGCCTCGGTGTCGATGGCGGCCTTGCCGGAGAAGACGCCGCGCAGGAACCAACGCGGGCCGTCAACGCCGATGAACCGGGCGGGGCGCTGCGTCTGCTGGCCACCGGCGCCAACGGCAGGCACCTTCGCGATCAGCTCGCGACCGAACGAGCCGGGAACGTCATCAACGGTGCCGCCCTGCTCGCGGATGCCCGCGGCAATCTCCTCGCGAATCTCATCCCAGATGCCCCAGGTGCGAGGGGCGGCGAATACCTGAACTTGCAGGCCGGAGGAGCCAAGCGTGGTGGAGACGCCGGTGATCTTGCCGCTCGACTTGTCGATCTCCATCCGCAACTGCATCCCCTGCCGCACCGGCAGCCAGATGGCGCCCAGATCAACGCGGGTACCCAGCTCGGTTACGTCGGCGGCATCGAAGGGGCCGAGGGTCTGTGGTGCGTCATCCCCTGTCTTGTCGGCGGCGCCACTGGCCGCCATCGCCTCTACCGTCTCGCGCACGTCACTGGCCGCCTCTGCGGCGGAGATGGTCTCGTCGTCACGCTTGCGCTTGAACAGTGACACTGGTGGCTCCTTAACTTAAAAACAGTCCAACGGTCCAGGATACCGGCAGTGCCCCCTAGTTTCGACACGAGCCAGTTGGCCTCGCTCAACCACCTAAGGTGCCGGTGGACCCAAAGCCGTCTTGGCCCCGCTGCGAGCCGGGCAGCCGGTCGGCCTTAAGGAATCTGGCCCGCTCTACCTTCTGGATCACCAGCTGAGCGATGCGCTCACCGCGGCGCAGCGTCACGGGCGTCGCCGGGTCGGTGTTGTGTAGGGCTACCTTGATTTCGCCGCGGTATCCAGCATCCACGGTGCCGGGAGCGTTCAGGATAGTCAGGCCGTGCTTTACGGCCAGGCCCGAGCGCGGATGCACGAAGGCCGCATACCCATCGGGCAGTGCGATTGCGATGCCTGTGGGAACCAGGACGCGCCCCTGCGGTGGGATTGTGACATCTACCGTGGTGACCAGGTCGGCGCCCGCATCGCCGGGGTGGGCGTATTCCGGAATGCCACAGCCGCCAGCTAGCACCTGCACCAGAATGTCTACCGGTTCGGCGAAGATGGCGTCGAGGAACGTCATCCCGCGCACTCCGTGCAGACCATTTGGCCATCGCGTTCGTAGGCTAGCTGCGAGCGGTGGTGCACCAGGAAGCAGGCCGTGCAAGTGAACTCGTCGGCCTGGCGGGGCAGCACGCGGACGGAGAGTTCCTCGCCGGAAAGGTCGGCGCCGGGTAACTCAAAACCCTCCGCCGCCTCCGTCTCGTCCTCGTCCACCACGCCGGAGGTCTTATCCGACCGGCGGGCCTGAAGTTCTTGGATTGAGTCGGCTTCGACGTCTTCGTCGGTTTTCCGAGGTGCGTCGTAGTCGGTAGCCATCACTTCACGCTCCATTGTTCTAGGGGACGTTGCGCCCCGGATTGTGCACTATTTCGGCGGCATTAGCCAGAACCTGGCCGTTCGGCGTGTCTATCTTGTCTCTCAACGCACGGTCAGTCCCGGTCGGCATCGGCGGCTTCCAGGATGTTCAACAACTCACGCACAGCCGGACCGCGACCGGCCACGGTCATCTCGCCCGATGCTTTTGTGCCGCGCAATCCCACCACTTCGGCCCCATTTTCGGCGGCGATCAGCGAGCCTGCGGCCATGTCCCAAGGGTTCAACCCACGTTCGTAGTACAGGTCGAGGGTGCCCTCGGCCAGCAGGCACAGATCGACGGCCGCTGAACCGAGGCGGCGAATATCGCGCACGCGCGGCAGCACCTTCGTGAGTACCTGAGCCTGACGCGCCCGGCGAGCCGAGTCGTAGCCGAAGCCGGTGCCGGTCAGGCAGCTAGATAGCGGCGCCGGTGCCACCGGGGTCAGCGGCACACCATTGGCCCCCGCTCCCTGGCCACACCCAGCCGACCAGGTGCGACCGGTAACCACGTCATGCACGCAACCTGCCAGGACTGTCCACCACTCCGGGTGGGGCGGGCCGACCACCACCGCCACCGAAACGGCAAAGCTGGCGATGCCATACAGATAGTTGACGGTGCCGTCGATGGGGTCAATCACCCAGGTCAGGCCGGAGGTTCCGGCCACATCGTTGCCCTCCTCACCGAGAACGGCATCATCTGGCCGTGCCCGCAGAATCTCGGCAACCAGGTACTCCTCGATTGAGCGGTCCATTTCGGTAACCGGGTCGGTTGCCGAGGTTTTGGTGTCGGCGACGGTAGCCCGATCCGGGCGCCGCTCCCGGATCAGATCGCCAGCTGAGGTGGCAAGGGAAACGGCCAGGGCGCGCAGCGCCGGGATGTCATGATTCATTCCTCCATTTTCCCCCGGATTCCCCAGCGGCCATTCCACATGGCTCCAGCCGAGGGCACCGTCCAGCCGCGCCTGAGCGAAATTAGGCGGATGCCGACCACCGCAGACACGACAATTGCCTGCATCCACCAGGAAAGCCAGCCGTTAGCCCAGAGCAGCGCGGTGACGATGGCACCGCCAAGGGCTGGAATCGCGTATAGCTGCCGATCAACCAGCACGAGCGGCACCTCGCCCACCAGCAGATCGCGCAACATGCCACCGCCGATGCCGGTGAGCATGCCCACCACCACCGAGGCCACCGACCCGGCACCGAAATTGAGAGCAATCACGGTGCCCAGCATTACGAACAGCCCCAGCGCGAGGGCGTCAAGCACAACGACCGTCCGCCGCATCCGTGCCACCGAGGGGTGAACGAAGTTGATTAAAACGCCCGCCAGGAGCGCAGCTGCCAGGAAGGGTAAGTGTGAAACGCCGACGGGTGGGGTGCGACCGATCAACACGTCACGAATCACACCGCCGCCGAGTCCAGCCGCCCAGGCCAGCACCAGCACGCCGAAGATGTCGAAGCGTTTCCGCACGCCGGCCAGCCCACCGGCCAGGGCCGCGAAAAACACGCCAGCGATCTCCATTGCCTCATACAAGTGGAACCCGGCCCACCACTGGGGAACGTCAAACACGTAGGCAATCTTGCCTGAGTAGCATGACAAAATGACGGCACACCGTCTTAGTTGCTCGGTATTTTGGCTCGGTAATGGCACCCTCGACTTCATGGCTCAACTTGAGTTTGTCCGGACGGACGGCGAAACCGCGATTCTGCGCGCCCCCGATGGCACCGAGTACGAGCTGCCAATCACCCCCGAACTGCGTGACGCCGTGTGCCCTCAACAGGAGAATTGCGTGCCGACAGGCGAGACCACCGAGGCAGTTGCCGCCAAAGATTTGCACCAATCGGCATCCGCTAGAACCACCGCCGCCGATCACCCCCCGGAGTTGCTGCCGGTACTGCGCCCACGGGATATTCAGACGCGGCTGCGCGCCGGCGACACCATCGAATCGCTTTCCCTGCAAAGCGGCATCAGCCTGGCTGTACTCAAAAAGCTGGAGTGGCCGGTGGTCACCGAGCGGGAGCATGTAATCAGACAGGTGCGGGAGCATGAGGTATCCGGCCTGGCCGGGGTGGCCGAACTTGGCGAGATCGCCGACTCCCGGCTGGCCTCGCGTGGCGTCTCCCGCGAGGAAGCCTTCTGGTCGGCGCGACGCGAGGGCGGCGCACCTTGGGTGGTGGAGGTTCGGTTCTCGGTTGGCGAGCGTGACCGCACCGCCCGGTGGACCTATGAGCCGCGCGGCAAAGCCGTGATCGCCCTAGACGACGAGGCCCGCTGGCTCGGCCAGCCCGACGATCCGTTGACCCTAGAAACGTCTGCTCCGACCCCCGCCAAACCAAGAAGCCCGGTCATAACCCGCCGCTCCTCCCCGCAACCTGATCTACAAACCGACCGCATCCTTGATGACCTGGCCGCCCGCCGCGGCGCCCGTCCGGCTACCGGGCCGATCCCCACGCGTTTGCCCATGCCCGTAGATACGCGGCCCGCGGCCAAAGAGCCGGTAGTGAACCCGCCCGTTAAAACACCCGCACCAGTAGTGCCCCCCCCGATTTCCGAGCCGCCGATGCGCGGTCGCCGCCGCGCCGAGCCAGCGAGCATGAAACCGCTCGTTGAAACGCCGCGCACCGAACCCGCCTACAATCTCGACCGAGGTTCCGAAGTGGTTGAGTTGCGGCGCTGGACTCCCCGCCGAGCCGCAACCGGCCCCAGCATTCAGCCCACACTGCTGCCCGCTTCTGGCGCGCCGATTGATGTGGTCCGTCCGCCTGTTACCCCGCTGGCACCAATGATCTCGGCCACCCCGCCCGTTTACGAGATGCCGACGCTGACTGCGGTCACGCCCATCGGCGACGACGAGGTGACTTACGAGGATGACCAGGTCACCTACGAGGATGAGCCGGTGACATACAACGAGCCGCCAGCCGTCATCAAGCCTGAATCATCAGCGCCTGACCCGGTTCCTCCGGTGACGGCAACGCCCGCCGGGGGCGTTTCTCGCCGGGGCAAGAACAAACGCGCCCAGGTTCCCAGTTGGGATGAGATAGTTTTCGGCGCAAAGTCCTAACTTTCCTGCGCTAACCTCTGTGCATGACACTACCCTCGTTCCCTGCGGTGCCGCTGTGGGACGCACCCGTCGCCAACGGGCCATTGACCGCCTCGGTAGAGGTTCCAGGGTCAAAGTCTCTAACCAACCGGCTGCTGGTGCTGGCGGCACTGGCGGATGGCCCCGGCATCATTTCCGGTGCACTGCGCAGCCGCGACACCGACCTGATGATCGGCGCGCTGCAAGTCCTGGGTATCGGTATCGAGGCCGGGACTTGCCCCTCGGAGCTGCGCGTATTCCCCCAACCAATCCGCGGCGACGTCGATGTTGATACCGGTCTGGCTGGTACCGTCATGCGCTTCCTGCCGCCGCTGGCCACACTAGCTAACGGCCCGGTTTGCTTTGACGGCGATCCGCAGGCTCGTACCCGCCCGATGGGGCCAATGTTGCGCACCATGCACGCGCTCGGGGTCGAGATCACGGGCGAGGACGAGGGCATACCCGAAACTCTCCCCTTCACCGTCCACGGTCGAGGCGGCCTGCGCGGTGGCACGGTGGATGTGGATGCCTCGCAATCCTCACAGTTCGTCTCCGGCCTGCTGCTGGCCGCTGCGCGCTTCGATCAAGGACTCAGCCTGCGGCATGTTGGACGCACGCTGCCGAGCCTGCCGCATATCGAGATGACCGTGACCGCGCTGCGCGAGGCGGGGGTAACCGTAGACGATTCACGAGATGGCATCTGGGTGGTCTCGCCCGGCGTGATCGCCGCTCGCGATGTGCGCGTCGAGCCTGATCTTTCGAACGCCGCTCCGTTCTTGGCCGCCGCGCTGGTAGCTGGCGGTTCGGTCTCGGTGCCGGGCTGGCCGCTTACAACCACACAGCCGGGCGCACTCGTACCTGGGCTGCTCGCCCAGATGGGCGGCGCCTATACGATCAACGATGGAGTCTGCACCGTAACCGGCGATGGCACCATCAACGGGCTAGACGTTGACCTGCGGGCCGCCGGGGAACTTGCGCCCACCTTCGCCGCGCTGGCCGCGCTGGCCGACTCCCCCAGTCGCCTGCGGGGCATCGCCCACCTGCGCGGCCACGAAACCGACCGGTTGGCCGCGCTGGCTGCCGAGATCACCCGCCTCGGCGGCTGGGCACAGGAAACCCGCGACGGCCTGGTTATCACTCCCCGCCCGCTGCGCGGCGGGGAGTTCCGCACGTATCACGATCACCGCATGGCCACCTCGGCCGCGCTGCTTGGCTTAAGGGTGCCCGGCGTGCGCGTGGAGAACGTCGAAACCACGGCCAAGACCCTGCCCGGATTCACCAAGTTGTGGGCGGGGATGCTGGGTTCCGATGCCAGCTAGACAAACGCGGCGCGGCGGCGACGAACACGAGGCGTATGAGCGGGCCAGTCGCACCGCCACCAAGGCCCGCACCAAGATTCGTCCCACCCATGATGACGCGGTGCCTGGTTTCGTGATTGGCGTGGACCGGGGCCGCTACACCCTGCTGCTAGGCGAAAACCTGCCCGACGAGCGCACGGTGATCGCGATGAAGGCCCGCGAGCTGGCCCGCGACCGCGTGGTGGTGGGTGATCGGGTGGCCGTGGTGGGCGATGTGAGCGGCGCCAAGGACACCCTGGCCCGCATAGTCCGCATAGCCGAGCGCACCTCCGTGCTGCGCCGCACCGCCGACGACACCGATCCCTACGAGCGGATCATCGTCACCAACGCCGACCAGCTCGTCATAGTCACCGCCCTGGCCAACCCCGAGCCGCGCACCGGCATGATTGACCGAGCTGTCGTTGCCGCCTACGACGCCGGGGTAAGCGTGCTGCTTTGTCTAACCAAGGCCGACCTGGCCCCCGCCGACGAGTTGCGCGGGCTGTACGAGCCGCTCGGCGTGGATGTGGTGGTGACCGCCACGCTTAGCGACCCGGCCTCGGTGGAGGCTGTGCGCGAGCGCCTGTCCGGGCGCATTTCGGTGCTGCTGGGGCACTCGGGCGTCGGCAAATCTACGCTGGTCAACGCGCTGGTACCCGGTGCCGGACGCGCCACGGGCCACGTCAACGACGTCACTGGACGTGGCCGCCACACCAGCACCTCCGTAATGGCCCTACGCCTCCCCTCCGCTATGCGCGACGCCAGCTCAACCACCACCGGCGGCTGGGTGATCGACACCCCTGGCGTGCGTTCCCTCGGTCTCGCCCACGTCGAAATCGACAACCTGTTGCGCGCCTTCGACGACCTAGACGATGCCGCCGAGGAATGCCCGCGCGGCTGCACCCATCTGGCCGATTCCCCCGATTGCGCCCTCGATGACTGGCTCTCTGCCACCGTCGATCCTGACCTTAGGGCCGCACGCATGGTGCGATTGGATAGCTTCAGGCGGCTACTGGCTTCTCGTACCGCTATGGTTGCGCCATGACCGCACGTTCGTACCAGGAAGACCTGCGGCTGGCCCAGGTCATCGCCGATCAGGTTGACGCCATGACTATGGCGCGCTTCCGGGCGCTCGATCTGCGCGTGGATACCAAACCGGATAACACCCCGGTTTCGGATGCCGACCGCGCCGCCGAGGAGTTCATCCGCGAGCAGCTACGCCGGGCGCGCACCCGCGATGCCGTACTCGGGGAGGA
>Ga0131853_10022609_pt1 | contig 11372 bp, 7 predicted proteins | sample TergutLab28metaG_FD_92764 | JGI IMG/M metagenome (GOLD analysis project Ga0131853, IMG submission 92764) | Labiotermes labralis P1 segment gut microbial communities from Petit-Saut dam, French Guiana - Lab288 P1 (version 2) (version 2) | ecosystem: Host-associated > Arthropoda: Insects >...
CCGATATCTCCGTAACCATTGAACTTTGGATATAGGTGTTTTGGGTTATATCGGTATAGTTTGACCTAAGGAACACTCTCCCGAAGTTAGGTCCTTTCCTCCTGGGACACCCTGTATATACTGATACACACACACACACATATATATATATATATATATATATATATATATATACATATATACACACATCATACATACAAACATACATATATATACATATATCTATACATACGTATATGTGTGTATATGTGTATATACATATATATACAGGCACACACACACACATATATATATATATATATATATACATATACACATACACACCAGTAACGACTGAACTTCGTCTGTATACATTCTATGTATAAAAGACTTAGTTCCTACATTGCTTAGAACATGCTCCTTCTCAAATACAGAGCCCGATCAGTGAACATTGTTTAGGAAAACGTTCACTACTGAGTGTGAGAATAATATGAAGCAAATAAATACGTTCAGTGTGTAAAACTCAAAGTTTTTAAGTGCTAGAACAGTGCTACATATAGTTGCCACTGAAATTTAAATGGTTAAGGTACATAACTTAATGCATGACCTAGGAATCCCGCATTATTGCAATATATCTAGTTTATGACTCTAATCTTCTGTTCCTATTCGTAATGACTAGCAATTCCGGCATCTTCTGCTACCAACTCACTAATAAAATACACATTTTGCCGATGGCGTATCATTTTTATTTCTCGCAACTCTCGACCCACGTACTTTTGCGTCATGTTGTAGATCATCTAGTTGGATTTAGGTTTTCATCAAACACAAAATATATTGTACACTTTATTACTTTAAAACTCGCTACAAATTTCCACACATCACACCACCATCAAGCTACAATATCGCAAAATAATAAATTAGACAGTAAATATAATTATTACATTATCAAAGTCTAAACATTCACTATTCTGAATGAAAGATTCAACCTCCTCGAACACAAACGAACACCATAATTATCACAATTCAATAAATGTGGAACACTCATATTTACGCAAAGTAAAGATCAACAATTGTATCATGTGCATTGTAAAAACATCCAGAAACAACACCAGTACCTGAAAGCACGCCATTAGAGAACTGAGGCAGTGCGACACAGTAAATAAAGACGTCTTCAGCCCAACGTAACATAACATTACATTCTTCAGTGAATACCTAAATAGAAACCTGATTATCCCCTTAGATTTTAAGAACAGTTTAGTCTTCCAGTGTTCATAACTCTGTTATTGATTACATTTAACAACTGCTATCGCAATAATAACCGAAACGTATTATAGTACATTGTAATGCCGACTCTGATTACCGCTAACAATCACATTTCCGACTCTGGCTGCCGCTAGTAATTATAAAGTCAACTCTGATTACCGCCAACAATCACATGTCCAACACTTAATACCGCTAATAATCATAACGCCGACTCTGATTGCCACTAATAATCATAGTCCGACGCTAATTACCGCCCTCACTCACACTTTAATAAACGCTGGGAACCTTCCATTTACGTAATTTCTACATGAAATAACGTCTTCTTGTAGTGCAGCACAATAATTCTTAAAACTTCCTGGTTTTTGGAACAGTAACAAAGCAGAAAATATTCCGTTTCATCCTTTGAAATTATGCCACTAACAGTTGATTACTGGCCCTCTAAACAGCGCCACATGCGATACCACAGTGAACGCCTTTCCATGAGTAAATCGAGGACGCTTCATATTCAGCCACAATGAATACTGTTATTTAAAATTTACACAAGAGGGTATATTAAATAACTTCCTGGATATTCATATACCCTGATTATTTGGGTTTTGTGAAATGGTTGCGCCCCCTTACTTGGGAAGTATGCAGGTTTCTCTTCCTCAGTACTTGTCGTTATCTTTATTAAATGCAAGCATTCAATAAGAGCAGTAATAATAGTAACAGTCAATAAAAACAAAGCAGACGGCAAAACGATGTCATTAATATTACTGCTTGCAGTAATTAAATCATGATGATGTACTGGGTGACACTTTCAACAAAACGTGTAGTATATTTGCAAAAGATTTATAATGTATTAATATACAAAGTAGGAAATTAGATTTATAGTCAAACACGCTTTTGTGGATACTTATTTTGCAACACCAAAAATTAATGTTGTAGTTCTTGTTTTGTGCCACTCTAAATGTTTGTAATTCGTCCTAGGGATGGAGACAGTAGGATACTTTGAAATATTGAGACTTGTCTACAAGACTACAACGGGTCACAATACACCTTTATGATTACTGCTGTGAGATATCCAAATCTCAAGAACAATTAGGACACTTTCAAAGCCGAACCCACAGCCTTCAAGTAACAGAGCAATGAAATACCTCTATGAGCAGTATGATCAAATCAAGAAGAATGAAACAGAGATGGGGGTGCAGAAATACGAAGGTGCAGGAGGAACACATAGGCCTACGTTTTAGCTCGAAAATCTCACAGAAAGAAACAATGTGGGAAACTAGACGTAACCGAGAAAATAACATTGAACATTACACAAATTATGTGAATTTAACGGCCCTCGCAGCTGTGTAGCTGAGTATTTCCTTTTTCTCGTGTACTTGTATTAGGCTAAGCCAGTGGGTAATCAGATTCCAAAATTTCGAGACAAAGTAGTGTCCTTCTCTTGAAGAATCTCTTTGGATATTTCCACCCTTTTAAGGGTGGACAATATGCCAGGGTCTGCTTACACATTCACGCAGCGTCCTCCCTCACAAGAATGGAACCATGATCCAGATTGATCTGAATGAAAAGGTGATGTGCAGGTATGCAAATCAGACGGTCAATGAAAGCATTACATCTTTTGACAAGATGAGAAACTCTCGGATTCCTATAAAACATAGTGCTCCAGTGAGTTAGTTGCAGACTTAAAACACCATCTGCATATTTTTTCCATTAAAACAAATGAATAATTTAGATATCAATGACAAGCCAAGGTAATTAATGGTGAGCATATTAATGGCAACAAATAGTTCAGCAGGAAACAGGACAGAAATGTAAAAGTAGATTTATGGGACACTAGAGGCAGGCATTTAACTAGAAAACATTTTACGCTTAATGGCTTCATTTGCAGTTAAGCTATTGCCTCTCCAACAGAGCCTAAAGCAGACTGCAACCCTTGCGTTTGTCCGTGTGTCTGCGTTCCTGCAAATTCTCTGTTTTCGCGTCAATACATTTATTAGCTATAATACCCAGTATGTGTGACGACAAACTAAAATACACCAGATAATACGCGACAATTAAACTTTTAACTCTTTAAAGCCCAGAGGTTACTTTACGTACCACCTGGCTTAACACTTACAAAATGCTATGTTGTACCCTTAAAATGCACTATGTGTGTGTGTGTGTGTGTGTGTTTTAGTATGGCTCTCAAAACAAACGGCAATTATTTCCTTATACCGCATTATCTAACTAGTTTATATAACCAAGATGAAATACGACCTTAATCTTTATATGTAATTCAGGTTAATGTTAAGCTTCAAAGAATTAAGCACATTACAGACGTGAAAAAAACAGTATCGGGGAAATGAGCAAAAATTCTCACAGCTTGTTACATCACAGCAGCAATGATAACATAACACATAACTTTTTTTTCATAATTTTTAGGCGCGTAGTCATGTCTGTCCCTTCGTCCGTCCTTCTGCATGGAACAACTCCGCTCCCACTGGACGGATTTGCTTAAAATTGTACATTAGGGCATTCTTTCGAAAACTTGTCTAGAAAGTTCAAGTTTCATTAAAATCTTACAAGTATAACATGTACTTTACATGAAGACCTATGTACGCGTGCGATCACACCTCGCTAAGTTCTTCTTAGAATGAGAAATGTTGCGGAAGAAACTGTTGGGAAAATCAAAACACACATTTTATGTTCAATAACGGTTTTCCGAAAATAGTGTCCTGTATGAGATTGTGTGGAAAACTATGATGGAGCCAAAGAGGCCACAGATGAAAATATAATACGGCGCATGCGCTTCGCGTGCTGAATATCAAAGGTTATAGACACACACTCAGAATACATTATACATTTCTTTTCCACAGCCACAATTGTTACTCGATTGCGACTCAGTGTTACTATATAGTACGTTGCCTGTCTTGTTGAAATTTGTAGCATGCTTAGAGTAGTATAGCAGAGAATAGAAATAAAGGAAATGATCACAGCAGTCAAACACAACAGTATTTTATATTGTTCTTAAAATATATTATAACAATATGGGCTACATGTTTCGACTTCTATCGAGTATTTCTTGAGGGCCTGAAGATGACTCGATAGAAGTCGAAACATGTAGCCCATATTAGTATAATATATTTTAAAAGCACCATAAAATACTGTTGTGTTTGACTGTTGTGATCCTTTCCTTTATTTCTATACTTCAAACACTTCAGGATGGTACATATTAAGTTTAACAGAGAATGACTGGGAAAATCTAAAATAAATATTCACCCTTAATAATATCCTATCAAATTACAACGTCCAAGTTTGTTTTCGCATACTCCTGTAGTTACTCAATTGCATTCCTTTAAGAACTTTTTGTAAGGCATGTGAAAGCACTGCACTTATTACATAAATGTCATGTTAAAATTTGCCCATAGGTTATTTTGTGTTCAAATAAGAGTTTCAGTTTATTCCGTGACACTATACTAGGGATATGTTGTTATATTTCGTGTTATTGATGACATTTGAGAACCCTGAACCTCATGAGTAACAGGCAAATAAATTGCAGACATTAGTACGGCGGAAATCCCAAAATGGCCTGTGTATCAAAAATACCTCAGACAGTGGGCGATATCCAAATCATATTCTTATAATTCCCTGTTAAAATAATTCACATATTATCACATTTTGAGAAAAACGTGTCAAAGCATGGGCCTTTTCGAAATGAGTGTAACAACATTACAAATTCTTTCTTATAAATGTAAATATATTTTTATCCTTGATTTTAAGTGATTTATAGGGTACAATATTTTTATGGACAATAAAAGGCAAGAATATTTTTCTCAGTCGAAGCAAAACATTTGTACCGGTCAGTTTCAGAGGGAGGGGTATGGTGTTTAGTTTTCGAGAAACTTCCCCCCTTTAGTATTCCTTTGTCACAGTTCATTCTGAGACTGTGAACAGTTGTTTTTACGTGACCCAACCGATAAAATGCCTTTCCTTACTTTCTACTGAAGTCGGGACTACATCCGTTTCCGAAACACTGTTTCCTTTTGGAGCAATATTGGTTGATGTATAAGGTCCAGAAAACAAACACTGTTAAGAAACCTTGCTTGTGCTCCGCTCAATATATGAGCGAATTGCAGTAACGTTTATTTCAAGTAACGACTCACAATACATGTCTATAGTCTGTCTATCTTCTGTGTGGTCAAGTCGTTTTTGAGGGAAAAAAGGCACTTCCTTTAAGATGGACCCCTATATGTAAGGTGGGATTTATATTGGATCGACATCTGAAGTATGTAGGTGATACGTCATCATATTTGTTTAGGCTGTCAAAATAAAATTTAATTTTCGGAGGACTAAATTTCACTTCTTGGAAGGAATCCAGAATAAATCATTCATAACCTCTATTATTCATAATTCGCCGAATCTTGGTTTAAGTTAAATACAGAACACTGTTTTCAGTACACTTTTACACGAAGCCACTATTTAATTGTGTTAGTTCGACGTGCAGGGTGATACTTCGATCTCTGTAGAAATATCCCTATATTTCATGACATGTTTTGTGGGTGAAGAGTGTAATTAACAGTAATGGCGGCAATAATTTGGGGGTTGAACACGTCATTCTGAAATGTAGTGTTACTGACACTCTCAGACACAACATGTGAAAATTAATGGCGTGCAACAACATTAACAGTAACACTAACATTAACATGGAAATAAAATCGATTTCAGTTACGACGACTCAGAAATGGACTGGAAAAAAAGTTATTTTGTGTTACCGGTATAAGCTGGAATATTTTCCTTACGGCACTCCTAATCAAGTCAACAAAACTATGGATTCAGCAGACTGCATTATCGTAAAAACAACCGGCACATCTGAATTTAAATATTTTGACAGAACTTTCGAAAAGGATGCAATGATTCAGAGTATGTAGTTAAATTGAAAGACAATAATGCCTCGTCACCAGCACAACCAGACTTACTTCACGTACTGAAACGTAACGATACATTGTACTTGACGTCCACATCTCGTGAATCTACGATTCCAAATATAGTGTCTACCCTAATTACGTTTTGTACGTATGAAGTCTATCATTTGATACATTTCTTCCTTTTGTCTCTTTTCACCTTTCCGTGTGCTCATATTTTTGCTTTATACCTGCAGCCTTTGTTACGGTGCTGTTGCTGTAACACGCCTCATCATAAAGAAAGAATTTCACAAAACAAATCACAGTAGATATGGCTACGAATAGTTTGTGTTTCAACAAATGATACGACATTAAAATCCAAACTTTCATACGTCTTATGATAATAATTATGTCATTAATACATATTACTCCACATTTATAAACCTTATTGTTGCACCGTGCATTTCGTAGAATCATTTCAATTATTAACCAACAATTCCATTTAAATAAATTCCACATAAAAACACTTAAAAAGATTAAAATCATTTTAATTGTTTTTAAGTGTTTTATGTGGAATTTATGTAAGTGCAATTGTTGGTTAATAATTGAAGTTACTCCACAGTTATTAGAGTTTCTTTCAGCTGAGTGCCACACAACGAAAATATCTGTTTAAACTAAAAGAATCATAAGCAAAATGCTTCCGAAGTTTCACTTGCGAAATTTCCTAAGGAACTGGCATAAGACTGATCACAAAATACCAGCCAAAGTGCGCTTTCCAAATGTGAAAATTACTGTGGTAGGTAATATTTAAATTTTGAGCTACATTTGTAACTAGCCAACATAAAATTGTTGCTATAAAATCTTAGAATCAAGTTGTGGCTTTTTTAGCGGTTGCAGCCACATCCAAACTACCCACCTCCTAATAAGTATTTTCCATGCCTGGAAAAAGTTTATAAAAATTTGTTTTCCGATAGTCCTTTAGTAGCATAATTCTTGTTGTGTTTTCATTTTGTTTAAAACGAAAGTCGGTAACAAAAAGTGTCACAAGTGGTCACATAAGGCGAGTATGATATATATTCGCTATAGATTAATACTATATAATTTTGTGAGAAGGTACAATGGTGTGAAGCAGTAACCACTAGTGCAGCCAAATACGCTTTCAAGGTAACACAAAGCTAGAAATCAGTAGACTCCTTTCTGTTAAATCCTTTTTTGTTTCGGAAAAACAATTCTGTAAAGGACAACTTAAATCTAACAATCTCAAATGTTCTTTTTCTCTGGAGTCTCCCATTTAGCATTTTGGTGATGTGTTTGAAGGTAAAAACCAAGATTTCATCAACGGTTAATAGTTTGTTCTTCCCATACGTCACGCTCATCACACAATATTGTTCAGTGGTATTTAATGGACATTATTAAGTAAATATTGCACATTTCAGTCAAAATTACAATACAAATAAGGGTTTTTGTTTCACAGTCCACTGAACGTAAAAATTTATAATTATAGCATTGAATGGAACGACGAATAGGAGCAATTAATTCAGAAGGAAATTGGAATTAGGGAAAAATTACCTTAGCCTCTTTTAAAATAACACCCGTAGCATTCTCCGAGACGTACTGAGAATATTCACAATGAACTCAGTAAGGATACACAACGTTCGGTTTAAGAATTGAACCCAGGACTTCCTGAACAGGAATCACGTCTGATAACAAGGCACCGAAAATGTTTATTAGGATATTCTTTTATTATTCTGAAACTAGTGGATTTAAAGTGGGGTTTTGTGGTGAAAGGTTGAACAGTGGCCGAGTCTGGGCTAGGAACATGTTACGCGATGGTGTCTGTCTCCTCGCTGTAGCTGACCTATCACGCAATATAATACGGTTGTCAGGCAATTATACGGCAGAGTAATGTTGACTGGAAACCTACATTAGCTGGGTGACAGGCTGACCCACCTTCATGACATAAGGCAACTGTCAGTTTCAGTACTCTCACAAACAGACATTATTACTGTGAGCCAGTCCAAACTTCCTATGACACCCAGACTCCAGCAAATACTCACGCATGACTAATTCCACGAAGCAGAGCTTTTAGTAGCTAACTGTAGTATCAAGTGTTCAAGAAATTTCCTCCGTTTTATGGTACCGGAACGTTCATGTTAGCGTTCTCAAGCACTTGTGTCAATGATTCTTGTTTTGAGCTCTGGATGGATTACATGAAAACACTGATCAACAATAAAAAGACAAACAAATAAATACCCAAAGGACTTCCCAGTTGCAAGACTTTCAATTTATACATATAAATGTAAAAAAACAATCTGACACTAAAACAGTGCATATGTCCTCAAACAATTATCTGCAGATGACAATTAAAGAACTGATAATTATGCTGCCTTTCAAGTCAAGACACCACAGCCTATCAACATTAATTAAATCGGTAGGCAACATAAAAATTTGGCATCCCTGTCATACGCACTTCAATATACACGTTTATTTAAAGATAAAAATTAAGTCAGACTCAATACTAAACTCAAATTTTTAATTAAACTTAAAATTTCAAGTTTCATAGGAGACGTGGAATTTTTTAACAGCAGATTTTCTTTTAAAAAAAAAGCCCTGCAAAATAGTACATAATGTCAGTTGAGACAGCGTCACTGACAGTACTGCAAATTTAAAGGGCTGCTGTGTTTCTCACTCTATTGTCACGTCACAATTGTCCACTTGGAGTAGGCAAGAACTACGGGGTCTTTCAGGTTGTGATCACGTCACAAGTGTTCATTTAGTGCAGGCGAGAAACACATTGTCATTCCCTCCAGGTCAAGTCAGACTTCTTCAGGTAGGGTATATTTAGTTGGATTTCAGTGGGACTCTCAATGTCATTCTTATTCACTAAATTACTGTGTTTGTCATTAAAGATCTTCACGCAAGGCAAAAACAGTAACATCTTATATGGGGTTTAAATTATTTCGAAATAATAACCAGCATGAATGAAAAATGCAAAATATGATATTTCTTACGTTAAATCTCCGTAACCCCTCAAACAAATTCGATAAAATTTAGAAGAAAGAGTGTTTTAAGTTAGTCAATGAGAGTTTCGTCTGCAGTCCTTCCTTTCCTTCAATAAGAGTCCCGTACCCTTTCCACACGACCATTGTGGTTGGGTAGGCCTCGTTATATGTCCCAAATAAGTATTATGTTTTTTAACACACGTATTTAATAACATGCAAAACAATTATACCTCCACAGGGAATGTGGGGTTTTATTTAAGAGGAGCAATGTAAAATATCATCAAATCTATACTTAATCACCAACCAATATCACAAATCTCGCAGACCTGTTCTGAAATACTGTACAATTCAGGTATCAGCTATGCCATTCTGCTGTCTTCCTTGCTTCTTAGTGCTTTGAGATCAAGACAAACTCACAAAAATCTCTTTGTTAATTGACCCTAATAGACTGCACCTGAATTCCGCTCATAAAATTTCGTACTGTAGTATCAATTTTCTTGCATTTTAGAACTAAGCTTTCGCCCTTTCGGACAATCCCTTTAATCAACCAATTGTGAACAAAGGGAACGTGTAAATGTATAACTGGATCCCAACAAGAAAAAAAAAAAAGGAACGGACCCCAAGAAAAATGTGGAAGAAAGATATTTTACAAACAATGAGTAGTATAAGAACAGAACTAAGACGCACACAGAAAGCTTGCAGAAGAGGTTTTGAAAGGGCAGTGCGGTGAGTTTTGTATAAAGTCAATAGTCACTGTTTCAACTTAGGCCGGCTCTGCATTCTTACAACCAAAGAGCAGAAGGCTCAGTAATGTATGACAGAATACATCGTTGTAGTACAGGTGAATTTACACTCTCCTAATACTGAAACTTCAAAGAACCTGCTTGTCATAAAACCGACAAACCTCCGAATCACGACGTAGTCTGTCTTCATTACTGTGCCATTGCGCCTCATTTAACTGCTGACCCAATATATAAACACGGTCGTGATGATGTTTGGAGTGCGTCGGTTAAATAAGTGAAGCGAATGTACGGAAAAATGGAGTGAGACAGCTAGTCGGTTGAAGTGGAGTAAAGTTAGACAGCGAGATATCAGAGTAGTTCGAGGAACGGAGCATAAAAGTGGAAAGAGGCAGCTAAGTGAGTGATGATTAAAGTAAGAGAAAGCGGGGGGAGAGGAGTAGTGAGTAACTCAAGAGTGAAGTAAATTGGCCTGCGTCTGGAAGCTGTGTGGGATAGACAGCTAGTCAAAATGGAAAGAGTGACAATTTCAACAGATTTATAACACCTTTTACAACTATAGACCTGTCAGTCAGTCCTTTCTCAATGCTTCCGAAAAACAATTTCTTGAAATACCCTGAAGACTAAGATAAAGACTCATCCGAAGATTCCAAGACTAATTACCGATCGACACAGAATCATATTACAGAAGATATTTTGACGAATAAGTCAGTGGGTTCCGTATTAACAATATTTATTTGACAAAATATTCAGTAATTCAAAAAAAAATCCTGAACAAAATTAAGATAATTATTTACATGGAATCACAACGCTCGTTTATGAATTCGGCTCTCCGGGCCCAGTTTCTCACCGTCTTCACACGAATTCTATAAGACTCTTCTTTCACACTTTTTTCTGCATGGATTCACTGCTTGTTCATTCCCTGGCTCTACTGCAACACTGCAACACGTAAATGTTCGTCTGCTAATTCAGGGACTCCTCTTACTCGTTTCGGCCGCTGCCGACTACCAGATACTCGCTCACAACCTCACACCAGCACTTCGCATTGCCATGGCTAGAAGCCGCCTTGCATCCACTTGCTGGAAACCTGTCTTGTATGCCACTGTTTGCCTTTCTAGAATGTTCTCTCGATTTCTAGCTTCTCCGCGAGCAGTAGGGAACACAGATCATCTAGTAGGGAAGGAGATGCTCTCTCTCTCTCTCTCTCTCTCCGTTTCTACTATGTTCTGGGTGCACCTGGTCGCGCGACGTTAGAGGCCTGGTGAGACAGTCGGCTTACCAGGCGTCGTAGGGCTCAGTTGAAATCTGATGGCACACGGTGATGCACGGTAGGGGAAGTGAAGGGGAAACATGCGGCGAGTGGAGTGGGTAGCCACTAGTCTTGCACTCTACCTCAGAACATGGCGTATTCAGCATTACTACCATTACTACTGCTGATACGCACACCTCGGCTGCCAGTAGTCGACTTAACTGACCCCCCCCCCCCCCCCCCCCCCCCCCCCCCCCCCCGCCCGCCC
>Ga0131853_10022610_pt1 | contig 11372 bp, 7 predicted proteins | sample TergutLab28metaG_FD_92764 | JGI IMG/M metagenome (GOLD analysis project Ga0131853, IMG submission 92764) | Labiotermes labralis P1 segment gut microbial communities from Petit-Saut dam, French Guiana - Lab288 P1 (version 2) (version 2) | ecosystem: Host-associated > Arthropoda: Insects >...
GCTGCATTGCTACTAAATGGTAGGAGCTACAGAAGGGGAGAGGCTCGTTCCCCACCTCCCCACTCTACTACAGTGAGCCCAACCTCCCCTTACTTTTTTCCTGTTTCATTGCCCAACCCTGTATAATTGTATATATACAGTTTCAGATTTCTTTGCACAACTCTGGAATTTTCAGCTATATCTTTCTTTTTATGTTGCTTATATGTAGCATAGATCTTTTGCATTCTTGTTTAAGATTTCCAAATATTTAAGTTTAGCAAAATTTAAATTTAAAATAAAATACAGCCAAAACTGCCGAACACAATATAATACCATTAAATTTTTAAATGCAAGCACTCTGGACCATTCACGCATCACAGTGATCCAATATATAGTGATATTTTGTAGCTTGTTTAGGAAGTTTGCTGTTACTTCTCTTTTTTCAGCATACAAGTGTCTGGGCTGTAATAGCATTTAAAATAAATGACGCTCTTCAGTGAATTCCTTCAAGTGGAGAATAGGCCTTATATTGGTACAGTTCTTCACCTCCATATCCGTAGAGCAGTTTACCTCTTCCATTCTCATCATAGTAAGGATATCGATATTTGGGCCTGTGGAGAAATAATGTGTCATTAACCAAAGTATGTGATCTATTTATTCTGTAGTTAATTAACACTTCAATGACACTGCAGTTAAATTCCACCTATTGCCCAGGAGAGAGGGGTTTTAAATTTACAGTACCTTTGATTACATTCACCACATACATTACATCAAGGCCACCAGCCAGTAAAGAATTAAAATACACTGAGCCACCACTGAGGGGTTAAACATAAGCCATACTGAAATATTTTTACAGCAGAAATTTTGTGTGTGTGGGTAGGTGAGTGGATGGGTAGATTTAAAGGCAAGTCAGCACAACTTACACTTTCTGCCTGAATAAGTTTTAAACTAAAATGTAAATTGACTGATTGGAATAAAACTAGATGAAACTCTATGCATGTTAGACTGCCTGTGGGACTGACAGATGTGTCTGGGATTAGACAGTGTAATTAAGTAAATAAAAAGGTATGCTAAGATGTGACAGTACAGTAACTAAGAGGTCCTCATGTAGACAAATTACAGATATTTATGTGGCATGCAAGTTTATATGTTAAAATTATATACAATAATAATAGTAGTTATATGCATTTGACTGTGCCTGCAAAATTAAAAATACCACAACATTAGATATGCCATGGCAAACTGAAAAAATATAGCACAAAATGCCATGAAAATGAAAGGTGTGATGTTCATAAAAGCATGGGAAATGCTCTGGAATGTGTGGCACACTGTGTGCTGAAAGTTTAGGGTCACCATACACAACAAAACATCCATGTGTCAGGTGAGTGATTCAGTATAAAGGTGTCTTCCTTTTACCTAACAGCACAAAGAGTATTGCCACACTCTATAGATTTAATCATGTTTTCATCAAATGTAAAATTACCAATGGTACAAATGTCATTTCATGTTTAAGTAAGGTGCCTTGGATGCTTTCTAGACTTTAGTCACTGTATGATTCTTTGGTCTACTTCTTTCCACCATTTTCGTTTTTTGAGAGCTGTGATGTGGCCACCAAAAAATCCTTAGGCTTAATAAAAAAACATAATGTTTTCTGCATTTGTCATCCATAATGAAGAAGACCAATTCTGACACTTCTGACTATGTCACTGCACGAGGTGCATGTTGTATGTTTCTATTTCTAAAAGACCTGTTGTGTAAACTGTCACCACCCTACACTGCTTGATACTCATACTGCTCAAATGTTTACATAGCTACCATGTTTGTTCTGTTCATAACAAGAAATTTTAAAATGTTATGAATGTTAGTGTTTAATGATACAAGAGTGATGATAATATTTGTTATGAGTTTCATTACAGTTGGCAGTCTTCCTCAGAATTTAATTGTGAAGGCATATATGCCAACTGACACTGTGCTTCACTGTAGTTACAAAATTATAATCTACAAACCAACAGTGTGTGATTTCAGGCTTCTTCCACAAAGTAGATAAGAACTGCGCTGTTCTGGGCTCTTACACAACAAGTAGTGGTAATACCTTGCCGACGTTTTGGGACAAACCGTTGGTCTCAAATTCAAAAGCTTGTCCCGAAACGTCGGCAAGGAATTACCACTACTTGCTGCATAATAAACCAGAGGAGCACAGTTCTGTTACAAACCAAAAGCATTCTCCAGAAACCATGCAAGTTATTTTCTTTCACTGCATTATCTGAGTGAAATTTAATTTACTACACAAGTCTTATTGATGATGATGATGATAGTAATAGTAATAATAATAATAATAATAATAATAACAACAACAATTTGTTAAATTAAAATTGTGTACAATTTTTACAATTGTAAGCTAATTTCGTTGTTTAGAATGCCACTGTCATTAGAGGTCAATATCAGGTCTGGACAACCAAAAAAAACTGTATTTCATTTCTGTTTTGTGCAGAAATGTTTGTCTTTTCTGCAGCAAATGAATTGGCTCTGAGGCCCACCTGACCTGTTATGTAATGGGCACCGGAAAATATCTCCTTGGGGAAGCTGACTATTCCTTCCATCTAGTGTGTGAAAGACAGATTGAGTTATACCTGTGTTGTTCCATACATCTTTATGGTATCGTGTTTAATTTAACACAAAGACAACTTTTCCTTTGTAATTAGATGCTCTTTTAAAAATGGACATGAATGTTTCTCACTTTTCCTACATAATATATAAATGAAGGGGAACAATTCTGTGAGGCATTAATGTGGTGAGTTTTTATTCATTATGTGTCATTTCAGTTTGCAAGACATTAGAGCCGTACCTCTCAAAGTACTGGAAATTCGGTGCACGTGGAGTCAGTGTTGAGTCAGCCAGAGGAGATACCCATAACATTACAGTAATGATAATAAGAAGATACTGTGAACAACCAGAGTACATGTTAAATTTTCATACAGTGGAATTATTAAACCGTTCAGGAACAGTGCTCAGTAGACTGCTGTCTATGTTGCACATCCACCTGGAAAATTCTGAATATGTTCATTTCAGTTGCCTGTAACCTGCACTGATAACATGCATGTTAAAACATTCTTTGAAGTTTTCAATTTTAACATGTGTTCAAAGAATGTAAGATGCAGAGACACTGTGTATTTATCTCAGGTAAAATCAAGAAAATAACCCTAAAATAGTAAGACACGAAGTATTGGAAAAGGAAATCTGGCTTGGAGTGTGTTTTATTGCTTGAAAAGTAGGCAGGTGATTGTAAAATGGCAGATTAGTTCAAGGGACCTGGAGGTTTGCACAAAAAGTCTTGGATGCCTTCCTTTGACATTCCCTCTTTTATTGTTTAGAATATTAATTGTACCAGACCCATCATCATAATTTGGATTTTACATTAAGTTGTAGATTGCTTTTGTCAGCTGTTACAATCATCTTTACGTTTGAAATATAACAGGCCGATAAAAAATGTAATATTACAAACTCAATGGTTTCAATCTGTCAGTGGATGTGGGGAGAATTAATTCATAAAACCATTCTGTGTGAAGGTAAACATTTTTGAATAGTGCTTCATTTTGCTGACCAATCATACCTAATTGTACAAGCCATACAATAACATAACCTTACACAAAACACACAATGTCACAGATTCCAGATCTGAGACCAGACACTTGAAGACTTTCTTAAATTTATAGGAAAGATATTTATTGGCATGTTTTTGACTTGCTATTCATTTTTATTTCATGCTTGTTCTCTACAGATTAGAGTGAAGAAGTTTCAGAATGTCTAAAATGAGGTTTAAGGCAGGTTTCATCTTTGTCTTACAGTTATCAAACAAATGACTTTAATTTGTTTGGCATTTAATATATCCAGCCAATCATGATAAGTATTTAACAACACTAAACCAACAAAATGCACAAACTTGTTCCTTATATATATATTATAATATCACACTGAATATTCCTATATATTTTGGTCCCCAAGGGTACCATCATCAGGGAATCACACCACAGAAATACTGCATAAACATGTACAAATATTCAGTGTGGTATTATAATATGAATATCTAAGGAACAAGTTTATGCATATTGTTGGTTTAATGTTGTGAATTAGCTATCCATAATACACGGAATGAACAATATAAAAAATGGTAACCATGTTAAAAAATATTTTTTATTTTATGCTTGGTTACCAAATCCTCTCCAAGTAGGTCTACGTAGGACTGTATGAAGGAATTTATTTATTTTTCCCGAACAGAAATGTTATCACTCATCGGATGTTTCTCCATATTATTTCGTATTTTATGGGGCCCGAATACACCTTTTAGTAGCTGAAATTTGCATAGCAGATATGGCGAAGCAAGCCATTAAACTTCATTTTGGCGCCGATGCTACAATGTAAAATGCGTGTAGTGTTTGCCAAGAAACGGAAAACCTACACAAAGAGAAGCGTCACAATTTGTCGTCACATTGCTAACATGATTAAATTTATAAACAGATAGGCAGAGCACTTATTACGTATGAAAGTACAACTGAATACATAAATTTTTGTGGAAATCTTCGACGGAAAAGAATGCCTTTGCAGTATTTGGGAGAACACCTAGCACGTAAAAAAGATAAACGGAAGACAAAAAAAAATCCTTTGAAAGCTTCGAGGGAAAAGAACGATTTTGAGAGCATTTGGAAACCCCTGTCATTCAATCGTAGATGGTGTTTAACCATTCTCTAAAAAGTGTAACGTAAATATGAAATAGATTGAACTTGCTACGGATTTGGTCCCGTGTAAAATTGACGAGGGAATCTTCTTCTTATCCGTCAGTCTTCTGATTGGTTGGCAGCTTTCCAACTGGAATTGTTGCAAGCGATTCTTTTCATTGCTGTAAAACTGTCAGGCCCTGTGTTTCTGAAGACTTGCTTTATGTACTGTAGTCGAGATTTTCCCACGGCCTGTTTTCGGACATTGCTCCTTCAAGGATGTTTGCTACAAACTCGTTATGCCTAATTGTATGCCGTTTCCATGAGTGGCGTCTTTTTTTTTTTTTTTTACTTTTAAAGATAATCTTTCTTCTTTCGCCCTTTGAAAAACTTCATCATTCGTTATTCTACCTGTCCATTTTACTTTTAACATTCTTCTCCAGCACCATGTTTCAAATGCATTTACGACCCTTTCTTCATTTTTTCCTAGGGTCCATGTTTCTGATTCATAAAGAGCAACACTCCAAATGCAGCTTTTTATATGTTTCTTCGAGGGAATGTAGATGGTGTGAAATAACCATCGTAACAGATCTTTATCACTGTATTAGATTAAATAACAGTACTTACCAACAGAAGTGTACTGAACGCTCGCGACATGTTGACTGCACACAGGTCGTGGAATCGTGTCACAGACCACGCGAGTATGCCGCAGGAGAAAGAGAGAAAGTTCTTGGATCGTAAGGAATTCTCATCCTCCCTTCCCACACTTATAGTGCGATTCAGTTACTCGAATGCACATGCAAGTGCAGTGTTCAAGGTAGAACAACAGACCTCGAATTAACCGACTTATATTTTACAACCGCTGTCTGCGATTCGCAGGAAGGTTACGTTTAAAAACAAAAACATACACTAAATATCGACATGTTTCACTTTATTTTGTAGCCTAATGCGTCTCTGTGTCTCTCGTTCTTTACAATGAATATTGTTTTACAGAAGAAGAATTATAAACAGGAGGCAATGGTTTGGTCTGACATAGGCTCCGTATAATTGTCAATATTGTTATTAACTGTGTACAAGACGTGATGTTCTTAACCCACTATTAGATCACAAACCTGCAAATAATAACCCTCTAATTTTCAGTGTTATTTCTCTGGCTTGCCTGTTGTAAGAGCAAGGGGTAATGCCATATATTATCTGTTTGCCTACGCACGACTTTATGAAGGCATTCTGGACAGTTGTATTATGGAGACGGCATTTTTGCAAATTCACACTCCGACTACTCTAAGTCAGTTTCAAAAATCCAAGTACTCTTTGGGCGGTCACCAGAGGCGGTGTGAACATGGGAAAGACGGGGAAAATTGTTGCTCCTGGCGAGAGTCGAAATATGGTCTTCTAGCCTACTTGCTAACTGACAATTATGACTTGTCAATTAGTGCCTGCTGTCAGATTCGATTCCCAGCATAGGCATTTTGAATTTTTCTGTTCAACGTGTCTTACATCTGTCGTCTTCCTGCCTTATATCCAGCCGACATACAGCCGCATTAGCAGACCGATGAAGATGAGTCCGATAGCCTTTTCCAAACGTCCGTAACCATTTACCAACCAACGCTGCCTAACATCCCGCTAATCTTATTTATTTCATATTTTTATCAAAGTTGAAATATAGTCGGCAAACGATGCTAAAACTCCCCATTACTATATTTTATGAAAATTCGTTCTGTGGTTCTAGAGTTGTTTGTTATAAGCAGACAGACATACATACCGACATGATGGAGCCAACATTGTCCGACGCATTTTTGCATTTTTTCTGCACGAACACAACAAATGATTTCTGAGTTAAGTTCGTGAATATGATAGTTCACTCTTTATTATTAGCCAGTATTACATTTACAGCCTAATTCTCAAAATTTGGTGACTACCAAATCACCCGTGAGGATGTATCGCTTTCTTTGTCCGAACCATATCATAGACAGTACAAGTATTTGTATGCTGGAGACACGAAACTTTCATTTGTACATGACTGGAGTATATAATGCAGTGACAACCACGGACCGCTGGAAGTTACGTTAGACACCACATGACGACATGGAGCACTGTGTTTAATTACGAAATAAAGCTTCAATTTCTTTTTGTCTGGAAGAGAAGAATGGATTGTGTAATTACTAATTGCACTTCTAGATGCTGCAAACTCATTTTAAGAATTACTAGTTTAATTAGTTTGGCCCTGAATAACACTTTGAAGACTGACAAAAACTGTGAAAGCACTTTCTGTCCAATGCTCCCCCAGTATCCGAAATAATATTGCTTTGTTGAAAGGTTCCCAGGCGTCGCCTGCTGGCTATCATAAGAAAAGTAATAAGATGGATATGAGTGTGGGGCATCGGTGGAATGGTACTAACATAGGAAAGCCGAAGTACTGGGAAGAATAATATACATCTACCTTATACGTATCAAACTGCAATTCGCAACTCGTAGAAAATACAGCTTGTTGTCACGAAAATTATATGAGGCACACAACTGTACTGAGTGAACAAAATACATCATTTAAGCATTACTGTTTACAGTATATGGCACGTACAGTTACCACTGGGCTTTAACCCTCAAAAGGCCACCCTAGTTATTAGGACGTAGAAGGCCACCTGTGGCCAAATGTGACCCCACCATGAAAATGGTTATAACTAATGCTAGTTTTTAGTTCTTTTATTGTCAAATTAAAATACTTGTCTACTTACAAAAGAACAGCAGTTTGACATCACTTAGATGACAACCTCATGTAACAATGACATATAACAATGACATGATTGCCACTTACCCTAAACGGTATGTGAATTCCGGTTATGGTCAATATTCTTTACTGTATTCAAGAATGTAAATATGATAAAATGGTTTGAAGAAGAAGAAGAGTTGGAAAAACAACGCAACTAAACAGATTCATCAGTTTCATCCTTATTGTTGCAAGCGTCACAAGTAACAATCATACTCATATGGCCTTTGCAGACGTAATGTCCACATCCCTTGCAGACAAATTGTTCTTCACATCACTACTCCTGCTGCATACATAACAGCGCCCTCGCTTTCTTGATATCGCCTCGTAGTCTTCAGGGTCCTGCATGGTGTTTTCTTCAGAATGAGACACAAATTCGCACATGACTATTGCTGTTGCGATGTTCCTATGTAATGTAGAAAGTTTGTATCGTTATGTTACAAATGGTGTCACCAGATCGTGTGCAATTCTGGGCAAAAAGTCTTTCCTTTTTATCTTCTTCTCAGGCTGATCTTTACGCATGTTGTGTGCATGTATGACCAACGCATTTACTGCAGCAATGTTGATCATACAATAAAACATTGCCATTGTCCATCTGCCAGTTGCTCACTGTACCTTGCACACATTTGATCCAGCATATCTACTGCACCTTTTGTTTTGTTATAAAATTCAATAATTTCAAGTTTTCCTGGATCGCTGCAGATTGCTGAATCCTGATGGAGTGATGAAAGGACAACTGATTTGTTCTTCTTTGGGACATATGACTTTAGTGTGAGATACTTGGTAAATCCAAAAATAGACGAGTTTTCATCACGTTGCCTGGCAGGCTTGAACTCTTGTGGAATTTCTCTTTTGTTTTGCTTCATTGTCCCAACAAGTGTCAATTTTTTGTTTTACCTTTGATTTGCAAGGTCATCAGACGCAAAGAATTTATCTGTTGTTAAATTTCGCCCGCCTCTGTCCTGACCAGAAATAGGCTAAACCAATGTGCAGACGATATCACTTGCTAATCCAAGAGCTATTTCATTATTTTCTTTGCCCACATAAACTTTCGCATTCGTCATGTATTTCGTGGCACAGTTCCACATCATCCAAATTTTGATTCCATACTTGCTTGGTTTTTTCGGCATACATTGCCGGAATCCACATCTTCCTCTGAATGGAAGTAATTGTTCATCGATGCAGATAGCTGAGCCAACCAAATACAATGATTTACACAAACCAATGAAGTTGTCCCAGATTTCTCGAAATGCTGCCATTTTATCTTCCAAACGACGATCAGTTCTTGTTGCTTTGTTGTCAAATCTTATTACTGACAAGAGAAACCGGAAACGATTTTTTGCCATGACTAGAGGGAAAACTAATCTTTCTGTCCCATCCGTTTTGTACAGTGACTCCATGTGTTCGTGTGAAGATTCAAACACTCCTCCATAAATCAACAAGCCAATGACAGCAAGAAGTTCATCCAATGATGTTCACCACATCCATTTCTGAACCTTGCCAGTGAAGTTGAAGAGATAATCATAATTTTTTTGATTGGTGTGTTTAAGTATAATGTTCAAAATATCATCAGAAATAAAAAGTGAAAAAGCATCATGTGGAGTATTTGCATTTTTGGCTTCATCCACACAGCCGGGAAGACGCACTATTATGTTCTGTCTGCGAGCTCGAGCAACTTTGAGAGGTGTCCTGCTCCAGGTAAAGTCCTTGCCTTGAAAAACATTCGTCTCCTCGTCTGTGCTTTCTCCTGTTCCTGAATTTGTGTTTTCCGGCTGTCCATGGTCACCATTGTCAGCAACATCGTACATAGAGTCAATATCATCATCAAGATCTTCCTGTACAACATATTCTTCATATGCTGAACCACTTAGTCCAATATCATCATCGCTGTGTCTGTCGTCCTCGCTATTATCAGTTACAAACTAGACGACTAATCTCGTAAACGTCTAGAAATTTTTCAAGGGAGGCCATTTTTATTCAGAATACCTGCAAAAGATACTATAGTAGTATTTTATAGCACATTATCACCGCAAAAATGCACAAACTAAATACAGAAAAACAGCACGCGCAAGGCCAGCTGGGATCAAATCTGACCCCAGAGAGGGAAAATCGAAATTTTAGAAAGACGGATATCACCAACAACACAAAACTACCATGCCGACTTAGGGGACACTTGTCGTAACAAAGTCACGAAGGTTGGCGTCATTGTAAGATAAACCAAAAAAGTTATCGAAAAAAAAGAAGGCTGGGGGTAAATTTGACCCTGGGTGGCCGTTTGAGGTTTAAATGAAGATTCATACATACGAATTCGGAATTCGACAATGTTTGAAAAATTTTGTCCCTGTTGGTTTCATATTGATCTGCCTCCCATTTAGTGGTCTATTCCAGTGCCTTCTGCCTATTCCAGTGTTTTGTTTAACAGTAGTGTCAGTTGCTAAAATTATATAGCATCGCTGATGAACGAGTATGGATCGTTGATGGCATGATGCTGACAGGATGAAACCGCAGTACTCGGAGGGGGAAAACCTGTCCCATTTACATTTTGCCCAAAACATATTCCACATAGAATGGTCTGGTTTGAATCCGAGATTCCGCGATGAAAGGCTGGCGGCTAACTGCCTAAGCCATTGTGGTCGTGACGGCAGTCGTATTGAAAAATGTCGTCTGCGGGGTCGGCCCGAGACATTTGGAAGCCCGAGGAAAGTAATAATTTAGTGCTCCTTCTAACAATGTTCTTTAAAATTTGCTACCTATGAGAGGCCAGGCGAATATTTTTGAGGGCGCGTGTCCAAATTGAAAATAATTCTCGGATAAATTCTTACGCATGTAGAAATCTGAGTTTACTAGCACCATATTGCAAATTATGCTAATGATGTCTTAGTGCGCCTTATAGGTGGGCGCCCACGGCAGCTGCCCGGCTGGTCCGTCCCTTTGTCCAGCCATGGTCTTCTGGATTGTGACGCTGTGTATCGATATAGGCCTATATGTGTGTGTTCCGATGTTGAGGGCGAACATGTTGCTGCCATCATCACGTAGATGGGACGTGTAGGAATTTCCCGATATCTTGCGAACAACTGGTAATCCTACACGCGATGTTCGAATGAGATGTCTGACATTTAAAGATGTTTTTGTTACAGGCGGTAACCAGAAGCCGTGCACCGGTGCGTTGTGAAACTCCATGTAACAGCAGTTGGCAAGGAGGTCAGCTGCGTCATTAGGGATGTCAGCGTCAGAAAAAGGGGGCATTGTTCTGGTCTGTGCTGTCGCAGAGCAGGTCACCGATATGCAGTGGACAGAATGTCCCTGTGCAAGTTTTTCTTCGGTTACTTCGATCATACTCTGCCAGTTATCATTTCAACAATGCCGTATACTAGCCTATCAATCATTTGGGCTGGTATAATAGGGTCACTTCATGTTGCGGTACCAAAGGATTCTGTCTCTTCCCGTTCCTATGGTTTAAAGAACACCGTACTTCGGAAAAAAAAAAGCTGTATAAATTACTGCATTATATAGTATACATGTTACTATTCTTCGTGAGAAAGAAGCATTGCTGTGATACGTTTGTAGGTAGATCTTGATTTACTCAAGTGTTACTTATGCTCTTTGTAAACGAAATGAACAAGTATGAATTCTGAAAAATGATGTTGGCACACTCATAATATTGCCTTCATGCGGGACATTCTATTCAATTAGTTGCCGTTGCCAGCGGCAGCTGTGGCTCATCATCCGGAGTGAGGCATAACAGCCTATCATAAGAGCAGCTTTTGTGTGTGTGTGTGTGGGGGGGGGGGGGCGGTCTAAGGGGAAGTGATGTGACGCTCCTTGGGAGCTAATATAACCTCTCCTTCCCAAGCACCAACCTCACCTTCGAGTGGCGGACCCTGTTAACACAGACGAGGCTCTGGTGACCGAGTATA
>Ga0131853_10022611_pt1 | contig 11371 bp, 10 predicted proteins | sample TergutLab28metaG_FD_92764 | JGI IMG/M metagenome (GOLD analysis project Ga0131853, IMG submission 92764) | Labiotermes labralis P1 segment gut microbial communities from Petit-Saut dam, French Guiana - Lab288 P1 (version 2) (version 2) | ecosystem: Host-associated > Arthropoda: Insects >...
ATTTGATGAAAAGTGCGAGCTTGCTTTTTACGCACATTTCCATTTTGTAAGTATCCATCCATTTGCAGACGGCAATGGCAGAACCTCCCGCCTACTTATGAATTACCTTTTGGCTTGTTTTGATTTGCCCATGTTCTATGTTTTTAAAAGCAACCGTATTTCATACATTCAAGCGTTGGAAAAGTCGCGTACCACCGAAAATTTATTGCCATTTTACAACTTTATGTTCAAGCAGTATAAAAAGTTTATTTCAAGTCAAAAAGCTGTAATTCAGTGATTCGGTTGGGATTCGAACCCAAGACCCACAGCTTAGAAGGCTGTTGCTCTATCCAACTGAGCTACCGAACCAAGAAAAGAGAGCGCAAAGGTAATAATATTATGCAAAAAGTAATTTCCACCGAAAAAATTCCCATCAAAATGTGGCTCAACGAGCCGGAGTCCGGCGCAATGAAGCAGGCCTGCAATCTTGCCAATCTGCCTTTTGCCTTTAGCCATATCTGTTTGATGCCCGACGCCCACGAGGGCTATGGAATGCCCATTGGCGGCATATTGGCCACCAAAAATGTGATTGTACCCAATGCCGTAGGCGTAGACATCGGCTGCGGAATGTGCGCCGTAAAAACCAACATCAAAGCCGATGGTTTGGAACGCGGGCAACTGACGCAAATCATGAGGGACATTCGGGAACTTGTCCCACTCGGATTCGAACACCACAAGCAACGGCAAGATGAATCTCTGATGCCGCAAGGCTACCACATAGATGAACTTGTGGTGGTAAAGCGGCAGTATCCGGCGGCATTAAAGCAGCTCGGTACGCTTGGCGGCGGCAATCATTTTATTGAATTGCAACGCTCCGATGATGGGATTCTTTGGATTATGGTACATTCGGGCAGCCGTAATTTTGGCTTGCAGGTGGCGGAATACTACAACAAAAGAGCAAAGAGATGGAACGAAATCTATTACTCCTCGGTCGAGGCCAAGGCAGATTTGGCGTTTTTGCCTTTTGAGACCGACGATGCCCATCTGTACTACAAAGAAATGCAGTATTGCACCGAATTTGCGCTGGCCAATCGAAAACTGATGATGGAGCGTATTCAGCAAGTCGTTTCGTCTGCGCTCCACGCTGTAACTTACGAGCCGATGATTCATATTGCCCACAACTACGCAGCTTGGGAAAAGCACTTTGACACCAAGGTTATTGTTCACCGCAAAGGCGCAACATCGGCCAAACAGGGCGAAACAGGCATTATTCCGGGCTCTCAAGGAACCCAATCGTATATAGTGGAAGGGCTGGGCAATCCGGAGAGTTTTATGAGTTGCTCCCACGGAGCCGGACGTGTGATGAGCCGCAAGGCCGCCATACGCAACCTCGATTTGGAAGAAGAAAAACGGAAGCTCGACGAGCGCGGCATCATACACTCCATACGTTCAAAATCGGATTTGGAAGAAGCCTCATCGGCTTACAAAGACATTGGGGAAGTAATGGCGCTTCAAAGCGATTTGGTAAAAATCAAAGTTGCGCTTAGTCCTTTGGCTGTGATTAAGGGATAGAAAACTTTACCGGGTATTTTACCGGATATTTTACCGGGTCTGCTTTTTCATTTTGGCCGCCAAAAATTCCAAACCAAAAACCAAGACAAAGCCAAGCAATATAAAGAGCGGAATTGTTGCCATGAAAGCGGGATTCCCGCTCAGTTCGGCGTGGTTTCCGGGCCATAGCTTTTCTAAAGAGCCAAACATAAAACCGGCCATCAGGCACACCATTTTGCTGTAATATCTATCGAGCAGCCAGTACAAAAGGCGGGAAGAAGCCATGACTCCTACCACAGCTCCGGCGGCAAATGCCAGCAACACATCCCAATATAAACCGGAAATGGCATCAAGGATAAACTGGTATTTCCCCATTAGTACCATTACAAAAGCCCCCGATATGCCGGGCATAAGCATGGCGCAAATGGCAATGGCTCCGGTCAAAAAGATAAACCAATAATCATTGGGGGTTTGGGAAGGCGATACCTTACAAATAATAATAGCCAAAACCATACTGGCCAAAAAGACCACAATATTCCATATATTCCACTTTTTCAATCCTTTAAGCACATAAATCGCAGCAGCCACCACCAATCCGGTAAAAAGCGACCAAACCGGAACGGGATAGGCCTTGATGAGGTATTGCAAGAGCTTGGCTATGCTAAAAACACTGGTTAAGATGCCGCAGCCGAGGGCTAATAAAAACCATCCGTTGAGCTGTTTCCAAAAAGCGCCCCATTTTCCCCGAAACAAGAGGGCCAATAAAGACGGACTTATTGACTTAATCGAGTACAGCAACTCCCTGTATACGCCGGTTATAAAGGCAATCGTACCGCCGGACACCCCGGGCACCCAATCAACAGCCCCTATCAACAAACCCTTTATCCCAATAATCAAATAAGACCAAAACGAACGTTTTTGCTCCTGCATGGCTAAGGCAGTTTAACGCATTTTAGGCTGTCTTCAAGCAACCGGACAAAATCATCTCCGTCCACCGCCTGCTCTATGCCCAGCACCAAATGATAAGGAGTCTGTGGTCGAACATAACGCCCCACTTTTAACCTTGCTTTGGTCAAGGCCGCCATATAAGAGGTAGTAAAGTAATACTCCGGAGACAAATTGATTAGCAGGTCAAAAGACTGTTTTACAAAACTATCCGCCGCTTCCGGACGTATCAATCCATACCAGTTTACATGCTTGTAGTCCAGCACCAACCAATCGTTGTCCCCCCATGAATGCGGAACCGGCAGCTTTTTGTTTCTTTGGTAAATACACACGCTGCACGAGTCGCCTTGCTCGGAAAACAGCCGACACAACTTATCTACCAACTTTAGTTGCTCCACGCTGTTGAGGCACACAATAAAGCCCACCTTCCTAAACAGAGTATCCGATGGGGCGAAAACCGGCTTGGGACGACTCAAGATGGACAAAAGCCGTCTGTTCTGCAACAATTCTTTAAATCCCATTTGCTTTTCGTTTGAAATCGCGCAAAGTTATGCAGAATTTATCAATTCTGTAGTTTTTTCTATCTTTACCGGCTGTTCATAACTATGAAATCCCAAAACAAAGCCCTGTTTTTAGCCCTTGCCGCCGTCCTCTGCTGGTCCACCATCGGCAGCGCATTCCGGCTGAGTCTAAATTTTTTACCTCCACATCGACTCATATTTTACGCCCTAATTACTTCCCTTATTTTCACGGCTGTTTATATGGCGATAAACGGAAGTTTGTTCAGGCTTTTTAGCTTTAGCGCCAAACAATACCTCTACTCCGCCCTTACGGCCCTAATCAATCCCTTTGCCTACTACTTGATGCTCCTGCATGCCTATGACATACTCCCCACCCAAGTAGCCGGAACCATCAACTATATATGGCCGCTGCTGTTGGTATTGCTCTCGGCTTTAGTCCTCAAACAAAAAATAAGTCGTCGAGCCATCTTGGCCTGCTTCATCAGTTTTTCGGGATTGGTGCTGATTGTAACGCGGGGGCGGTTCGACAGCCTCTCCTTTGGCAACCCCTTGGGCGTGGGATTGATTCTTTGTTGCAGCATCTTTTTTGCCCTATACTGGATTTTAAACATGAGGGACAAACGGGAAGCGGCCGATAAACTCATCCTGACCTATTTTTTCGCCGCCCTCTACCTGATTCCGGTTCAGTGTTTGCTGCCCGGAAGCTGGGCCTTGCCCCCCATACAAGGCTTTTTTGGGGCCGTATACATCGGAATTTTTGAAATGGGCTTGACCTTTATCCTGTGGCTTAAAGCGCTTAAACTCACCACAAACACAGCAAGGATAAGCAATTTGGTATTCCTTTCTCCCTTTATATCCCTGTTCTTTATATCAATTTTTGTAGGAGAACAAATCGCTTTTACTACCTTTGCAGGACTAATTTTGATTGTTATGGGGATTATCCTTTCTCAAACCCGTGTAAACAAAGCTTCTGACGCATGAGCAGACGTTTTTGCGCCCTCCTTTTGAAATGGCTTGGCTGGAAATGCGTGGGCGGCCCTGTAGCTGTTCCCAAATGCATCATTTTGGGAGCGCCTCACACTTCTGTTTGGGATTTTTTGATTTCCGTACTTTTTTATAGAGCCGTGGGGGGAAAAGCCTCCATCTTAGTGAAAAAAGAGTTTTTTATTTGGCCTTTGGGGAGACTTTTAAAACGATTGGGGGGTATTCCCGTAGACCGCTCTAAAGGCGTCTCCTTAGTTAAGCAGGTAGTGGAGGCCTATAATGCCCACGAACACCTGCACATCGCCATAGCCCCCGAAGGCACCCGAAAGCCGACCGCCCAATGGAAAGGGGGATTTTATACCATTGCCAAAGCCGCCCATATACCTGTGTACCTTGGTTTTTTTGACTGGGGAAAAAAGGAAGTAGGCGTAGCCGAGGAACTGCCCCTCTCCGACAACCAGCAGGCCGATATTAAACGGGTTCGCCAATGGTATAAGGACAGGGGCGTAGTAGGCAAGTACCCTACACATTTTATTACCGGAACAGATATTGATTAATACTTTTAATTATGCATCAGAATTACCCTACCCTCAAACACACATTCATCCACAGTATTCGGGCATTTGCCGACCGCCCGCTTTTTGCTTTTTGCGATGAAGAACCCCTAAATTACAGCCAGATCGGTACGCTGACCCAACAATTAGCCTCGGTTTTTGACCAAGCCGGTTTAGCCCAAGGCAGTAAAATCGCTATTCTCGGAGCCAACATGCCCCATTGGCCGGTGGCTTACTTAGCCTCGGTTACTTCGTCTCGGGTGGCCGTCCCCATTTTGCCCGACTTTACCGCGTTTGAAATCGCCAATATCTTGGAACATTCCGAATCTAAAGCCTTGGTAGTGTCCCAAAAATTGAAATACAAAATTCCCGACCATCTTTTGCAGGAGATTCCCTTAGTCGTGTGCATGGATACGCTGGAAGTGCTCTCGATGCATCCGGCTGCCGCCTGTACGACTTCGGAGCCACAGCCCGAAGATTTGGCATCCATTATCTATACCTCAGGAACATCCGGCACCTCAAAAGGAGTGATGCTTAGCCACCGCAACCTCTGCGTTCAATTAGATATGATATACAAGCTTTTCGCTATTGTTCCTTCGGATGTATTTCTCTCCATATTGCCTTTGTCCCACGCCTATGAGTGTACCATCGGCATGCTTTATCCTTTTTGCTATGGCGCCTCTGTCCGTTATTTGGACGGAGCCCCCACCCCCAGCCTGCTCATGCCGGCCCTGCAATCGGCAAGGCCTTCCGTTATGTTGAGCGTGCCCCTTATTGTGGAAAAAATCTACAAAAACAAGATTCGCCCCACCTTTACCAAAAATTTCTTTTTGCAGTTTATTTACTCCTTTCAGCCCATACGTCGCTTATTGCATAAAATCGCGGGAAAAAAATTGCTCAAAACCTTTGGCGGAAATCTTCGCTTTTTTGGGATAGGCGGCTCTAAATTAGACGGCGTGGTAGAGCGCTTTCTCAAAGACGCCGGATTTCCCTATGCCATTGGCTACGGTTTGTCGGAAACCGCTCCCTTGATTGCGGGCGCTGTTCCCGGAAAAGTGAAATTTCAATCTACCGGCCCTGCTTTGGATATGCTCGAAGTACGTATTGCCAACCCCAACAAGTATGGCGTAGGCGAGTTGCAGATGAAGGGCGACAATGTGATGATGGGCTATTACAAAGCTCCGGAGCTGACCGCATCGGTCTTTTGTCCGGACGGATGGTTTAGAACCAAAGATTTGGCCAAAATGGATAAGGAAGGAAATATTTCGATTATGGGACGCTGGGACAATATGATTGTGGGGCCCAGTGGAGAAAATATTTATCCCGAAGAGATTGAGGCGGTTATTAACGAACACGACTTGGTGTTGGAATCCTTGGTGGCTCAGATTAAGGGAAAAATGGTAGCTATCGTACATTTTAATTATCCCCAAATCGAAGCTTGGCACCAATTCAAAGAAGAAGCGGTGAAGAACATGAACGAACGGGTGGAGAAACTAAAAGTCGAGCTTAAAGCCTACATCAATGAACGGGTCAATAAGTTTTCCCGCATTGCCGAAATTATTGAACAGCCCCTTCCGTTTGAAAAAACCGCCACCCAAAAGATTAAGCGGTTCCTGTACGTGTAATAACAAGGTAAGGCTGGGCGAAGCCCGGATTGAGGCCGCGCAACAACGACAACCGAGCCGCATGCAAGTTCAGCGCAGTTACATCCCTTATTGCCAGCTTTTTGAACTAGAAAGAAATCCTTTCAAGTTCGACTAAAAATTTTCTGCTTTCAATTCAAAAAATGCCTGCGGATGGTGGCAGCACGGGCAATTGTCCAAAGATTTCTCGCCGTAGTGTATGTAACCACAGTTTCGACATGCCCATTCCATCTTGACAGTGCGTTGGAAAACTTCATCTTGATTGACATTCTGCAACAACTTGAGGTAACGTTCTTCGTGTCTTTTTTCAACGGTAGCTACCAATTTGAAAGCTGTAGCAATTTGGGGAAATCCTTCTTCCTCGGCAATACGTGCAAATTCGGGATAAAGCAAATCCCACTCCTCGTGTTCGCCCTCGGCTGCTGCCAACAGATTTTCGGCGGTACTGCCGATGACTCCGGCAGGAAATGTAGCGGTGATTTCAACCATACCGCCCTCAAGAAATTTGAAGAACAGTTTAGCATGCTCTTTCTCTTGTGCCGCCGTTTCTTCAAAAAAGGCTGCAATTTGTTCAAAGCCATCTTTGCGGGCTTTGCTTGCAAAAAAAGTATACCTGTTGCGTGCCTGTGATTCACCTGCAAACGATTTTAACAGGTTTTGTTCAGTTTTTGTTCCTTTGATATTCATGGATTTAATATTTTTTATATTGCCATTTTTTAACCGGCGACAAAAATAGTTTTTTTTTTGTATTTTTGCAGCAAAAAATGTTAGATACCAGTCATCTTCATCCAATGCTCGTACACTTTCCTATCGCATTAACGCTTGTAGGAATTGTACTCGAATTAGTTAGGGTTTTATTTTGCAAAACTGACGCGAAGTTGCCGAGCGGCGAACTGCTCCTCTACATGGCCGCTGCCACTGCGGTATTTGCTTTGTTGAGCGGATTTCTTTTTACCTCCACGTTTTCGGGAAAACCGCTTGAGGTGAGAAACACGCATATGTTGTTGGCTGTTTTGTCAACCGTTGCTCTGTCGTTAGCCTCTCTTTTTTACCTGCTTTACCGCTTTGGGAAACAGAAGAAAAGCATTTTTTCCACGATAGGATTGACGTTTTACGTAATTGCAGCAATTTTGATGGGCGCAGCGGGATATATGGGAGGCAGTTTGGTGTATTCCTACATGATTGGATTGTAAGTAATTTTCAAATCTTTATTATAAATCTTAAAAAATCAAAGCAAAATGAGAAGTATTATCAGAGTTACAGTAATGTTTTTGCTGGTTGGCATCGTTGCCGTTTCGTGTTCGGGCGCAAAACCTGAAAAAACCATCGAAAATTTAAAAGAAGCCATTACGGGCGAGAGCAACGCAAGCATCACGTATGAGGCATTTTCGGCAAAAGCCGCTGAAGACGGTTTCCCCAACATTGCTAAAATGTTTGCAGCAGCCGCAGAAGCAGAGGCAATACATGTGAAAAACCACAATGCAGTATTGGTCAAGTTGGGCGAGCAAGCGTTTACCGCAAAGCTCGAAACGCCAACAGTAGCCGACATGGTATCTAACCTTGAGGCAGCCATTGAAGGTGAAACATACGAATTTACCGTGATGTATCCGGGCTTTCTAACCGTTGCCAATTCCGAAAAAGCGAAAGACGCAATTACCTCTTTCACATGGGCAAACGAAGCCGAAAAAACACATGCAAGGCTGTATACCAAAGCGTTGAATATCCTAAAAGCAACAGGTAGCGACGAAACGGTATCGTCCACATGGTACACCTGCCCCAAATGCGGCGATTTATTCGATACTATTGAAGGTGTCGGTGGTTGCCCATTGTGCGCCACAAACCCTGCATCTTTTTTGAAGTTTTAGCATATAACCCAAAAAGAGGCCGACCTGCCTTAAGGGAAGCAAAACGCCGCTCAATTCCTAAAGATTAATCCTTGGTCAAGGCTGTCCGCTACAATTGTTTTATTGTTTTGGATTTGGCCCGACAGGATTTTTTTGGCCAATTCGTTGACCAATTCCCTTTGCAGTACCCGTTTTAAAGGACGGGCGCCGTAGGCGGGTTCATATCCTTTGTTGGCCAAGTAGTCCAAGGCTTTGTCGGTAATTTCCAATTCAAGTCCGCTTTGTTGCAACATCTTTTTGATGTCGGCCAATTGGATGTTCAAAATGCCTTTGAGGTGTGCGCAAGTTAGGGGATGGAACATGATGATTTCGTCTATCCGGTTCAAAAACTCGGGACGCATGATTTGTTTGAGCAACTCCAATACATCCAACCTGCAACGCGCCCAAACCTGCTCCTTGTTTTGTTCGGTCATTTCTTCCATCCGTTCTTGAATAATGGGCGAACCCACATTGGAAGTCATGACGATGATGGTGTTTTTAAAATCGGCGGTGCGGCCCTTGTTGTCGGTCAGACGGCCATCGTCCAATACCTGTAAGAGGATATTGAATACGTCCGGATGGGCCTTTTCGATTTCGTCGAGCAGGACTACGGAATAAGGTTTACGGCGTACCGCCTCGGTAAGCTGGCCGCCTTCGTCGTAGCCGACATAACCCGGAGGGGCGCCTATCAGACGGCTTACGGTGTGTCGCTCTTGATATTCGCTCATGTCAATTCGGGTCAGGAGGTTTTCGTCGTTAAAAAGGTAATCGGCTAAGGCCCGCGCCAATTCGGTTTTGCCTACACCGGTGGTGCCTAAGAATAAAAAACTGCCGATGGGCTTTTTGGGGTCATGGAGGCCGGCGCGGGAACGGCGGATGGCGTCTGCCATGGCGGTAATGGCTTCGTCCTGCCCCACTACTTTCTTATGCAGTTCTTCTTCGAGCTGCAATAATTTCTCCCGTTCGCTCTGCAACATCTTTTTCACCGGAATACCCGTCCATCGGGCAACCACCTCGGCAATGGCTTCGTCGTCTACTACCTCGTTAATCAAGCTGCCTTCAAAGGCTTCCTTTTGCCGGCTCAATCTTTCTATTTCCTGCTCGGCCTCCCGAATCTTGCCGTATCGGATTTCGGCCACCAAACCGTAATCGCCTCGGCGCTCGGCGTCTTCTGCTTTAAATTTCAGATTCTCTATCTCCTGTTTCTTCTGCTGGATGGATGCCAAGTTTTTTTTCTCCTCCTGCCATTTGGCCCGCTTTACCTCCCGTTCCCCGTTTAGCTCGGCGATGGTTTTGCTCAGGGCCTCTGTTTTGTCTTTATCCCCGTCCCGCTTAATGGCCTCCCGCTCTATCTCCAACTGACGAATCTTGCGGTCTAATTCGTCTATCACCAAGGGAACCGAATCCATTTCCAACCTTAGCTTGGAGGCGGCCTCGTCCATCAAGTCAATCGCCTTATCGGGTAAAAAACGGGAAGTGATATAGCGATGCGATAATTCTACCGCCGCAATAATAGCGTCGTCTTTAATCTGCACTTTATGGTGGTTTTCGTAACGCTCCTTGAGGCCCCGCAAAATGGAAATGGCTTCTTGAGGAGAAGGCTCGCCTACCATGACCATTTGGAACCGGCGCTCCAAAGCCTTATCCTGTTCAAAATACTTCTGATATTCGTCCAAGGTGGTGGAACCTACCGTCCGCAATTCTCCCCGCGCCAAGGCAGGCTTGAGGATATTGGCCGCGTCCATAGCTCCATCGCTTTTTCCGGCTCCGACCAAAGTATGGATTTCGTCAATAAACAAAATCACCTCGCCTTCTGCGGCAATCACCTCTTTAACTACGGACTTTAATCGTTCTTCAAATTCTCCCTTGTATTTGGCTCCGGCAATCAAAGCGCCCATATCTAATGAATACACCTGTTTGGACTTTAGGGTCTCCGGCACGTCTCCGGCCACAATGCGCCGAGCAATACCCTCGGCAATAGCCGTCTTTCCCACTCCGGGCTCCCCTACCAGAATAGGATTGTTTTTGGTTCGCCGACTCAGAATCTGCAATACCCTGCGTATTTCCTCGTCCCTGCCTATCACCGGGTCTAATTTGCCCTCTTGGGCCATACGGTTCAGATGAAGGGCATACTGATTTAATGCTTCAAAAGTTTGCTTGTTGTTGTTCATAATCCATACCTTTTATATATACGTGCAACGCAAATAACCGGCCAGCCTGCATTATCTGACATTTTGACAGTTGTTGGGTCGCGACCGTAGTTGGCGGATAAAATATTTGGTATATTCAACAATAATTCCTACTTTTGGAAAAAATTGATTACCTTGGGCGTAATATGTTATACAATAAAACTATATAAAATCAACCGTATGAAAAAAATTTCTATCCTACTCAGTCTTTTTCTGACTACATCTTTGTTCGCGCAAAACTCCCCCATCCTATGGAGAAACGACCGCACCGGTATTTATAACGAAACGGGCTTGTTAAAATCATGGCCCGACGGCGGCCCCCAATTGTTGTGGTATTACAATGCATTGGGAGACGGCCATGCGTCTGTAAGCATTGCCAACGAAAAAGTGTATGTAACAGGAATGACCGATGGTAAAGGCTATCTGTATGTATTTGACACAAGTGGTAAACTCTTGAATAAAAAAAAGTATGGGCCGGAATGGACGCCAAGCTACCCGGGCTCTCGAGGCGCTGTCACCATCAACGATGGCAAACTTTATATCCATACTGCCACAGGGGTTATTTATTGCTTTGACGAACAAACATTAAACTTGGTTTGGCAAAAAGATTTTCTAAAAGAATTTGGCGGCAGAAACATCAGATGGGGACTAAACGAATCGCTCTTGATTGTGGGCGACAAATTGATAGTAACCCCGGGTGGGCCAACGCATAATATTGTAGCGCTCAACAAGGCGAATGGCAACCTAATATGGAGTTCAAAAGGCATAGGCGTTTTATCGTCCTATTGTTCGCCTCTTTACATATCTGACCAGCAAGTGCCGCAAATAGTAACCATGATGTCTACCCATATTGTGGGCGTAGATATTGCAAATGGAAATACACTTTGGTCGTACCCACATGAAAACATGCGGCAGATACATCCCAACACGCCTGTTTATCACAACAATATGGTGTTGTGTACCAGCGGATACGGTAAGGGTTCCGTAATGTTGCGCCTGACAAATGGAGGCAGGAGCGTAGAAAAAGTTTGGGAATCAAAAGACTTGGAAACAAAAACCGGAGGGGTTGTAAGAATAGGCAACTACGCCTATGGCTCTGGCGATAACAGTAAATACTGGTAC
>Ga0131853_10022612_pt1 | contig 11371 bp, 5 predicted proteins | sample TergutLab28metaG_FD_92764 | JGI IMG/M metagenome (GOLD analysis project Ga0131853, IMG submission 92764) | Labiotermes labralis P1 segment gut microbial communities from Petit-Saut dam, French Guiana - Lab288 P1 (version 2) (version 2) | ecosystem: Host-associated > Arthropoda: Insects >...
GTTCTGCCCACACAGTGTATTTATGTGTTTTGTGTGGATCTGAGAACAAACAGCAATTATTTCCCTATACAGCATTAACTGACTGGTTTTTATAACCGAGACGGAGTGTGTTTACTGCGCAGTACGGATTGGGTCTTTATATATAATTCAGGTTAATCTCAAGTATTTAACCGTTCTGAATATTATTATCCTAGACAAGTATGTCTTTAACAGTGGAACAGAAACACAGTTGGGACTCGTAAGTGGGCTCACGAACGGGTCAGAAGGGTCCAGCTCGACGGAGTGTTTTACACGTGTATGTGGCGTACTGTAGTAACCTGATCATCCGACTGCAGTCGGACACTTGTTCCCGTCCAGTCCTTACCGTCCACCTGCACCTCCTCGCTATCCAGTAGGCACGTACCTTATCCTTACTGTCAACGTGCACCTTCCCGCTATCCAGTACGCGCCGTAAGATTTGCACGTCGCCCTGGATCGCTGCCAGGTGGAGCTGCACGTCCGACGGGGACTCCTTCTGTAACAGAGGGGCACGTTGAATTACATCGGACGGTGTAGCGAGCATTAATCAAAGATAAATGCAGTCGAGTCCTTAAGAAACTGACAGTCGCTCAGTTAGTCAAGCAATTACCAGCCTTTTATGGAGCCCAGAATTGCGTTCCGTGTCACCAACAGCCAGCCGCAGCTCCCTATTCGAAGCCGGTTCAACCCAATATACATTCCCATACACTATTTCCTTAATATACATTTTAATATTATCCTTCCGCATGCCCCTAGCTTTTCAAAGTAGTCTCGTTCAGTCAGGTTTTACGACTAAAGTTTTATAGCAATCTATTACGTCACTGGTGTGTGCTACATGTCACACCCATCTCATTCTTTTTGCTTTGATGATCCTAATGATATAGGGTCATTACTTTATTTGCCAAATGTCGCCACTTCCTGTTTGCACGTACGTAGTGCACTCACACAAGCGCCCAACAAATGACAGTTGTCAGATAAAGTGTGTGGTGACGGCAGCAGAGCAAAAATCGCGGGAAACGAAGTAAAACTAGTAACAGCATGACGAAGTAACAGATGCAGGCCAACATAACGCACACAACAGTCTAAGCAGCATATCAACAATTAAGTCCACCGTAAATGACACAAGACTTGTCCGCGCTACACAACGAAAATATCGCGAACCAAGACCAGTGGCCAGCCAATTACTCCAGCCGACAAATATATGGATCGAATGTCAAGTTCAGTTGTCAGTCTTAACCTTAACTGCATTTAGATAGGTCCTAATGAAGTGTTAAAGAACATGACATAATTACAGAACTGTCTCACTATACGTTATGACAACATGTACCGTGTGGTACTGCACAGATCTCTCAAATAAAAACATTCTACTTCGATTTTTAGGATTTTGTAGAAGAACGTCTGATGATGATCGTTTTCGATCGAAACATGTAGCGTTTGAAAGCAAAAGACGCAGCAGTCTGTATCTGTGTGAATGGTGATAGAGGGAACGGGATGGACTCCAGCAGCAGCAAGTCTCAGCGCTCCTGACTGTCACAACTGTGCAAACATTTACAGAAACAGTACGTGGCTCATCGCACTTGGTGTGTGTTTGGTTAGCCTTCTGTGATGCGACAGCGCGCTGTGTGGCAGGTGTGTCCACTGACAGGTAAGTACTATGTCACGACTACACGGCGTCACGTTACAAAGGACTGTCACCGCAGTTCAACATCACATGCATACATTTAACGTGACGACGATTTCAGTAAGCTTGGACCTGCTCTACCCACAGTTCGTGTCATAACTGGGAAGTGTCTGAAGGCACAGTGTTCGTCTGTCAGTTTCTGGCCGGTGGAATTTGCGGGAGGAAGTCAACGAGCGAGTCACTTGTTAGCGATATCGGTAGCGGATTGGTGGACGAGCCTACTGCCGCACGTACACAGTAGGTTCGTCCGCCAGCTCAGTTTGCGTTGTCGGTGGCCAGCAAAACGAGGTTAACATCCGGTCTACAAACGAAAGAGTAAAACACAGGAAATAAAGGCGAATTCGTCCCTAATGCACAGTTAGCAGCTTCAGTGTGCAGTGAATATGAGGTTGGGGGGGGGGGGGGCTTAGAGCACAGTTTGTCGTGTCTTACCGCTATCTGCAGCTTTATTGCATGGGATGCTCAGCGACACGATCAAACGGACCGTCATCAGCGATTACAAGATACTGATAATGCACGATAGGACGGATCGTTTGGTCAACCTGACGCTAAGACAGAAACCGGTTGCGACGAGGCTAACAGACTTACAAATGCGACCGGTGGCGATAAAAGGTTCGGGGATCGGTGAAACAAATAAGTTTCTGATAATATTAGCAACCATCATCTTCTCACAAAGGACTGCTTGCAGGAGTTTCATTTGGTTCTCACTGCCAAACATTTGTTCCTGAATTAGAATGTACAGGGCGATGTTGAATCTTCATGCTGATTAAAGCGTCTGGAAAAGTGGTTACGGACGAGACGCGCGGACAAGGTTTTGTACGGCCCTGATGCGAAGCTACACTTCGTTGCGTTCTGCCATAAAGACGATGTTAAGTTACGAACACGTGGGATACCGGCAGGTTGGCCTACTGAATGTGGATCGCCTGCGCACTGCTAGTTGGCTCTGTGCAGCCAGCGGCAAGTGCACCATCTGCTGCATTATAACACTGTGTGCATGCATTTCGTCTGCACTGCACATTTACTGCCTGGCTTTCGAATGTCTGTCACAATTTACTTATTATCTGTAATGTTGACGGTGTGTTCTCTGTGATGTAGGAACTCGATTTCATATTTTATGTAGAAATACTGCAGGCCTTCAAAAATGCAGTGCCAAGGCTCAGGCGGTCAGTCGCCGGCCTCTCACTGCGAAGGCCCGTGTTCGATCCCAGGTCAGTCCATGTGAGATTTGTGGTGGGCGAAGTTGCTCTCGGCCAGATTTTTCTCCCAGTACTTCGGTGTCCCCTGTCAGTATCACTCCACCAATGCTTCGTACTCATATTCATGTTGCTCTTACCAGAAGGACAAACGGGAGAAGAGTGACAACGTTCGAATAAGCACCGGCCGGCCGGCCGTCCAGATAGATACCAGGAAGCGGTGGAGAGAACAGCACTTCATAGCCACGTGTCATCTGGACACAACCATCGCGGTTCCAGCCAGACTGTCAGTCCTCTTATTTCGTATGTGGGATGTCCTGGGTTCACACGGGCTCCTACACCCACAGTCTTCATCTGAATACATTCGCAGTTTCCCCCAGTCATCGAGACAGTGAATACAAACATCGCGGACCGCCTCCTTCCAAGTCCCTCTCCCACTATTCATGATCATCTTCCCATACTTTGAATGCTGCTGACCTCGGCAGTTGAACAAACGCCCTCCAGTGAATTGTAACAGATAATGCGACAGCCGGAGTGCATGAAACTGGCGCTGTGATAACCGGTTTCAAGGAACTGCAATTACGTAATGTCCGTTGTCTGCGCGCCACCTGACCGTCACCGGCTGACAACAGACCAGAGCCTGTTGATTAGCCAGCGGCCCTCCCCTTGTCAAGAATTCGGTTAATTTTGTGGAATGGAAGTTTCATTAAACAGCAGACATCACTCCGTGGTGATCGGTGACCATCACAGCGCGAGAAAGTCTAGTTTTATATTCACGTTTCTGCGGCCGGCATCTTACGTGTAAAGCGAAGAGTTGAGATTCGATTTCCGGTGGGGTAAAGAGATTTGCAAACGCCCAGACCGGCTGGGACCCACCCAGATACCGAGCTGATCGGTGCCGGGGTATTCTCCTCTGACGATGAAGTTGCCGGCGGGTGAAGCTTGCCGCTAACCGCCATCTAATGCAGATGGTTAACCTTTTGACGCCTAATGTCAACTATAGTGGTCGTACCGCACCGCTAACCTCTAAAGTTGCACTTTATATATTTATTCAACAAATATAGGTACTGAATATTTTAAACACGGTATATACTCTCCGTTTTTTTCTCTTCAAGATGCATTTTGTTTCATAATTCTAACGTATTTTGTTCCTGTATTATTCACATTTTGTATACAGGGTGTGCTAAAATTAAAAAAAATAATTCCGGTGCCAAAAGTTTAAGAATGAGTGGCACTCTACCTCCACTCTTCCATATGTCATCACGTACGTAATGCGTAACTACGACTTTCGAACGCACTGGAAGCCGAAATTACACAAAACAGTGTTTTGATGTTAAAGTTTGCACTGCGTCTAGCAACGACCAGGTAACTTGCTAGCTGCAGTCGGCACGGCGTGGTCGCTGCTAGGCTCACCTCGGAACGGCCAGAAAACACCCGGTGGTGCGTGCACAGTGCTTCTCCTTCTGACCAGCCGCTCTATCAACTACTAATGTGATCTCTAACTCTGTCGACTCAAGGTCAGTTCTCTGGCCTGGGCAGTGGTGACAATCAGACCGTAATACGGGTATGACCCGTAACCAATGTACTACAGTTAAATGCACATTCGACTGGAGTGCGTTTGTGTCTTGTGCGTGCGACTGAGCTGTGCGTAAATTTTAACTTTAGGCTTGATAGAAAGGGAACATCTAACAAACGGCGACTAGTGGAAAGTGACAGATGCAGTGACGGGGACTTCAGTCTTTGACAGCATCTCTGCGTTTTCCCCGTAAGGTTTGGCCAGAGATAACGCAACCAATACACGCTGTCAAGGTCAGTGCCGTTCTGTTGACAGCAGTACTATACCCACGGTATGGAAGACAAACAGTAAGTGTTCACATACAGTACGCGCCAGAGTGACGGTCTGCAAATGAGTCACTAGCGAGGCCAGCATACTCTGGAGAGAAGCTAAGTGCGGTGAAGCTCGAAGATGGATATGCCAGGACTGTTTATCAGTTTCACTGCATCACAGCGCACACGTGCAGATGGCGATACATACACGAACGAACGTACATTCAGAAGTGAAGCTGACAGCCTGCTCGAGCAGACCCACTGGAGGAGGCAACACACAGGGTACAGCTTACTGAATACTGGCCGAATTTCTGGCCTACAGGGTAGATATTTTGTCCAACCCTGGATCTGTATGAAGCGGAAGAAAGTAGTGTCGGTACGTGGCAACGTGTGAACGAGGTCAGAGACTAGAATAACTTGCTATCGACCAGACAGTACAGCGGACATTTAACCTTTTGCAGGCAACACAATGGTGGCTATATATACCGCCTGCTTTAATCTTCAAGAAGGCTGCATTGTTACCGCTGTGTTCATTGTTGCGTCTTAAGACCGTTTTACAATCAACGCGTGGGCAGGGGAGTTGTGGGGGGGGGGTATCGTCGGCATTGTTGAACACTCGGTTATTGTCGTTCTGGACATGTTGCATTTCAGATGAACCTAACGGTACATCCATTTCTGGTCTTGACTGCTCTGATTTTTAAAAGCGACTTGTAAGAATTTGTATCCCGACAGTGCGAGACTGGACGGACAGGTGAAGAGACCAGAGTGCGGTTTGGGTTGTGACGTTTGGTGTTGGATGTTGTGTGTCAGTACACTAATTGTAATGTTTGAATATTGACAGTTCCTCCTGTAATGTGCTGTACATCATAACTAACCCAACGTGGCGTCTTAAGCCCAGACAGTACGGTACGTAGCTGCTGCCACAACAGACGGTGTTAAGGCAGCAGTTCCTGGTCTCGATAACGACGGCCATGAGAACTCAGACGTCACGTAACTCACACTCTGAACAGGAGAACCCCAACAGCACGACTGTATTATTGTACAGGGCAAGAAACAGTATCTATTGGTCCGCGACGGGCGTCCAGCCGAACGGCACCTTCCCTGATGAGTTTCAATGGAAATGGTGGCGGGGGGAGGGCGGCGAAGCCGGTACAAATTACCGGTCCGACTGTTGCATGTGTACCATTATCTGTAGACTGTACAAATTAACCCTTCCAGCCCAAGCCCAAGCTACAAATCTTTCCGATATAACGTAAAGATTTTTAGCCGGTCCGCCCTGCTGCAGGCCCAAGCCCGCTCTCGGCGACCATGGAAATGAATAACTGTATAAGCCATTAAGACAGCCAGAGAACTGGTTAAAATTTGGTGTGGTACTGGCAGTAAGCTGTATTGCTATATGGCGCTGCCGTGAGGGGGAAGATATTTTATATAATTATTGCAGCTGTGCTTCAGCAACACGAGAAAGTCGCAATTAATTGCACTGAACACCAACGAATGTATTTCGACTGGGCGCAGCTTCAGTTTCTACGCCTTGCCGTTCCTCAACATGTCTCACTTGCGTGTCACTCGGTATGGTGACCTACTGCTTGCAGAAACTATGGCAATCGGCAGTAACGCACGGACGTACTATACGGGTGACGTTACGTCCTTTCCGTACCTGCTGTTCACTGTTACAAGACGACAATGGGAGCTTGTCGCGCGTTTGAATTAAAGTATAACTACTGATAATTTGGCAGTACAGTCAGCAACAAGCTGACATTAAACGAACACAAATGGCGACGGACAAAAATTCACTGACGATGGAACCACGAAGATCCACTCACAGGACCGACAAGCAATGCAAAATGTTGCCAATATCTGGAAGTTTCCGTGCCCAAGACACCTTCCAATAACAATGACGTTTCACAACAACACAATACAAACCCAAGCTTTTCCCGATTTGACACAATCACATTTTCCGGCCTGGCTCCTTCGTAGGTTTGACAGCTCTGTTACAATACCAAAAGACACTACCATTCAGTTTCCACAAATACTAATAACACAGAAAATAAAAAATTTGTCCCAGAGTTAAAAAAAACTGTTTACATTCACCAGCGTCTAATCGAAGGCATCAACTCACCTTCATCGACATATTGTCTCAGACAGCACGGTTATGTTGCGGCCTGCTTTCTAGCTTGGAGCAGCATACAATACTTTCCATCGTGTGACGTATATGATTTCGCACCTGTTACGTAATAGCGCGAAAATACCAAGGCTGTTGGCACTCTGCCTGCACAGCAGTTGGACTGCCGGCCTCACGCTGCGGTTGGTAGACGTGAAATGAGCAACCTGCCAGTCAAGACCATCCAATCCACGGACATCTAACAACTTGTCCACATCTGTGTCGGAGCACATGGAAGCAACGTGCAGTACATTTGACTGCCATCTAACGGTGAATCCTGGGAATGCGTACATTTTAATTATGTAGCACTATCATTGTATCCAATTTGGGACAAACAGAGGGTTTAAATGGCGGTTCTAAATTAGCATTTGTAAAAGAAATGACGACAGTGAGCGAAGAGTACCTAATAATGGCAAACCCATCTACCGGCAGAATCTGGCATTTCTACAGCGTGCGCATGTGCACCATAGCACGCTATCACAGGAATGCCGTTGCAATACTACAGCGACATTGATTTATTGGTTAACAACACTAACATATCAAAATTGCATAACTTAAAAACTAAGAGCAAATTATATTGAGGGAATGTCTGCTTCCATTTGATCCAGAATCTCTTTTCGTCCCATTTGCTTTCTAAAAAGATAGATTAAAATACACAGAATTATAAGCGGCTTGCTGGTCTGTATGGGTGCGAAAATTCCTGTCATTTATAGGGAAGAACACGGGCAGAAGGTGTGCTGACGAAGATATTGAGATCATGAGGGAGGAAGTGACCGGAGAATGGAGAAGATTGCATAATGAGAAGCTTCATGATTGTACTTTTAAACATGTATTCAGAGATCCAGATGGGGAGGATCAGATGGGCGGAGCATGCGGCATGAATGGAGGAAAAAAGATGAGCGTGCAGTATTGAGTTGGAGACGCCTGCAAGACAAGGCCATTTGGACTTAAGCATAGATAAGATAATATTCAACTGGATCTTAAAAGAAATACGATACGAGGGCGTGGGATGGATTCGTATGGCTCAGTAGAGGGAGAGGTGGCGGGATTTGTGCACACAGTAATGAACTTCGGATTCTATGGAATGAGGGAATTTTCTTTATATTTATTCTTCCCTAGCTCTGTTCTGTGGAGTAACTTAGCGCTAACGATTTCACATAACACAAATACGCCAGAACACACAGAGAAGAGAAAATGGAACTTTCATTAATGTAATTAACACTGCATTATAAATTACATATTGGTTTTTGGAATTCACGATCGAAGCCTCATCTGGTCGTCGTAGGAGCAGAAATTTTTAAAGTCTGCAGAGAAACGCACTGAATTATTGTGTGTGAGAAAGTATTTTAATTACTTTCGATGATCCTTGCTACCTACTGTACGAAACATCCTCATGCTTCATGTACATTGGCGTGCACTGAAATGAACTTACAGGGTTTGGTACGACTTAATCGGATTTCGTAATGAATACTGCCTTATATTTTATTTACTAAATTACGTTCCTTTAAGAAATGAGAATTTTACAGGTCGCTGAGCGACGGCGTTCTTGTTCCTCTGATGTGTGCACATTCAAATTTTCTTCACTCCTTCACAAGCCTGTCAATAACCAACTTCAGCACTTCACATGCGTTCTTCGATGTTCGAGATCCTACGATACGGAATGGTAACGTCATCGTCACGGATAGCGTAGTATAATTCGATGTATTTATGTATCCGTGGAAATCCAGAACCGGAAGGCCTCTTTGTTTCCGCTTTCTGAGAAGTGTGGCCTTGCGTTGTGCGGTTTTTGTAATTTTGATTGTCAGCGCTTAAGAAAGGTTACTATATGTTGAAATATTGTTTATTGGTATTTCCTCTTGAGTCAGTGAACCTTTCAGATTCCTTTATGTTTTCAGATTTGCCGCCATGGAAAACGACGCTGGTGAATTCGTTGATCTGTACTGTCCTAGAAAGTGGTGAGTTAAACACGTGTATAAACTTATGGCATTGCGTTAAAATCTCTCATGGTTTTTATACAAAATTTGCCTAAATTTCAGTGACGTGTCACTGTTGTCACTCACCCTACAGGTAACGAGTACTATGAGCACAGCTGCCAAAGCAAGACAACCTAACCTTAAAGGGCAAATCATTTAGTGGAGGCACACAACTAAACATATTTTACTCTGTGTGTTAATGTAGTTAACAGGCGCTACTAAAAAGTTCATGTAAGTTATAGTAAATGAGAGCCATAAACGGCGAACTGTGGCCGTGATCATACAGTTCGGTAGTAGTCTTATAATGGTTATTAAATGTTAAGAAGAAGTCATGTAAAAATATTTGTATGTAACGTTCTGGAGATGGGTTCTGCATCCGTAATTAGGAGTTCACGTCACAGCTGCCCCTGTTGATGGAAGAAGAGCGGTTATTTCATTTAAAATCATTACTGGCTGCAGTCTGACCCTAATTTTTAAGTGAAAGTAGTTATCACACCATTGTTTGGACCTGGAAGGTGTAATAGTTTTGGATTCATTGATAAGAGGCGCGTCCAGAAATGGAGAACCGATCTGTAATAGCACCAGTGCAAGTGATGTGTGCACGTCCAGTATTAGTTATCTTTTATATGTCGCAAAACACGTGTATTGCATACTAGGGTTTTATAATTTTCCTTTCCCAATTTACTGTAATTAGTGCAGTCGGTGATATGATTTTTGAACTCAAAAATATTTGTATGGCGGAAATACACAGGCAGATTGTTGAAATGTATGGTGAAGGTGCAATGAACAAGGGGAATGTGAGGTTTTCAATGAAGGCAGGATGAATGTATGTGATTAGGAATGAAGTGGGCAGGCAACACTATTTATGTGATAAGTTTTCAAGCATCCTGCACAGTTCTGACGTTGCAGCTAGTGATTATCACTTGTTTCTCCACCTCAAGAAATTTTTGGCCACCCACCCAGAGTCTGAGAAGTGACCAGGAGACAAAAGGCATTGTGCAGGACTGGCTGAAAGGCTTGGCAAAAACTGTTTTCTATGAAGGCATAAAAACGTTGGTCCCATGATCTGACAAGTGCCTAAATTCACATGGCGACCATGCGTAGAGTAGTTTGTTGCAGATAGCAGCTTGTTGCAATGAAGATATTTTTTAAAAATTCTTTAAACACTTTTTGCACCAGACTGGTTCTTACTTTCTGGAGGTGCTGCATATTTGAAATTCTAAAAAATCACATTATGGCATAATGTCTTTGAAATTTGTATAAATCTTTGTACTTGCAGCGTGGAGTTCTAATTACTTCCATTTTGAAGGCAACTGAACAAGTATTTCAGTGACCTGTTACACACCTTGTTGAAGGGAATAACACTTCTTTGACCTTGCATTTCTCAAAATATAATCCCTGTTGTTTGGTTGTTTCATTTTTTAATGCTATTTTGTGCATATCAAATAAATGAACAGTGTTTTGTATAATCACAAAATGTAGTAGATTGCCGTGGCTGTACATTACATTTCACCTTTTTTAAAAATCAAGTTTGAGGGAAGTAAGAATCTGTGTGTATCATAGGATATGGTTGATGATGTAGAGTGTGTGTGTGCTATTCACTAGTATAGCAGTTAAGAATATGAGCCGAAGGTGACAGTAATAAACGGCAATGAGAGGTGTGTGTGATTCAGTTGGTAATGCCGTCTTGACTGGTGTAAAAGAAGTTAATGTTTCTTGTGTATTTGGTGTAGCCATGATTTTGTTGTTCAGGAGTTTTGGTTAGGAGGACCCATATGGTAGTGTGTACTTTAACTTAAAGACAGCCTTGTTAATAATTGCCTTACAGGATGTGATGTTGAGTTGTTTGGTAGGTGTGAACTGAATGCCACATCACAGAAGACATTTGTCTCATTTTCCTTGTAGTCATTACCATGAGAACCTCAGAATTTACATGAACAGTTGTATTTCAGCTCTGCAAGCAACCGGATTATCCATGCTAAAGACCATGCTTCAATCCAAATTAATATTGCTGACGTGGATCCACAAACAGGACGGATGACAGAGACGTCAAAGATGTATGCTGTATGTGGGGCCATAAGACGGATGGTAAGCTGTCTTGAAGTACCTTACATGCGATAGTACCTGTCAGTTTTGTCTCACACAACCACCTGCAGGGCTCAGTTCATCTGTCTTGCACAAATTCTGCTTCTTGGACATTTCTACGTACAATAGATCACACCTGCCATCCATATTGTAATTGCTTTGTGAGAAGCTAACAGTTCATCATTGAGTCAAGAAATTACCCACATTTCATGGACCCCAAAGGTTCACAGCCACATTCAGAAGAGCCTGTTACTTGTCCACTGTTGCTCCGTACTTATGCATTCCTCTGTCCAGTGCTGTATAAACTCAACATTGTTATACAGGGTGTTTCACGACTTTAGGGCATAACTGCAGGAGGTGATTTCCTAGGTCTTTGTGATCAAAAAAGTTCATATAAACATGTGTCCGATTTTGGACGGTTACGGAGTTATGA
>Ga0131853_10022613_pt1 | contig 11371 bp, 12 predicted proteins | sample TergutLab28metaG_FD_92764 | JGI IMG/M metagenome (GOLD analysis project Ga0131853, IMG submission 92764) | Labiotermes labralis P1 segment gut microbial communities from Petit-Saut dam, French Guiana - Lab288 P1 (version 2) (version 2) | ecosystem: Host-associated > Arthropoda: Insects >...
ATATTGTATCAGATATTAAGGCAAGCCTAAAAAATCTTCAAACGGATTATATCGACCTTTATTTTTTACACCGCGACAACCCTTTAATAGATGTAGAGGTTTTATTAGATTGTCTTGAAACTATGGTGAAAAATGGGTATATTAGATACTACGGATGTTCTAACTGGTCGGTTGATAGAATAAAAGCAGCACAGGCTTATGCTAAAAAGAAAAGTTTAACTGGATTTGTTTGCAATCAAGTTATGTGGAGTTTAGCAGATATAAACCGCTCCGGCATTCAAGATAAAACCCTTGCTTTGATGGATAGCGAAACCTATAATTACCACAAAGAAACCGACCTTTGCGCAATGGCTTATTCAGCCAGTGCCGGTGGTTATTTTGCAAAAAAAGCTAAGGGAAGTATTAATAACAAATTAATTGAAATATACCAAAATGAAATAAATGACCGTATATTTGATGAACTTTTACAGCTGAGTAACGAAAGTGGCATTTCGATTAATTGTTTAAATTTATTGTATATTGTAAATCAATCTTTTCCCTCAATCGCTCTTGCAGCATTCTCAAATATTGAACAATTGAAAGATAGCAGTGCTATATTGACAGAAGACTATTCGTTTAATCTTGTTAAAAGAATTGGAAAAATAAAAAAATTTATTACGGTATAGTCTGAAGGAGGTCAAGAAAATGAAAAAGGCATTTAAAAAGGTATTAGCAAGCCTATTTATAGCTTGTGCGGTAGTGGGGATAGGGGGCTTAGCATCCGCAACCACTGTATATGCCCAGGAGATGAGAGATCCTTTTTCTATTGAAAGAGACTTTAACTGGTATCTTAATCAACGGGATACAGGCGAAGATTCATATATCAATTGCGGGCCTGCTGTAGCAACAATGGCCGCCTTGTGGTATACCAATGGAGCTGTTAATTTTACCATAGAAGATACCAGGAATACCGTTCCGTATTTGCGTAACCAATGGTGGTCAGACAGGCATGTATTTGACTTTCTGCGCACCACCGCAAACGCTAGTGTAGATTGGACTTATGCCTTCAACGTTTTTGACACAATCCAGTGGCTAAACGAGGGTAGGATTGTTATTGTAGTTTTAGATGCAAGTGTTATCACCTTTGGGCGCGATGTAAGAGGGATGAACAGGTTTTATGAAAATGTCACAGGGCATTTCATAATAATCAAAGGCTATACTGTGCTGGACGGCCGCATATATTTTATAACATACGACCCTTTCACAATGTACTGCTACTATGACGACGGTTGGCCGATGGGACGAGACAGGCTATTTTATGCCTACGAAGTGTTTCGTTCTGTTAGAGATTGGGGTAATGAATGGGCTATCATAGTAAATAATCCGGGTCAGTCCACAACACAAATTGGTTCGATTCATCAGTAATTATAGATAAAGACAAAAGCGAATAGGAGAAATATCACATGCCGTCAATTGCCACCCCCTCTAGAAAGCTAGCCATTGCCGCACTATTTTTAACCGCAATCATTTGGAGTACAGGCGGGATTGGCTTTCGACTGCTTGAAACTACTAACGGACTGGTCATCTCTGGGTATAGAAGTTTCTTTGCCGCCCTTTTCTACATAATTGCTTTTAGAGCCTTGCCTAAAATGGAAAGTGGGCCTCATTTTAAAGTGGCTATAGTTGCCTACTCTCTTGTAACCACATTATTTGTGGTTTCTAACACCCTTACCACTGCGGCTAACGCCATTGTTTTGCAATATACTGCCCCTATTTTTGCCTGCTTATTCTTATTTTTCATATTTAAAAAGCCCTTGCCAAAATATGATGTAATAGCCACGGTTATTATTTTTGTAGGCATTGGCATCTTTTTTTTAGATTCTTTAACCCTACAGGTTAGCACAGCCATGACAGTAGGAAATACCCTAGCCGTAGCATCTGGCGCTTTTTTTGGGCTGCAAGCTATAGTTATTGGACACGCTCGTGTACCCCGCAATGTATTTACCTTTGGGAATATTCTTAACGTCTTAATTGCCCTGCCTTTTATATTAATGACACCCCTTTTACCCCTTTCCGATTTAATAATAATTTTTTTCCTTGGCGTATTCCAAATTGGATTGTCTTATCTATTGTTTTCCTACGCAGTTCCTAGGGTTACACCCTTGGAGCTTTTATTGATTCCGGCAATGGAGCCGATACTGAATCCAGTTTGGGTTTTCTTATTTGATGGGCAAACGCCATCTTTTTTAGCTATTTTCGGAGGGGTCATAATTATTGCTACTATTGTATTTTGGAGTGTGTACAAGGAAAGGAAGCGAACTGACGAACATGATTAATTTAACACCGCAATTCAGCGATATGGCTCGTTACCTAGAATCATCTGATATATTAAATTTCAACTATCAAGTTGCCGAATTGGCTCATAGTATTACTGCAAGTTCAAAAGATGAAGTGGATTTTGTAAAAAATGCTTTTGAATTTGTAAGGGATAAAATTTCACATTCAGCAGATATTGAAGGAAAAACGGTAACTTGCACAGCATCTGAAGTTTTAATGGCCAAAGAGGGTATCTGTTATGCTAAATCACATTTGCTGGCGGCAATTCTTCGTGCCAATTCAGTTCCAACTGGTTTTTGTTATCAAATACTTGTTTTGAATGACGAAACGGCTCCTCATCATATCTTGCATGGGTTAAACGCTGTATATATTGATAAGATTAACAAATGGATTCGCCTTGATGCGAGGGGCAACAAACCTGGTGTAGATGCTCAATTTTCACTTGAACAAGAGCAATTGGCTTTTCGTGTACGTACTGAAAAAGGTGAAAAAGATATCCCAATAATATTTGCAGAGCCTGATAAAAATGTAGTGCATGCGTTGAGAAGCAATCAAACAATTGAGGCCTTGTGGTCTAATCTGCCAACAGAACTTTATCATGTATTGTAAAGGTACATCACCTTGATTCCTTGTATTTCATATTTGCGTACGGTATAATTTGCTTGAAGGGGTGATTTTGTTGGATAACGCTAAAGACAATCCACATGACAAAAGGCACAAGGAATTGCTTTCTAACAAGAAAAGCTTCCTTAGTCTGCTAAAGGATTGTGTTAAAGAACCTTGGGTTTATGAAATTGACGAAGATAGTATAACCAAAACCAACAACAGCTTTATTCTGCAAGATTTTTCTGAAAAAGAAGCTGATATAGTATATGAAGCAACTTTAAATGGCAAAAAAGTAATCTTTTATATTTTACTTGAACTGCAAAGTACAGTTGATTATAGAATGCCTTATAGGCTGTTGCTTTACATTGTGGAGATTTTAAGATATTACTACAATCATGCTGACATAAATGAACGAGATAACAAGGATTTTAAGTTTCCAGTAGTATTTCCTATTGTATTTTTTAGTGGAAAAGATACGTGGACAGTGCCTCTTAATCTTAAAGAGGTGTTTTCCGATTATGAAACATTTGGCGATTATGTACTAAATTTTGAGTACATGCTAGTTAACGCTAAGGGATATGACAACGATATTTTAAAGAGTTTTTCATCAAAGTTGCTAGGCTTGATACTGATGTTGGAAAAGGCAAAGAATGATTTAGAGTTCTATAGTAGTATCAGAGATAACTTAGATTCCATTGAAACATTCGATAATGAAGAAAAACGAGTACTAAGCCTGTGTATTAAGATAATGGATATAGCCTATGGATATAATAAAAGCGAGGATATTCAAAGGTTGTTAAGCGAAAATCAGATTGAGGAGGTTGATAAAATGCTATGTGATATTATTGAATATGCAAAAATTGAAAAAGAGCAGTTGATTTCTCAAGGCAAGTCAGAGGGTGAAATAAAGGCCAAGTTAGAAGTCGCTAAAAATCTACTAAAAATGAACATTTCTGTAGAAAACATTGCAGAAGCAACTGGCCTTAAATCCAAAGAAATTGAAGAACTGAAAGTTGTTGTTTAGCTTCGGTTAGTTTTGGGGAGTGTTCTGGACAATGTTCCTGCACTCCCCAAACTGTTTACATTATAACATGGCTTAGAATAGGGCTTTAAACGCCTTTGTCGGAATCACCTTCTACAAGGCGTCGCATTAAAGATAGGATATGCTGAATGGAGAAACAACATGATTAAAATAAAAACAGCTGCTGAAAATGATATTTCTACAATTGAAAATATTTTAACAGATGCGCTTGCGTGGAAAGATATAGACGTTATTGGTATGTCGTTATGGTCTAATGATTCAATACAATGGAAACATTTATCTACGACTTTTAAAGCATCTGATTTTTACATAGCTTATCTTGATGGAGTACCAGCTGCTTGCGTGGCTGTTTCTGACCATGACCCTGAATTTTGGGCTGATATTCCCAAAGGTGAATCGTTGTTTATCAATAAACTTGCGGTTATGCGTTTTGCTGCAAAGCAAGGATTAGCAGATGCGCTGATATCTCATGTAAAGTCAGTATGTGCAGATAAAAATATATCAGCGCTTCGACTAATTTGTCATAGCCATATACCAAAGCTCCGCTCTGTATACGAACGTAATGGTTTTGTATGCGTTAATGAAAAAATCTTATATGAAAAATATCATACAGCGTTTTATAAATGTGATATATACGACGAACGGAGGTAAAAATGATAATTGAAATGACACACAATAACCTACAAGATATAAACAAAGCAAACCAGCCTTTCGATGTTATCGGGAAGATTGTCCCTAAATTTGTTGATGGCGTGTGGTCTTTTTCTGAATGCGTATATGATGAATCGTATGAAAAAAGCTATCCTAATGATGACGAGGATTGGGGAGATTATATTGACAACCCCAACAAGATAGTATTCTTCTGTTATGACGATGATGATTGCGTTGGACAAGTTAGAATACGAAAAAACTGGAATGGCTACGCTTATATCGAAGATATTGCCGTATCTAAAAGCCATAGAAAAAAGGGTGTAGGGCGTATGCTTATTCAAAAAACTGTTGAATGGGCAAAAACAAAAAAGCTTTACGGTATCATGCTTGAAACACAAGATGTTAATTTGTTGGCTTGTAGATTCTATGATAAGCTTGGTTTTAAAATAGGGGCTGTGGACACAATGCTTTATTCCAATTTTGATAATGCTCACGAAAAGGCAGTATTTTGGTATATGAAGTTTTAAGATGAGGGCATAAAAATGTTAAATGAAATCAAAATATTATATACAAAAGCAATGATGAAAGATTGCTACGAAATTGCAAAACTTAAAGGAGAAGTATGGAATACTACATACAGGGGCATTTACTCAGACGAAGCACTGGATAACTATGATATTGAAAGAAATAAGCAAACCTTTGAAAAGATAGTTGAAAATCCAAAGCTATCTCTATATATTGTTAAGGATGCAGAAAAAATTGTTGGTTTTATAAGTTTTGGTGAACCTTACAGGCCTTTTCTTCACTATCAACAAGAGGTTGGACTGTTATATATTTTAAAAGAATATCAAAAGTTTGGGATAGGAAAAAAGCTGTTTTCAATCGCAAAAGATAATGTTAGCAATAACGGCTACAAGGAATTTTTCGTTACTGTTAATAAGCATAATGAAAACGCAATCGGCTTTTATATTGCGATGGGCGGCAGTGTAATTCATATAGATGATGATAGTGAAGACAAACAGAAGCCCGGTGTAAAACTTCACTACACAGCTTGAAATATGGGTTTGAGCACTTTCGTTGGAAAGGTCGCTCAGCTCCCGCGCTAAACATGTGCCACTGGCACATAGCGCCATCAAAGGTGGAGGTTTTAAAGATGAACAAAAATAATATTATTACATTAGCCGAAGAATTTATAAATAACTCTTCGGACAATTACATTTCTAAAGAAACCGCTTTGCATCCAAAGTGCGTGGGCTTGAAGATATACGAAGCTCCTATATTTGCTTTTGGGTTAGTAGATGATGAGATTTATACCAAATATAAATCAGCCGATGTAATTGGCCCTCATTTTTTAAGCCCTGCTGAATGGCTGCCAAATGCTAAAACGGTTATATCGTTTTTTCTTCCTTATACTGATACAATTAATTCAGCCAATTCGGTTGATAGTAATTGGCCTGCTGATGAATGGCTGCACGGAAGATATGAAGGGCATCAACTATTAGTGCAATTATTGGAATATCTTTTGAAAGTCATTTCAGAGGCTGGTTACAAGTCTCTTGCGCCTTCTATTGACGAGCGTTATGAAATGGGCGCAGAAAACATTAGGTTTACATCAAATTGGTCCGAACGTCATATTGCATATGCCTGTGGGTTAGGAACTTTTGGGCTGTCTAAAGGGCTTATTACGAAAAAGGGAGTAAGCGGAAGATTTGGGAGTATTTTAACAGAGCTTGATTTGCCGAAGGATAATAAGGATTACGAGGATGTCTATGAATACTGCAACATGTGTGGTGTTTGTATTAACCGCTGCCCCGCTAAGGCCATATCTTTTGAGGGCGGAAAGAAGTCTTTGCTTTGCGGTGATTTTTTGGATGATGTAAGGGCAAAGCATAGCCCTAGGTATGGGTGTGGGAAATGTCAGGCTGGTGTGCCTTGTGAAAGTAAAATACCAATTGGAAAAAATAAACCAAACTAAGGAGGCAATTTAAAATGACAGAAGAAATCCCCTCAACAAACGGACAACTAGGCAAGCTAGGCATAATTGCCATGCGGGGCTGCGAAGAACTAGCGGATAAAATTGACCGCTATCTACTAGACTGGCGAGCCTGCGAAGGCCGAAAAACCTTTAGGATAGATACAGAATGCCAAAGATTTTCGGACGGTCAAGGGAAAGGTGTAGTGCGTGAATCTGTAAGAGGACATGACATTTATATTGTTTGCGACGTGCTAAACTACGGCGTAACGTTTAAAATGTATGGGGTAGAAATCCCTATGTCGCCAGACAATCATTTTCAAGATTTAAAACGAGTTATTGCAGCAATAGGAGGTAAAGCTAGGCGCATTACAGTAATAATGCCATATCTTTACGAATCTCGTCAGGATAGTAAAAAAATGCGCGAATCTCTAAACTGTGCCCTTGCTTTGCAAGAGTTAATCCGCATGGGAGTATCTAATATTATCGTTTTTGATGCCCATGAAACACGTGTACAAAATGCAATTCCCTTAAGTGGCTTTGACAATGTACTGCCTCATTATCAAATGCTTAAAGCACTTGTAAGAAATGTGCCAGATGTTTTACTTGACGAAGACAGCAGCATGATTGTTGCCCCAGATGAAGGCGCGATGGAACGCTGCATGAAGTACACGTCTGTTCTTAAGCTAAACCTTGGTATGTTTTATAAAATACGGGATCATTCAAGGATAGTAGACGGTAAAAACCCTATATTAGAGCATACTTTTTTGGGTGGAGATGTAGAAGGCAAGGATGTTATTATAGTGGATGATATATTAGCATCTGGCCAATCTTTGCTAGAAGTTGCAAAACAACTTAAAGAACGCGGCGCAAGAAGAATTTTTGCTTTTGCTACTTTTGGGCTTTTTTCCGAAGGCATGGATGTTTTTGATAAAGCATATAAAGATGGCTGGTTTGAGCGTATTTTTACAACTAACCTTATATACCGTAACCCTTCGCTTAAATCTAGGGAATGGTATGTAGAAGTAGATATGTCTAAGTTTATATCGCTGATTATAGATACGCTTAATCAAGATATATCTATACGTTTGTTGCTTAATCCAGAGGACAAAATAATAAAGTTGCTGGCTAATAGGGGACAAAGTAAATAGTATCGGCTAAAGGGGTTGATAAGATGTTTGCAGATTTACATTTACATTCAACATATTCTGATGGAACTGACACACCACTTGAATTATGCAAGCTTGCAAAACAAAATAATGTTCAAGTTATTTCTATTACGGATCATGATACCGTTAATGGGCAAAAAGCATTACACAATGAACAGTTGCCTGAAGACGTTAAAGTAATACCAGGTATTGAAATTTCTACAGAAGTAAACCATAGAATGCTGCACATTCTTGGGTATTATATTGATATATTTGACGAAAGACTAGAACGGTTTATTAATGATATTTCTATTGAAAAAACCGAAACAACGAGGCTTAATTTTGAGAATGCTTGTTTTAACAATGTGTTTTCATATAAGTGGGAGCGCGTGCTTGAATTAAACGAAGGGCAAGCAAGAATTTCTGGCATTCATGTTATTAAAGCAATGGAATTTGATGGTTATAAAGTACCAGGTATGGATTTATGGGATATGTTTCGTAAATATTTTTGGCCGGCAAACGATACCTATATTACAAATCAGACAATAACAGCATACGACGCCATAGACATAATTAAGGCAATCGGAGGCATTCCAGTAATTGCTCACCCTATAGACATTAATGATGACGATGTTGTTTTTGATTTAATCCGGTACGGTCTACAGGGTATTGAGGTGTATCACCCTAAACATTCTGACGAAGATTCAGCTAAATATCTGCAAATAGCAAAAGATAAGAAGTTATATATTACAGGCGGAAACGACTGGCATGGAAGAAATAACAACCATGGACAAACACACTTTGCTATGAGAGGGCTTGCGCATGAAGATTATGAGATTTTAAAAAAATGAGGGGGTCAACTATGCCATTTTTAAACATTACGCAGCCTAAAATAATAAATATTGATGAAACTTTACGATTAAGAGCATACGACGGCGACCACACAATAGCTTATACATGGTATCAAGATGACGTTGTTCGCAAATTTTCAGAAGGAATTACCGATCCAAATATACGACTTGATGAAGATTGGGTTGCATTAAAATTGAATTCGTTAAGCAAAAGCGGCGAATTATATTTTATCGAAGTTTTAGAAGAGAACGCATACATCCCTATCGGTGATGTAACTTTACAAGAAAACAACCCTCCGATAGAAATTGGTGTGGCTAAATACAGAGGAATCGGTATTGGTACAAAAGTTATGCAGTGCTTGGTGAAGCGCGCAAAAGAAATTGGCATTAAGAAGATATACAATACCGGCTGTTACGAGGATAATTTTGCATCTCAAAAAATGCTTGAAAACGCAGGGTTTGTCTTAGTTGAGCATGACAAAGAAAAGCGGCGAAAAGTATATGAAATTGAGTTAAATATGTAATAGTCAGATACAAACAAAAAAAGATATCGGCAATTTACACCGATATCATTAAGTTAAGGAATAGAATATCTAATCCAAATATATTAGTATGTGCACGCGTAAGCATCCCCCCGCCTCCCGCTGGTTGGCTTGCCCCCCTTCAAAGGGTGGCGCTTCGCACGATTTGTTTGTGTACTCTGTGTGGAGGTGTTTTGAGGGTATGGATTATAGAGAAGATGGTATCCCTTTTTTGCCACGTGATAAAAAATTGAATTATACTGCTAGTAAATTGCGCGCCGAAGCGACAGTTCACGAAAAACGTCTATGGAGCGTTTTTCTAAAAAATGTAAGGCCAAAGTTTACTCGGCAAAAAATAATTGGTAGGTACATAGCTGACTTTTATTGTCACGAAGTAAAGCTAGTTATTGAGCTTGACGGATTACAACACTATACCTCCGACGCTATGGAATATGATAAAATCAGAACCGAATATTTTAAAACACTTGGAATAAATGTGCTGAGATTTGCAAATTCAGAAATAGACAATAATTTAGCCGTTGTTTGTAAAGAAATAATGAAATCTATACAAAAGTATAGCACCAAAAGCTAGATGTCATTTAAGTTAAGGAAATGGATTCTCGCTTCAAGTATAGCGTATTGATATGTGTAAGCGTAAACATCCCCCTGCCTCCTACGTCGGCTGTCCCCCTTCAAAGGGGGACGCTTCGCGCAATTCAATTTGTTGCGCCTTGATTTTACACTAAAGTGAGAACCAATCCAGAATAAATCGTGCGAAGCGCCACCCTTTGAAGGGGGGCAAGCCGACGCAGGAGGCGGGGGGATGCTATGTGTACACACACCAATACGCCTAGATATAGCTCGAATCATTAACTTAATAACATTACGATTTACACCGATATCATTCTTACTTGGCAATATATGAGCGGTGATTCCGACAAAGGCGTTTACTTCCCGTATTTATCATCACCAGAGCGATTTAACCAACGCTCTAAATAGTTTATTTTTGTGTATTTGCCATTATTATATCAAAAAGAGTTGGAAATTAATAGTGGAATGCTTCCTGCGAATTTTTCCGTTTTTACCAAAGCTTATGCTATTATACTATAAAAGGCGAGAAAGGACTTATAACAATTTGAATACAGAAAATAATCAAAAACGCAACTATTGGGCAATGTCTCTTGAAGGAACTTTCTTTGTGGCAGGCATTACCTTTTTGGCAACCGGCGGGCCCATTGCCCTTTTTATAGACTCTATGACAGGCTCTATTGCATTGGTGGGGCTTGCTGCTACTGTTCAAACTTTACTAATGTTTCTTGGGCAGCTAAGTATTGCGCCTTATGTGCGGACTATACGCGTACTTCCTCAATTCCTTTTTAAGCATATGGTTATTCAACGCTGCTTACCCTTCCTTATGGCTATACCACTTTTTCTTGGCATAACAGGCTATTTGCCGGTTGCCGTATTTTTGGTAATGTCGGGTATTTTTTGGTTTTACGACGGCGTAATTACCGTACCTTGGGGGGAATTATCTGCAAGGGCTTTAAAGCCCGAGATGCGCGCCCATATGATGGGTATGCAGGTGGCAATAGGGGGTGTAGCCGCGCTGGTTACAGGCTTGCTACTTGCTTGGCTACTGGCAACACCTCTTTTGACAGATAATTACCGTTTCGCTGTAATTTTTGCTTTATCCGCCATTGTAATGCTACCTTCTGTAATAGCCATACGTTTTGTGCGAGACCCTAGCCCGATAGGAGAACCGGAAAAACAGGAAGTGCTTCAATATTATGTAAGCATCCCAGCTGTAGTAAAAGAAAGTAAGCTGCTTCAACAGGCCTTACTGGCGCGTATCCCGGCTTACATCGGCTTTTCTTCCATAACTTTTATTGTGGTTTTTGGGGTATACACTTTAGATCTTAGTGGGGCTATGGTTTCCTGGCTTGTGTACGCCAATATCGTTGGCGGGCTTATAGGGGGTATTTCACTGGGCGAGATTAGCCGAAGGTTTGGCAATAAAGCGACGATTATAAGCTGCAACATTGGGGTATGTATAGCCTTGGCTATGGCTGTCTCTTTGGGGATTTTCCCTGGGCTTGGTTATGTCTGGCTTTTTGCTACCTGTATACTCGGCAGTATTTGCATGAGTAACTGGATTGGATATTTTAATTATTACCTTGATATAGCGGACAAAGAGAGACGTTCGGTTTTTCAGGTTATTGGCACTTGCATTGGTATTCCCTTTAGTTTTGTTGGGGTTGCCATGG
>Ga0131853_10022614_pt1 | contig 11371 bp, 6 predicted proteins | sample TergutLab28metaG_FD_92764 | JGI IMG/M metagenome (GOLD analysis project Ga0131853, IMG submission 92764) | Labiotermes labralis P1 segment gut microbial communities from Petit-Saut dam, French Guiana - Lab288 P1 (version 2) (version 2) | ecosystem: Host-associated > Arthropoda: Insects >...
TACTTGTTGTTTTGTGTAGGCTGACTTGAGGCGTGCTTGTGTTATATAGCGCTATATAACACAAGCACGCCTCAAGTCAGCCTACACAAAACAACAAGTACTCGCTAGCTCCTGAAGATGGACGTATTAACGTCTGAAACATGTTGAGCAATGTTTAATAAAGCAAGTGTCATCTAGTTGGTCAACCTTTATTCAAATACAAATATACAAGTTGGTGAAAATAATTTTTATATTCGCATTATTATTTATTCCAACCATTTTAACCCTTTAAACGCCGAGTTAAATCCCATCTGCCATCTTCTGGCATATTCTCCATGTTAGCAGGATAAGGGTTAAATAATCCATTATCATACCTTAAATTTATTCTATATGAAGAAATTGTACGCGTTTATAATAAGAAGAAAGAACACACATTTTAAAACTTTTTACATCTGTGCATTCTTTTTTTTTTTTGTACTTTTCAGTAATATATTCTTTGTATGACACCACCCTGAGGATGCCCACAGGAGTGACGTAAACATGTACATGTAGGAGGTTTACTACGTTTATAATACAATATAAAGGTAAAGGTAAAGGTAAAGCAGTCCCATTACAGGCCTGGAGTGGCCCAGAGGGTTCCATGAGGTTAAGTTTCCCAGATTTCATGACAACGGCACAGGATAGTGGTAAAGTTGTCAGCCTTACGCACCGGCCGCCTTTACCCCCAGGAAATACTACTGGTAATCTGTTAAGTGTTGAGTCGACCCCCAGGGCCATAGTGCGATCGGAAGGATTTTATGTCAATGAAAAATTCCAGTGACACCAGCTGAGATCGAACCAGCGACCTTCCAATTTGCAGCACAGCACCTTAAACACTGTGCTACCGCGGTCCCCCTCGGTCGTATTATTGCAATTAAATCGCTCGTCGGATTATCATGGAATTCGGTGAAGAAATTCTTTACAAAATTTGTCAACCAAACATCTGATTCGTGGAAACTCTTTCAGTAACCGCCCTATTTTTCTTACACACAGATAAATTTAACTGTACTTTCTACATTTCTTGACCTATTTAAGTAAGGCTCAGTGTAGGGCATGCGTTTCCAACCCGCGGCCCGCTGCCAAATTTTAAGTTTTTTATATAGTATAAAAATTACACAATAATTGAGGCAGTAATGTACGTCACTTACCGCTATTTTCCAACGTGCGATCCGCGAACTAGCCCACAATAACGGGCATGGCCCTTTGTCATAAAAAGTTTGGAGACCTGTGGTATAAGGGATCTTAATTTAGTGTTCTTGGGAATTTGTGAGTTTCGTGAACATCAGAGCACTGAGGAGCACATTTTGTAATGTTCTTCTCTTCACTGTTGTTTTCCTTTAGTTTTATAATTACTATGAGGCATAAGTGTGTTTCCCATACCTTATGGCACAATTCTTTCTCTCGTTTTTTAATAAATTTTAATTTTAAAAAATCCTTTTAAATACATTTTCCGCAAGTGGTTTAAGTGTACTTAAACTTTCAAATCAATAATGTAAGCTCTGAGCGTCCTGTTTTATAATCTTGGAAAGTTATGATAAAACCTTTATCCTTCTTGACCGAACACTTTCTTGACCCTTTATTAGTGAATACTGGCTTTATTTTCCCTAAGGAATATTCCATTTACCCGTCTCAGTAAACCTCCCTTTACCCTTCATTCTTCATTTCCATTTTTCATCCTTTCAAGTGCAGGATTAATTAAGAAATTTACGTAACGAGCGATTTTGTGTTCATATAGCGGTTTTTGCGCAGATTACCGTCCTCCTTGCTGTGACGCCGTGCAGTCTGGTAGAAACCAACTTATATGATGAAGTAACGAGCGTAGTGCTTCCGTCTTCAGGATAGTATATGCTCTCGTCTATTGTGAATGTGGGAGAAATCGTGCTCCTCAAAGGGTATAAATCTGTACCAAAGCACATGGCGTAACATCCCAGGTTACGGTTATATTTACAATCAGTGAACGTCTTTACATATAAATGGCCTGTTTACAATATATACACTACGTTAATTTAGAACACGCACGTCGCAATTTCCAGTTACTTACAGCCATTTATTTTCGCAGGGAGAAGAGCTCGCATCCTCGTTGGCAGTGCCTGGCTTTTGAGCTTTCTCTTCTCCGTTCCTATCATCATTCTGTACGAAGAGAAGGAAGTCCAAGGTACTTCACAACTGTGATGTTTACTGCGCAAAAACAAAAATACCGCTTAATTGTGGGGTTAAAATACAGAGTGGCGCGGAGCCGACTGACATATTTCAAATCTGAATATTGCGCCGGCGTGATAGCTTGTCGCGGTTGGCGGGAAGAGGAACGGTAGAGGAGAGGACGCCATTTCATATGGTCAGTCGCAGTGGTGCGTTGGAACGTGCAACAACGTGTTACCAATGTTCGTAGTTTCGGCGACATCGCTTGGCCTGCTCGGTCATCCGAACTTACTGTGCCAGATTTTTTCCTGTGGGGGTTCCGGAAAGACCATGTGTTCCGGAGGCGTATCGTGACTATTCAAGAACTCAAACAAGCCATTGTTGACGAAGTTGCGGCTATTGATGAGGACCTAAGGAGGCGCGTGTACGGCAACTTCCAGACACGCTTGCAACAATGCATTGATGTAAACGGAGGCCATCTGCCTGATGTTCTGAAAATAAGTTTGTAATCTGTAGGTAATAAATAGCATACCTGGACGTATTTATAAACAGTGTCGCTTATTTTTCCTTCTTTCCATATATTATCTATGACCATTTTAAATGTGTCAGTCGGCTCCGCGCCACCCTGTATTACCAAGTAATAACATCATCTGAGCGCAGTGAATAAGGAAAACTACGAAATTGTGCAATAGGCTCCCTCTCACTCTTAAACCTTCGTATGGGTTTCCTTGGCACACGGGTAAGACCTTAACACTTTCTGGTTTCCTTAGACTTTGCTGCTAACAGAATAATTGTGACCAATTTAAGATCTGCGAGTACATGTAGTGGATAATTACTCACAGGTAACTGGGTTGTAAAAAATTGGTATAACAAAGTATAAGTTCCTTAATTTTTGGAACTTAGGCTATGTAACAAAGTTGGATTCATCTAGCCTGAGACCAGTAACAGACTCTTTGGAATAAGGCAATCAACATTTAGTTCTGTAAAATTCCAGGAATTCTTTTGAGTAACTTCTCAAGAATAAATATGTTCCATGGAGTTAATCAGTTACTTAGTAGCTAATTATTCAGCCAGACAGTTATTTGTGTGGCCAGTTCCCTAGTGTTAGCTAGAGAAAAAGAAATTTGTATATTTGATTTATGATGAGAGTAAAACAGGGTGTCAAGAATGAACTGAAATCGAGGTCGATGGTACTCCAGTCCCAATGCTTGTACGGTATCAACTACTGATAATGATGATGATAATAATAACAATAATAATAACGACTATAATGATAATAATAATAATGATTCTATTTTCTTCCTAATATGCACTAAAGTGTTTGATGTTCCAGAAGAGCTGCAATGCTGGATCGAATTTCCTCACCAGTGGCACTGGCAGCTGTACATGACGCTTGTTGCCGTCACGGTCTTCGTCATTCCGGCACTGATTATCACGGCGTGTTATACAGTCATTGTCTTCACTATCTGGAGCAAGAGCAAGCTACTCACGCCAGGTGCCAAGAGAGCGCGCCACATGAAAAGTAGGTGCTGTCCGCTATCGTATTACCCTGCAAGTGTAGCTACAAACAGCGTGTCTCCACACAATTACGATGATAAAAAGCTATGTGGACTTAAGCCCAGGGTATTTCTAATTTGGAATTCGTAAAGTATTGGTGCGTAGAAAGGAGTATTGTTAATACAAACTGAAGGAATGCCAACCAGACTTGTAATTGCATATTTTAAGTCTTTTTACACTGCGAAGCTGTGGTATTGAATATGGAAATATGCATAATAAATTACAAGAATTTGTGCTAAAGTATTTTGGTAGGAATACGGATATATGACGAATTTCTATTTTTCAAAACGAGAGCTTCATTTTGTATGCGACTTTGACGCTCCACTGCGTCGAAACAAGGCGTTTCCGTACATAAGTTCCTTATCTTAATCTGAAACCTGCTACCATCCCTGAAAGTCTGCCAGTGTCATTCTGTTCCATATTACATATCTTCACAATACTCGAATTTGCATTTACAGATGGCGAGCACGTTTCCATCGAAGACCAAAACTCCAGGCGAGCAAGCTCTAGGGGTCTGATACCCAAAGCGAAGATTAAGACAGTCAAGATGACGTTCGTCATTGTTTTCGGTAAGACCTGAGTACAACACGCTCCGTCTCTACGGTAATGAGTATCCACCAGGCGCTAAGCAACGTAGTTGTTACCTCTGCCTCTTCTCGAAATTTCTCTGATGGATTTTTAATGTAATGTTTAGCTCTCTGATTGCTTCACACAGAGCACAGGTTGTACTTTATACACTTACTCCATGCAGCAGGTTGCTTCTTGAGAAGCTAACAGGTTCTCAGCTAGTCAAGAAATTCCTCGTATTTTGTAGAACACGAAGGTTCATTACCGCGTTTGCAAGTGTCCGCCACCTGTCCCTACCCTGAGCCAGATAAATCCAGACCATGCCCCATCCCACTTCCTGAGGATCAATATTAACATTATGTTCCCACCTATACCTATCTCCCTCGAGTGGTCTCCTTCCTTCAGGGTTCCCAAACAAAACCCTGTATGCACCTCTCCTCTCCCCCATATGTGCTACATAACTCGCCCACCTCATTCTTCCCGATGTGATCACCCGAATAATATTTGATGAGTAGTACTGATCATTAAGCTCCTCATTATGTAGTTCTCTCCACTCCCCTGTTATTTCGTCCGTCTTAGGTCCACATATTCTCCTCAGCACCCTATTCTCAAACACCCTCAACCTACGCTCCTCAGTGCTCGCTCTTAAATAGTCCTCAACTGCAGATATCAAGTAGTATTCCGCGACGCAGTTGTACACAGACTTTACCAAGATGTTATTTACTTTGTAAATGCCTTGCGGTTTCACGTTACATTAAACATTAAAGCCTCTAATTAAAACATTCCTTTAGTAATCCGATTTTTACATAACTCAGGTAACTTAGGACATTTTTATGTTAACCTCTTCTATCTAATTGTATTTCAAGCGACGACAAGCATGGAAAATAGAGCAACAGTTCGTTTATGTCTCCAAGTGAAGCATGGCTTTCACTTGGCCGATATGCGCGACACTCACCGTTGTTCGGCAGTACTTGTTTAACATCTGCTACACTAAATTTCAGTCACATCGGTCAACAAATACTGAAGGCCTGCCTTGAGTGACGTATGACTACCAATGAGCCTTGAACTGAGCCTCAAAACTTTGCATAAAGATCTTGTATACCCAATTTAATGGAAATTTAACGAACAGTTTAGTCGCTTATACTAGATCACAAAGGGACACGTGAACGAAGGGACATGATGTCCACATAAGGTGTTCTTTTTCAACTTTGGAATTGGACTTAACGAAAAAGAACCTTGTCCATAAAGATCCTTCAATTCATATTCCGCTGGCTCTCGTCGACATCAGTAAGTTCTATATATAAATAAATATATATATACTGCAATTGGGTTGTTACCCGGTGGCAGTGGCTATTTTACATGTACACAAAACATTAACTTGGTTACTACTAGATTTAATTCGGGAGGGCTACATGAGAAGCATGAAGTGGCAACTTGGAATCTTGGGAACCATCTCAGCATTTGCTTATTGACACAGGGAAACCAAGAAAAACCTGTGTCGAGATGGCCGGTAGCAGGACCTTCCGAGTATTCACTTCTAGCCAGCAGTCCGGCATCTAAAGTAAAAAAAAAACAGTAATGCACAACAAACAGCAAAGACAACTTAATATTTGTGAGACGTCGGCTACCCCAGTAGGAGCCATAATGATCCCTGTCTTCTGGAATGTGACACCAAATAGTCTGAAAAAGTTTATCGACGTTTCAGAGGTACCTGCCGCCTCCATTATCAATCCATGTACCAGCATAGGCGTAACTTGTCTAATAATATTGGAGGAGGGGGCGAAAGCGACCACTACTGTTAAAGGTAAAGTGATCCCGTTACAGGACCGGTGTGGCCCAGAGGGTGGGTAGAGGTATAGCTCTACTCCTCCATGACCGCGGCACTAGAAGGGGTGAGTGGTCAGCAGTACGCCCAGGCCGCACTTTACCCCCGGGAAAGACCCAGTACCCATTTTACAGGAGGCTGGGTGGGCCCCAGGGCCAGTCTGGACGGGCGGAATATCTCGTCCCCATCGGCATTCGATCCCGGACCGCCCAGTCCTTAGTCAGTCGCTATACCGACTGAGCTACCGGGCGCACGATCACGAGTATTAGGTACTTTAATTTACAGTGGAGTCAAGTTAGAAAAGAGAGGGAAGACTAGGTGCAACCAGACCTTAATACACATACGACCCTTTCCCCTCATTCTCGCCCAGATTTCTTAATTTTCTCCTCTTCAACTCAGCAGGCTAAAGAAAATTATTCTTAGGTAAAAAAATATTGTGGGAGGCATTTTCCAACCTCCAGTTTACACCATGTGTAGCAAACTAGGCGGGGACCGCGGTGGCACAGTGGTTAAGGTGTTGTGCTACAAATCGGAAGGTCGCTGGTTCGATTCCAGATTGTGTCAGTGAATTTTTCATTGGCATAAAATCCCTCCGATCGCACTATGGCTCTGGGGCCGACTCAGCCTCTAACAGAAATGAGTACCAGGAGCATTTCCTGGGGGTAAAGGCGGCCGGTGCGTAAGGCTGACAACCTCCCACCATCCTGTGCCGTTGTCACGAAATCTGGGAACCTTAACTTCCTGGAAACCTCTGGGCCTGTTCAGGCCTGTAATGAGACTGCTTTACCTTTTTACCAGACTAGACAGCGTCACATTACAGCAGACAGCATTTTTGAACCTGATAAATATTAACTGTATTTTGTGCAGTGTTCATTTTGTGCTGGAGCCCTTACATCGTGTTTGACTTGCTGCAAGTCTTTGGATATTTCTCCAAGACTCAGACGAACATCGCAGTGGCCACCTTCATCCAGAGTTTAGCGCCTCTAAACTCTGCAGCCAACCCACTTATCTACTGCCTCTTCTCAACTCACATATGCAGAAGCCTCAGGTACGTTCAGGGTTCCTCAAACGACGGTCCAAGTGAACTTCAAGGTTATAACGCCTGCCGGCTCGCAAATTGAATTTGGTGTTGCCGCAAGTAGGATTCTGCTGTATATAGCTATGGGCGTTTGTTATACCAGAGGCGGAAAATAAACATTAGAGTGCAATTGTATAATTCGTTGAGAATTTGTTATACTCTGTCGCAGCGCAGTAGGTAGGTCGCTGCAAATTTAGAAAAACCTGTTGCCGCTCCATTTCACCCTGAAGATAGAAGCAGCTAGCTGGTAAGAAATTTTAGTAACAAGTACAAAACAAGACGATGTCACATCCAAAAAACCATAAATCGTGATAGCCACAGAGATCTAACATAAAATGATGTTTTAGGTTCTTGTGACCGTGCATCTTGAACATAAGGCGAAGAGAGAGAACGAACAAGATGCAACTAATTCGATGTTTATTATAAAACCTTTTATCTCAACATGTTTCGGGCATCATTATGCCCATCATCAGGAGAATAAGACCGTGTCCTACAGTATGCGGTGTTCTGCCTGGGTGTGTAGGCTGTGGTTGGCTGTGGTCTTGTGCAGCTGTGTACACACAGCTCACGACGCAGCTCCACAAGACCACAGCCAACCACAGCCTACACACCCAGGCAGAACACCGCATACAGTAGGACACGGTCTTATTCTCCTGATGATGGACATAATGATGTCCGAAACATGTTGAGATAGAAAGTTTGATAATAAACATCGAATTATTTGCATCTTGTTGGTTCTCTCTCTTCACCCTATAAAATGATGATTCTGTTTTTCCTCTAATCTAACAATTCGTCTTGAGTGACATCTCCGTTGCTTGTCTCTCGATAATGTGCTAATTATCCGACCAAACACAAATATAGATCCAGCACAAAAGACTATAGTACTATATCTGTATGTTGTGTTTGGTGGAATAAGTAGAGCCTTACTAAAAATTCATTTTTACTCAGGATCGCTACATTCTGCACAGAGCTACAGCTAAGTAAATAACCAGTGTTTCCAGACAATACCGCTAAACGTATACGCCACTGATCAGTGCCGCTGTTTTATCATGTTTGTTGCATTTAAGCTTCCCTTGTCTATTATCCATCTACAAAAACTTAGTGTCTTTGTTGTGACATACGCCTTTCAAGGCCCATCACCTCACTCTTGGTGTCTTTAATGTATTTTGTGTTACAGTGTCATACTCTTACAGTGTTCTGCCACACTGTGCAGATATGATACAAGTTTTGGCTGGAGGTGAGGCAGAACATATAGGACCATAATACTGTTAAACTATAATACATGATTACACACTGATAATGACGGGAAAGGCGTACTACTTGCTGACATTTGTACTGTACACAAGAAAACTTTAAGAACGTGTCAGAAGAAATACACTACAACGTAGAGTCTTGAGTTTCAACAGTAAATAAATATATTTACGTCTGTCACCCTGTTGTGTTAGATATATGAAAAGAGAAATAAACTGTCAACACAAATAGTATGTATCTTTAATATGGCAACATGTTTCGACTTCAAAGTTTCATCTTCAGGCTGTAGTATAAAAGACATAAAATTAATTGTACACCAACAATTCTCTTGCGTATTTTAAACTACCAGACTGAAGATGACTCTTTGTGGTCGAAGCTTCCTGCCACGTTAAATATTATAACATCTAATAGTTGTGGTTATGGAAATTTATTTTTTCGTATTTAGAAAACAATTTAATTTTTGTATTGTTATTACACTTATTTGACGTGCACTCAAGGTCATATTCAGCCTCCTGGGACGCTAAGAGTATTAACAGGCACTATACAATTATCAATGGCCGAGAAATTCCTCTCTGCGATTTTTTCTCGTATTAAAATGCGTGGTGATTTTGGGTTTTTTTTCAGGGAAAAAAATGCGTCTTGGAGGTTGGGAATGTGGTGTATATAGACTAAAATGTACCCTGTATCATGTCAGACATACATTATAGTACCTTTCAATAAACCCTTCACCCTTCCGAACAGTTCATGTATCGGAGAGTATAAAGGATTCTATTGGTGAACTCGGGATAGCCAAGTCGGTAACAGTAACTAGGCTATGAGCTAGATGACTGGCGAATCATGGTTTGATTCCTGTCAGTGGCAGAGATCCATCTTTCCTCCAAAGCGTCTAGCCCTGCCTTGGGGTCTACCCAGGCCCTTGTGTAATTCGTATCGGTGGCCTTGCAATCGACAGTGAAGTATTCGCGCATACCTCCAGAGAGTGCCGAGGTTAAGAATAGCATGAGCCTTAACTGCACTTCGCCTTACTCCTTTACAGCATGGTGCTTAGTTATCTTTTCCACTCTTATAAACTATTCATTCTTCCTGACGTTTGTACAGTGTGACAGCATGCTTATTTCACTTAAAGAATAATTAAAGTAAAATTGGAAAATATATTATTACAAATGTAGTAAATGAATAAACGCCAAATAAGCGGCCCAGAACACGATGATTGCTTTGAATACTGTTTCAGACACCTTATTATCAGCTTCAAAGAAACTTTCACGAATTTTTTCAAACAGTCACCGTACAAGCAATAGCGCGCAATTCCTCTTCAATTCCTTAATATTTCCTTTACTTTAAATAACTGAAGAACAAAAAACCAACTGGACGCCACTTGTTATTTTATTGTATTTCTTATAGGCTCAACATGTTTCGGGCACTACTATGTCCATCATCAGGAGCTCGCGACTATGATGTTGATTACCACATTGGTCGTTTCGTTCTTGGTTTGCTGTAGGTTGGAGGTTAGGTGCGGCCCAGACACTACTCCAGCCTAACGGCACCTATCCTCCAACCTACAGCAAACCAAGAACGAAACGACCAATGTGGCAATCAACAACATAGTCGCGAGCTCCTGATGATGGACATAGTAATGCCCGAAACATTTTGAGCCCATAAGAAGTACAATAAAATAATTAGTGGTATCTAGTTGGTTTTTTATTCTTCAGTTATCATAATGATGCACGGTCCAACATACATCAAATTCCTTTACTTGTCCGCTTTTAGTCGCGTTCCCAACATTGCGAAAAGCGATTATTAGCTTCGTCAGGCCTGACTTCCTATCCTCTATCCGTCTGTCCGTCCTTCCGCATGGAACACCTCGGCTCTCACTGAACGCATTTTCACGATAATTTGTTATTTGAATATATTTTCGAAAAATCTGCCTTGATAAATCCGAATTTCTTTAAAAATTTGACAAGACTAAAGTTACTTTCCATGAAGACCTATGTGCATTTGTAATAGTATCTCCTTGAATTCTTCTTAGAATGAGAAATGTTTCAAACACAAATTGTAGAGAACGCAAAAAACACAACTCTCATGTTCAACGAACTTTTTCCCCCGAAAATCGTGCCGTTTACGAGATAATGTGGAAAATTATGTGCAGCCGGACAGACAACGGATGACAATACAATACGGCCCGTGCGCTTTGCATGCCGCGTAACTAAGGCAAGAATACAGACACACCCTCAGAATATGTAATACCTATTGTTTTCTCCACGACAACAATGGTCACGCTAACGCGCCTCAGTGATAAGTTACGGTACATTTCCCGCCTTGTTACTTTACACTTGTAACTGACAAGCTTTGACTTAAACTTGTACATGTTCCGTAGGATATATTCATTAATTATTATTGATTATGTAGTAGTAATTTATGATTTATATAAACTATGTGGATTTAATCTTGAGGTGTGTCATCCTCGTTGTGTTGGTTCAATAACAAAGAATTTTGTGTATTACACGTACTGTCGAACACAACTATGTATTTTTTATTTACTTATTTACTGCAATTGTGTGGCAGTGGTTGTTTTACATGTAAACAAAACATGAAATTGGTTACTACTAGATTTCAGTCGGGAGGCATGTAGTGGCAACTTGGAATCTTGGGAACCATCTCAGAATTTGCTTGTAGACATAGGGAAACCAAGAAAAACCTGTGTCGAGATGGCCGGTCGCAGGGCCTTCCGAGTACTGACTTCTAGCCAGCAGTCCGGCATCTAAAGTACAAAAAAAAACCAGCAATGCACACACAGTACAACAAATACACATAAAATAACTACAACAATACACACAAGACAACTACAACAATACACACAAGACAACTACAACAATACACACGGCCAACCAACAACAATTACACACAAGACAACTTAAAACTAGCAACAATACATGCGA
>Ga0131853_10022615_pt1 | contig 11371 bp, 6 predicted proteins | sample TergutLab28metaG_FD_92764 | JGI IMG/M metagenome (GOLD analysis project Ga0131853, IMG submission 92764) | Labiotermes labralis P1 segment gut microbial communities from Petit-Saut dam, French Guiana - Lab288 P1 (version 2) (version 2) | ecosystem: Host-associated > Arthropoda: Insects >...
ACTGACAAACATCGAAATTGTTAGCTTGCTATACCCACCATAAAACTCTGTCCCTGTAAGCTGCAATACTGACTCTCTACAATTTCTCCTCCATCATAAACCAAACCTACAATTTAAACAATTATGACCTATCTACTAAATGTGCAATTTTGACTTTTAATAAAGGACTTACTCCCTATATCGGTTATAATCCATTACTTTAATACCCTTCAATTTTAACGTTTATAACATTTACAATATTTTAAACATGTAATGCGATATCTCGCAATCTATAATATCACTGTCAATTGTATACATTGCCTTCTTAAGAAAATAGAGTCCAGCCTGAAGATGGCTCCGAAAGAAGGAGTCGAAACATGTAGCTGGGAGTAATAACGTAAATATATCTTTTAATAATCATCATCAATACAGTTGTGTTAAGACTATATATTTTATATGTACGTTTTATATACAACGGTGATATTACATTACAAGATCGTCAATTTACAATAACGTAACACTGTGGCGGATTCGGGTAATCACTGTTGCAGTGGAAACCCAGCAACGCACTTTATGTTTCTTCCACAGTATCACAAAAGGCACGATTTCCGTTGGAAAAAACGATTGAAGAAAAAAATGTGTTTTGGTTTTTTCTATAATTGTCTAAAACATCTCTCATTTTAAGAAGAATTCAGAGAGGTATTAGCATAAATGTACATAGGTATTCTTGTAAAGTACCCGTTATTCGTGTCAGTTTTTAATTAAAACGGTATTTTCCCCATAGATTTTCGAACAATCCTCAAATACAAAACTTCATTAAAATCCGTTCAGTGGAAGCCGAGTTGTTCCATGCAGGTGGACAGACGGACAGACATGACGAAGCTGATAGTCGCTTTTCGCTGTGTTGCGAACGCGCTTAACAATCTGCGATGATATTCTGCTTCTAATACTAGCTTACACTGTTAACATTCTTCGCTAGTGTTGGGGTTCAAACAGGAACAGGCCAGTAGTCTCCTGAGGCAGTGAAATTCCTGAAGATAGGAAAGTCGATCATCGCGGGAGAGAGAGCTGCTTTAAACCCGCACAAGGTGTGTTGACATGCTCGGGTGTGAATGTTGCGGTGCTGAGGAATGAGCGAGTGAGCATGCGTGGAGAGAAGGCAGATGCCCCGAGGGATGGGATCGTCGTCGGCAGTCATCATCAATATCAGCAGCAGCTGGAGCCACGCGTCAGATCCCGGTACTGCAGCCGCGCCCGCGCGCACGGTACAACTAACCCGAATCAATATCACATTTTCGCTACGCTACCGACATCCGTGCAATTTCCTCTGCCCTTCTTGGCCCTCGGTTCTTTACCGACACACACAACGCCGCAACACCAAATTCCTCTGCGCAAGTTGCAATCTTCACTAACTCCACACACGGAAGAAGCGGGCAACGATTACAACTCGTATTCGAGAAATGCAGGGTTGAAATCCTGGCCGGGAAGTCGACGATCCTGAGTTTCTTTTTGTGTCTGTCCTCAGTTACTCCGAGAAAATGCCGAGAAGGTGCCTCCACTTAGGCAACAAACGTGTCCTATCACATCCAATCCATTTTACATCATCATCCTATCATTTGATGCCAAATACTCTGTGCTACCGATCTTGTCACCAAACGAAACGATTAATCACTAAGCCAACTCCACACGTCAGCAACTCAGTGCATTCCGTTTTACGACACCGAAAGTCGACATAATACTCCCATACTTCCGTCAGTAAGATCCACCTGAGGTCAGCGCAATCCAGCTTACGTTTTCAGAACGAATTTCTCTACGATCCGTTTGAATGTTACTTCGCAACTATGTCCAGAAGTTCGATTCCCGATGGTGCCATTGAAATTTTTCATTGACATAATCCTTCCGGCCGCAATATGGTCCTGGGGTTGACTCAGCCTCCAAGAGAATTGAGTACCACGAATATTTCTTGGGGGTAAAGGCGGCCGGTGCGTACGGCTGGCAACTTTACCACCTTCATGTGCCGACTGTCTTGAAATCTGGAAGCCTCAACCTTCTGGAACCCTCTGGGCCTGTCCTGGCTTGTAATGGGATTGCTCTACCTTTTACTACGTCCAGAATGGCTCTTGGGGCCCATCTACCTTACCACCAAATAACATTTATTAACCGATTCGCTCTTACTGGATAGTTAACTGTCTTCTCTTTGTTCAGAAAATCCTAACACTCGTGTATACGAGAAAATTCGACACACCGACAATCAAGGAATCCAACACAAAGTTCCCATATTACCGCTGGAGGGTCATGGGTTCGAAACTTGGTCAGAGAAATGTTCAACTAAGTTTTCGTAACTTGACTCAGTCTGAACACGCAAATCCCTGAGAATATCTTATAAGCCATGACAGTTTTCTCACACTATCAAAGAGCCATTTACAATTATGAGATATAACCTGCAACTGTTGCGTTAACCAAGAGTTTCATTTCCGGGTAGGAGGCAGCGCTTGTGGTAGATCTGACATGGACCAGATGGCGCACGTGTCTGCCAGTCATTGTACAGGAGACGAGTTGATGTGTAATGGCAATACTGTAAGTTGGTCCTGCGAAGAAGTTTGCAGTGTGAATCGGTTTTTATGGGGGTTGGGACGTCTCCACCATCTCAAGTCACCATCGACTGATAGGGGTGATAGCGTAATGAGTGCGCAGCATGTCAAAGAAATGGTACAGAGTTCCAAAATGGTCGAAACGGCAGCCACACCGACGTTTGCAAGCGATGGCCCACCACAACAAGGATGGATGTCAACGCAGCATGAGTGCAGGAACTGACTGCGAAACCGAAGAGTCTGGGAACTTATCCGCAATAATGCAGAAATGGAAACAGCTGTTCGTGCATGCCTACAAATGCAAGAGCTCGCTTTCTACCGCGACGTAATTTTTTGAACTCTAGGTTAAGGTAGAAAATGCTGGGGGATTATACCGAAAAATAACAGTTCAGTAAGATAAATGAGCTACACTTAACGCTGTAACGCATTCTCGTTTAGTCTCTACTATTTCGGAAACGGTACTTATTGAATATTTTCGTATCTTATCATTACTTATTCGACTTTACAAGTTCTGATACAGACATGTTGACCTGTTAAGAAGCAAAACATCGTACATGTAAGACACCAATCTCCAAATTTTTGTCTCCGTACATAGAATAGTATTCCACAACTAATCTGTTTACAATTTTGTTACATCAACTATATGGGTCCAAGCATCTGTGCATTGGTAGCGTATGAAAACATAATTAAAATCTGTCTAAAGCGCCCTATAGTTTAATAATCATATAATTTCCCATTACATTTTACGGGTGAATAATAAATCAAAATATTACTGAATATAAAATATCATAAGTTAAAAATTGTCGAGCAGCTCACCAATCTGCATCATAATTCACCACATGCATTTTCTACGTACCCTATGACACTCCACATACTGCAAACAACAATTTTTAACCCCTGATATCTTACACTCATGGCTATTTTACTTTTACACTCAACCTTACTACACCTTCACTCCACTTCGCTACAAACCTTCACTACATTTCACTACAACCTACACTCAACTTCACTACACCTTCACTCCACTTCGCTACAAACCTTCACTACATTTCACTACAACCTACACTCAACTTCACTACACCTTCACTCCACTTCATTACATGCATAAAATCAAAATGTGTTAGTTTGTCTTTTAATACATTTTATGCGTCTAACTAATGCATGGAATATGGACACACACATAAAACTGAGTAAAGACGCACCTTTTGTGTGATTAAGCACCACACTATCAATATATACAAGGAAGGGGGGAAAAACTCCAACCATTCTTGACCTTGACACCAGTCCATGTGGGGTCTGTGGTGGACAAAGAGGCACAGGAGCAGGTTTCTCTCCGAGTTCTTCAGTTTTCTCCTGTCAATATCATTCCGCCAATACTGCACACTCTTCATCACAGCCACTCAATTATTTCAGCAAGTGACAGCATATTTATATAACACAAAATAAACCTCGGCACTATATGGTGTTCATTTCATACCCATGGAAAGTGCCATCGGCACCTAAAGGATACAGTCTTCTTATTAGTACGGCTCTACAACTCTTAGTGCAGAGTTTTGGCATTTTCAACCACTTCCTTCCATCTTCTTCTATCCTAGACAAGGGTCTTCCAATCTGACACTTTTAACCTCTGTATATCTATTTTAACACCATCCTCCCAGCGTATCTTTGGTCTCGCCGTTGGCCTCTTTGAAATGGGTTTCCACCACCACCAACGGATACAATACTGTCACAAAATGGATGAAGTGAACGTCTTAAAAGAACGAACTACGAGGAGGACTTGCAATGAATGAATGAAACCGGTCTCGGCCGCGATTCGTTTTGACCGCTTACAGATAACTACTGTGCAGATGAACACAGGAGTGAGGATGAGTTACAGACCACAGAAGGCGAGATGTGTGTGTTTGGTGCGGTGCGAAGGACTGCTGGCTACAGAAGTAGTTGTTGAGTTGGAACACAACAACGTGAGCGGATGGTAGTAGATCCGGTTAATCAATACCAGAAGCTGTAATTACAGCTGTACGAGCTCCTGATGATGGGTGTCAACACCCGAAACATGTAGAGCTGCATACAGAAATGTAATAAACTGAATAAGTCGCATCTTGTTGGGCAATTATTAAATTCGATTCACGATGCACGGACCCATGAACATAAAAGACAAACCACTACACACAGAAAACACCAAGCTTTCGAGTTACACGTAGTGAGTCCGTGCAATCATCGAAGGCTCTCAGTACGAGTACTAACAACTCGTCGTTTACCACAAAATCGTCTGCATGCTAATCTATCGCATTTCTAGCAGACATCAACTCCTGCTCTGCGGACAGTAGGTGCATACTGTCAGCCAGTACTGAATTGCTAATCAAATTTAAGTCTAAAGTACAACTTGCAACAACAGTAACGGCAGTCAGACTTCTAACAAACTAACCGATATCTTTCAAAGTGTGCTACATCACACCACAAATGGCCCAACCGTTCCATAATGAAAATAGTCCTCATTTAAAAACAATTCACAAATAAAATGAACTATAAATTTCACGGAACGACACGGCCCCATGATTCGCATTCCGGAAGTCAGAGTTTTATCCTTACACACGTCGCGTGTTTATCTTCGGTCCCTCCGGGCAAATGCCGGGACGGAAATTTAAAATACGTCAACACTAATTCCTTCTACATCCTTTGAAATTCACGGTTCACTATTCATCGTGGAACTCGACGCTATACCAAAAAAAAAAAGTTTTCCCTGTCCACGCCACGAAGTAACATAGAAGGCGCAGGGACATGGATCCACTCATTCTTAACCTCGGCAATAGACGAGAATGGTAACTCCACACCCCGACCGCTCTACTCCCGGGAACGAACCTTGGTGCACAATAAATAGGAGGCTGGATGGGTTAGAGCGTCGGTATGGACAATTCTTTGGAGTGCATAAAATCTCTTGCCCTTACCAGCATTCGGACCCCGGACCGTCCAGCCCGCAGCCTAGTCGTTATAACGCCTACGCTATCCCTACTCCTTTCAATGGTATATTATCTAAGAAGTTTGAAAGTGTCATTAGATTATCCAATAAGCGCAAATTTTGACGTGCAGATATGTAGAGAAATGAAATGAGAATATTCTACAGTGCCCACTACGGGATACGAACCAACAATCCCAGCACTCAAAAGAACAAAGACGTGAACGCCACACTTCGCGTAACGTGATGATCGTGTTGGAACCCGAGGGATTAAAAGTGCGGCGACTGGATCCGTGAATAAGAACCTCTATAAATACGTAAGGCACGTGAAAGCAGAAACACGAAAACAAGCAACCCGATACACGGCATCTTGTGGATACTCTGAACAACTGTACTCTCTTGTGCAGGGACGTTTATACCGTTCCGCGGCACCTTGCCCGGTTGTTACCTCATTCCCTCATCCAACTTATCAACTTCCAACACACCAGAAAGAAAAAAAAAATCTTACACTTTGCAAGCCCACATTTGACGATGCAGATGCGTTTAATGGGGGGGAAAGGGGGGGGTATTAGGTTGCTAAATTTCAGATGCCCACAGGGGTGTCGCTGAAGAAGGGTCGTTATCCAACGACAAAGCGTAACGTGCAAAAGACTTGAATCTTCAGGTACAAGACATATTACTGACCGTTATTATCTTTGGCCTTTTTTTTTTGTGGAGGTACAGCTCCAGTTCTTCGTAACCTCCCGTGCTACATGCAGGCAAGGGGTTGGCGTCACGCCCGTGGGAAAACAGTCCGCCCGGTACCCACTGAACAGGAAGCTGGGTGGACCCAGAGCTTGTGTGGACGCGGCTGCCAAAGGAAAATCCTTTGCCGCTGCCGGAAATCAGCAGTCCAGCAGGTGTAACGTAGTCACTAACCGGCTGTAACTTTAATACGTACGTTTATTATGTAACTGCAGATGACTACGCTTTTAGCAGTTAAACTAATAATTTTTACCATCGGATTTGGGCTCATGGGGACCGAGCTAATCTCCCTGCTAAATGTACCCTAAAAGCTGGCCTCCGACAATTACATGTTAGAAGCATTTTATGGTGATTCAACAGCAATGACGTAAGGCTTGGCATGTAAAAAGGAAAAAAGAATGTAGCCGATAGCAGGTCTAATGGCAATTCATCACAGCAGCACAGCAGTACTGTCTTTGTGTAGCCAGTCTGTTTCTAGGCAACATCTGTATCATGTATGACCATCATGCTCAGCGCATTCCCACTCATACTTCAACTAATCTTGCCACTATAAATGGAGGGACCAGATGTAACGAAAACTGGCAGCGTTTCCCCTCTTTTCCTTGAATCACTCCATGCTAATATGACAGAGGCTTTATTCAAACGAGGTGCACAGCTCTACGCGAATTCCATCGGCTCACCGTCTGTCACACAAAATTTTTACTACTTGGCTGATGGCAGCGGTGGGGATTTCCAAACAAATTGGAAGTTTCAACAGATTTTAAAATGTTACAAAGGTAACGTTTTCCCTGTCCTAGCCACAGCTCCACTCTTTTTTAACCTCGGCATCATACGAAGATGGTCAACTTCACGCCCTGGCCGTTTTACCTCCAGGAAATAAACCCGGTACGCACTCACCAGGAGGCTGGGTGGACCCCAGAGCCAATATGGACATTTTGCAGACGAGAAAAATTCCTACCGGGATTCGAACCCCGAACGTTCTGTGCGTTTTAAATTGTTACAAGACACAATATTATGTGATACTTTATGTGAAACAGCCAATACAGTTACTGCAATTAGTGACGTAACACTCTGAACAAAACTTTGCACAAATAGTGCCCTCATGAATGCTAAGATCAAATGTTCGCAACAAATAACTTAGAAAACGCCGGAATGGGAGCCGGGATAGGCTAGGGTATGGACGATCCGGAGTTCCAAACCTCGGCAGGCGTATTGCATTTTTTGTCCTCCGAAATGTTCAGACCACTTCAGTGGCCCACCCAGTCTCGAATGGGTACCGGGGTCCTTCCCCCGGGGGTAAAGAGGTCAGAGACGTGAAGTTGACCGCTCACCCCTAGCTAGTCCCGAGGTTAAGAACGAGTGGCGCTGTCTTTCTACTCCTCCCATACCCCTTCATGACGCGGGTAGGGAAAGTCTAACCTTCTTTACCTTTACGAATAGACCAACGTGTCTACAGAGTTCGCTCATTTCCTGCTCCTAGATAGTTCATGGCTGCTGCTGGTTAGGATCGAAACGCTCGCGACCCAATATACGCCTTCATGCAACATGTCCGTTACTGTCCGATCCCTTCAGCAGCTTAAGCGCCCTATACACTCTCAGTTAAACTGAGCGATTTTACTGTGTGACGTCATACCTGACGGAAAAACTAAGTAAACTGCGCAGTTTTGACAGGCTATAGCGCAGGCCTCAGAACTGTCCTTTCCAGTCGTCTTTTACACACAGAACTGCGCAGTTCACTCAGGGAATCCCACAGTTTCTTCACTACCTGTCGACACCACGATGGCATCATCTCAAGGCACATCCGTTTCTAGCAATTCATACAGCAGATGAACATCGTATGATATATTCCTTTTAAATACCACTTCTTACTCCACATTTTACGCTTTCTTTTCGGATAACATTATGGCCGATGTGGCTAGCAAACAGCAAACGACAGCCTTGTTTTCATCCACCATAGACACACGCACAAGAAGACACACAGAACTGACCAAAAAAAAAGTAACAAACCTGATGGGAAACTTGTGCTGTGCCAGAGAACATTCAGTTCAGTTTTTCGTGCAGTTTTTTTTTACACAGTTAAACTGCACAGTTTAAATTAGAATGTATGGGGCCCTTTACGGGCTGTTACGGACTGACAGACAACTTCGGTGAAGATTCATGTCTTCTGGGATGTTACCACGCCCGACTGGTAACGTCCCAGAAGACATGACCTGTTAAAACCTGAAATATCACAATTTCAGCGAAGCTGACAGACGCGCTTTAACAATTTTTCTTTGCAAGTATTTCTGTACTTGCAGCTACATACAGCGTGTTTTATCGCTATCCTCAGCACCGCAGCTGATGTAGTCTTCCGTGCGATAAACGAGTCGTGCTCAGTACAGCGATTAAAATGACGGGGCCCTGTCTGATGGCGCCGTTAACAGCTCTGTGCTGCCCACCTCGTTGACCGATGGTAAAGAAATCGTAAGCTATTCAACATTTTAAAACCTAGCGGCTACACTACGTACCGCCAAGTTTCACATTCAAAAATACTACATGATCCTCATATTGTGTTGTGTACGGATCTCAGAACAAACGACAACTTTTACCTGATATAATATTAACCGATGGGATTTTATTTTACAAGCGAGGTAGCGGGTGTTTACTGCGCGGTAAGCACTGAAACCTTACATAAAACAGATTAGGTTCCGTCTTTAAGGCGTTAAACTGATTTGGCATGCAGCCCGCGTGACGATGAACAAGAACTGCACATAAAAAACAGTAAAAACTCATGGAAAACCCAACTGATAGTAATAATATAAAAATGGATCCGAGTGTTCGAACTGGCCAAGTAAGAATAAACACTGATGAACTCTGTAAAGCCAATGACTCGTATCCACTTCGGAATATCCCTGCCTGCCGAATACGCAAAAAGGAAAATCTCTGACACAGGATTCTAGCCCGAATGTACTTCAACAAAGGCCGGTGTGTGCGCGTGTGCCGCGCGGCATATCTGTGGAGATTGTGAAGTTATGTGCATCTAATTCAAGCATCTGGAGCAGGCTCCACTCCAACCCCGAGCCAGAACTTCCAGACAATGTTCGGAGAATGAATGTCGACACGACCCGAATGGGAACGAATGTGCTGCCTGTGTTATATTGATCTGGTTGCTGCCAGCAGCGTAGTCCACTACAATACTGCTCAAGTTACAGGACGTGTTGCGTCGGGGGGAAGGCAGGAGGCGCGGCGGCTACATAAGGGTGCTGTCCGTTTGAATAGGAAGTGCACGGGGGCCCTTAACATCTACAGTACCCCCCAGGACAGCCTGAAAACGTGTGGAAATGACCCCAGCCTTTCGTTATAAACACAAACCTCCGTCACACTCAAAAGTAACAAAAGTGTTTGTTAATCCCAATTAGTTGAAACGCAGGATTAACAAATTGAAAATATAACTAACTTCGGCAAGTACGCAAAGTACAGCAGACGTCGCAGGGCATTCACTGCTGGATGTGTAACCAGTGCGTCATTCGTCGTCCTGACGTCGGACATGATATTAACGCACTGCGCCCACCCATCTGCTGCTGTGCTGCTGATCGAGCAATAAAAACTTGTTTCACATATCGTGATACAAATAACAACAATGTGACCCTGTTCAGTGTAACCACTGCGTTGACAAGCGTTTGCAAGTACAGTGAACGACAATGATGGCCAAACTGGGTACGCCAGAGCCGGAAATACTAACTGGGTAAAACTGAGCCGAAGGGACCTGCCCTTGCAAGTATCCGTGAGGGACGGAAGGAAAATACGAAAATGTACCTGGACTTGGTTCATGTGACTCAGGATAGGGACGAGGGGCAGGCTCTTGTGAACGAGGCAATGAACCTTCGAGTTCCAAACAATGACGTGGCCAATTCACTGACTTGCTGAGACACTACTAGCTTCTCAAGGGAGAGACTTTTCAACGGAGTCTAGTTAATAATTCACCATACCGGAAAATGTTTCAACTGAAGTTTTAACTTTACGCTATATAGCACAATCAAACTACAGTCTGCAGAAAACCTAAACAACGCTTAGATCTGTACTCTTGAAGGGCCTGAGGATGACCTACTAGGTCGAAACATGTAGCCCTGACATATATACTTTTGTATACGAATAAAATTATTGTGTTAATGACTGACGTGTAGTAGTTTGATTGTATATGATAACACTTCGGGATGGAAAATTCTAATTTACGCTTCATAGCTTTTTGTACAAGCTGCAGTATTTTAAAGAACGGCAAATATTTCTAGTTAGGCTTCATTACCCAGGAGAGATGGGAACCAAATTAAATTCGTCAGGAATATTTTCTTGTCGACTATAATAAGATACGCTTCTATCAGATTCGGCGGAGCAAATTCGAAGACAAAATACGCTAACTGCCGAACTCGAGCCTACCCCTTCCCCTTGCCTGGAAGAACCACACAAAACACAGACGTAACTTACTAAAAGTAATTTCAAATGAACACTTCATATCGGACCTGCAATTTAAATGGCAATCGTTACAGCTGAGTCACCACAGTGATTTAATTACGGATGGAATTAAAAGCCAATGAGTTGGAGGAAGAAAAATAAGACGAAACTTAAGATAAGGGAGGAAGAGGCGAAATAAGAAGAAAGAGAACATAATGCACTGTCACATTCGTGATCCGTTTTGTACCCTTACGTCAGTAAGCACTGGTTCTCCTTGCTGCCAGAATTGTGCGGAAAGAAATTTTTAACAAATCTCCCATCATCTGGAATCATAAAATAACCGGTACAAATTTTACCTAAACATGATGCCTACTGTTCTCAAAGATCTACCTCAATACACTAACGAATCATTAAGTCAACAACATATAATCAACGCGCGCAAAACTGTCTCTGTCTTATGTATATTGGACCGTGCATCATCTTGATAGTTGAATAAAGAGTGACCATCTTGATGTTACTTGCTTTATTATTTCATTATTTACTGCTCAACATATTTGGGATGTTAATACATCCATCCTCAGGAGCTTGCGACTTATTTGTTGAGTTATTTCATGGGTTGTATTGTTCTGGTTCGATGCGTCTTGATGTTACGTTGTGGTTTGGCTGGGGTGGTGTG
>Ga0131853_10022616_pt1 | contig 11371 bp, 9 predicted proteins | sample TergutLab28metaG_FD_92764 | JGI IMG/M metagenome (GOLD analysis project Ga0131853, IMG submission 92764) | Labiotermes labralis P1 segment gut microbial communities from Petit-Saut dam, French Guiana - Lab288 P1 (version 2) (version 2) | ecosystem: Host-associated > Arthropoda: Insects >...
GCGGCCCTCCTCGGCGCGCTGGATGCCCAGCTGGGCCTGGGGATCGCCGCCATCGGCGGCAAAGACAGCATGTCCGGCAGTTACACCTATGAAGGCGGCACCCTAGACGTGCCCCCCACCCTGATCTCCTTCGCCGTGGCACCCGCCGCCGCGGAGCGCATTGTGTCTCCCGAGTTCAAAGCCCCAGGCAACCATGTATACTACTTCCCTTCCAGCGAGAGCCACACCGTGAAAAAAGCCATCTGGGAAGCGGTGCATCGCCACATGGCCAAGGGCCTGGTAAAAAGCGCCCGTGCCGTGACGGCAGGCGGAATCCCCGAAGCGATTTTCAAGCTCTGCCTGGGCAATGAAATCGGATTCCAAGGCGGAAATGACCTCACCATGTCCATGCTTTTCTCTCGCCGCTCGGGTGGGATTGTGCTGGAATCAGAAGTCGAACTGGATGGCGGCATCCTCATCGGCACCACATCGGCGGAGCCTATTCTCGTCCTTTGCGGCGAAACCATGGATCTTGCAGCGCTCACACCCCTCTGGGAAGGCGCCTTAGAGGATGTATTCCCCCGTCAAGCGGGAACTGCGGAATCTGTACCGCCGATTTCCCACACGGTCAGGAGCTCTTTGATTCCGGCGGTGAAAAAGGCCAAACCCCAAGCGGTGATCCCTGTCTTCCCCGGCACCAACGGCGAAGAGGACGCGGCAAGAGCCCTGTCCTTGGCTGGTGGGCAGCCGAAAATTGTCGTCGTCCGCAATCTGACCGGAGACCTCCTGGCCCAGTCCATGGAGGCCATGGTCAAAACCATAGGCGAGAGCCAGATGCTTATCCTGCCCGGCGGTATCGCCTCGGGAGATGAACCGGAGGGAGGTGCAAAGCTGATCGAGGCCTTCTTCCGAATTCCCGCCCTCTCTGACGCGATTCATCGATTGCTCTACGAGAGAGATGGGCTGATTTTGGGGCTCGGCAACGGCTTCCAAGCCCTCATGAAGCTGGGCCTTCTGCCCTATGGTGAAATTCGCTCCACCACACCGGACGATCCAACCCTGGCCCGCAACCTGATCGACCGGCACCAAGCCGGATATGTGACCACCCGGGTAGCCTCTGTCCAGTCTCCCTGGATGTCCGAGGTACGGGTAGGGGATCTGTATACCTTGCCCATATCTCACGGAGAAGGGCGCTTTGTGGCATCAACAGAGGCGATACAGCAGTTGATCGAAGGGGGCCAAGTGGCCACCCAATATTGCGACCACAGCGGACACCCCACCATGGACGTTGACTATAATCCCAACGGCTCTTACATGGCCGTCGAAGGCCTTTTCAGCCCGGATGGGCGGGTCTTCGGCAAGATGGGCCACTCGGAGCGGCGTGGGCCCTATGTGGGCAAAAACATCCCGGGTAATCTGCACCAGCCTATTTTTGAAAGTGGTGTTTCTTATTTTCAGTAGAGAAAACCGGATTATACAATTGATCCGGACTCACAAGCGATTTTTGATTTTTGCCATCGTGGGTGGAATTAACACGGGGGTAGATTTTTCGATTTTTACCTTGCTCTACTTCTTCACCGCACTGCCCATGCTTTTGATCAATGTAATCAGCTATACGGTGGGGGTGACCTCCAGTTTTATCCTCAATCGCAATATCACCTTCCGAGATGGGCTGCACCCAGGACTCTCCCGAGAGGCGGTGCGGTTTATAGGGGTAAATCTTGTCTCTCTCTCCACCAGCACTGTGACACTCTATTTCCTGACCCTGGCAGGCGTTCATACGCTGATCGCGAAAGTGCTGGTCACTGCCTTGGCGGGGCTTATCAACTATTTCGGATTTAAGGTTTTTGTGTTCCGCGTGAAGGGACACTAGAATCGTACAAACAAAAACCCCCGTCGGAGAGCAGATACCCTCTGCCGCCCGACGGGGGTTTTGCAAGAAATACTAAAACAGTCCCGTGATCCGCCCGTTGGAATCCACATCCACCCGCTCGGAACTGGGCACTTTCGGCAAGCCCGGCAGGGTCATGATATCGCCGACAAATGCTACGATGAATCCGGCGCCTGCCGAAACTTTCAAATTCCGCACCGGGATGGAAAAGCCCGTCGGGGCGCAGCGCAAAGCCGGATCGTCGGAGAAACTGTATTGGGTTTTTGCCATACAGATGGGCAGTTTTCCAAAGCCCATGGCCGTGAGCTGCTCCGCCTGTTTTTTCGCGGCAGGACTGAGGACTATGCCCTCGCCCCGGTAAACGCGCTGCACAATAGCGTTCAATTTCTCCTCAATGGAAGCGTCTAACTCATAAACATAGTTGAGGCCACTGGGTGTCTCACAAAGCCGCACCACTTCCCGGGCCAGTGCCTCACCGCCTGCGCCGCCCTTGCCCCAGACCTCGGACAGGGCCACGTTGACGCCCATATCCCGGCACCGGTTTTCAATGAGTCGGAGCTCCTCCTCGGTATCCGTTGGGAAGCGGTTGATGGCCACAACAGCCGGCAGGCCAAAGACTTTGGTCACATTCTCCACATGCCGCAGCAAATTGGGCAGGCCCCGCTCCAAAGCCTCAGTGTCCGGGGTATTGAGGTCCGCCTTTTGGGCGCCGCCATGATGCTTGAGAGCCCGGACAGAGGCCACGACCACCACCGCGTCCGGCTTGAGTCCGGCGGCGCGGCATTTGATGTCCAGGAACTTTTCAGCGCCCAGATCCGCGCCGAATCCGGCCTCGGTGACGGCGTAGTCGCCCAGTTTTAAGGCCATTTTTGTCGCTGTGACGGAGTTGCAGCCGTGGGCGATGTTGGCAAAGGGACCGCCGTGGATCAGAGCCGGGGTGCCCGCTATGGTCTGCACCAAATTGGGCTTGATGGCATCTTTCAAAAGGGCCGCCATAGCGCCTTCAGCCTTCAAATCCGCCGCCGTGATGGGCTTGTCCTCTCTCGTATAGGCCACAATCATGCGGGCAAGCCGGTCTTTCAGGTCGTCAATGCCCTCGGCGAGGCAGAGCACCGCCATGACCTCAGAGGCCACGGTGATGTCAAACCCATCTTCCCGGGGAAAGCCGTTTGCCTTGCCGCCCAGTCCACTGGTGATGAAGCGAAGTTGTCTGTCGTTCATATCGATGGCCCGCTTCCAGCTGATTCTGCGGGTGTCGATGTCCAGTTCATTGCCCTGGTGAATATGGTTGTCCAACAGCGCTGCCAAAAGATTATTCGCCGCCCCGATGGCGTGAAAGTCACCCGTGAAGTGAAGGTTGATATCCTCCATAGGCACCACCTGGGCATAACCGCCCCCGGCGGCCCCGCCTTTGACGCCGAACACCGGCCCCAAAGACGGCTCCCGGAGCGCCACCACGGACTTCTTGCCGATATGTCGAAGCGCATCGGAAAGACCCACGGTGGTAGTGGTCTTGCCTTCACCCGCCGGCGTGGGATTGATGGCTGTCACCAGCACCAATTTGCCGTTGGGAACGGAAGCGTGATCGGTCAGATAGCGATTGTCGATCTTCGCTTTATAATTGCCGTACTGTTCGATGTACTTTTCGTCAATGTCCACCACTTTCGCGATGTCTCGAATGTGTTTGAGCGTAGATGCCTGGGCAATCTCAATATCGGACTTGAATGACATGAATGTTACCTCCAAAAATGGTTTTCCAGCACTTGCCTGTGATAGTCAAACTTCTCAATCTGCAAATAGTATTCGGCACAGTCCACCAAGGCCTTGGCTGGTGCCAGACCGATGAGCTCACTGCCGATGATCCCCACGCCCCAGCGCTCCGCCTCAAAGCGAACCGCCTCAAACACCCGATACAAGGGCGTGCCTTCACAGTTTACCATATTCATGGATACTTGGGCAATCTTGCGGTCTTTTAACATGATGCCGATGGCCTTACAATATTTGTAGCCGCCGGAGGATCCGCGAATCGCCTTGGCGATGGCCTGTGCAATCTCCAACTTGTCCGTATCCAGGTTGATGTTAAAGGCCACCAAGGGCGGCCGGGCACCCACGGCAACAACGCCTGCCGTCGGATGGATGGCCGCTGCGCCGAAATCCGGAGTCCAGTTCGGATCTTTCAATTTTTCCGGCATTCCTTCAAACTGCCCCCTGCGGATGTTGGCCAAATTCTCCCGCGCTGTCCGGGTGGCGGAGTATTCGTAGAGGAAAACGGGAATATGCAGCTCCTCGTCAATCCGTTTGGCAACAGCCAGGGAAAGCGCCACACATTCCTCCACGCTGACGTCTTGGAGGGGCACAAAGGGGATCACGTCGGTGGCGCCCATGCGGGGATGCTCCCCGATGTGTGTCCGCAGGTCGATTTTTTCGCTGGCCAACTTGCAGAGCAAAAAGGCTGCTTCCCCAATGCCCTCCGGGTGGCCCGCCAGAGTAAAAACGCTCCTGTTGTGGTTGGTGTCGCTGGAGTAATCCAGAAGCATGACGCCTGGGACGCTTCGCGCGGTATGCGCCAGGGCTTCAATCACAGCCGGGTCTCGGCCTTCGCTGAAATTGGGGATACACTCGACAATCTTTGCCACCGAGAGGGCCTCCTTGACATGTAATTCGTGTTCCCCCTACGGCGGGAGAACTATAGCAGTCCATGCACTTTCCCCGCCGCGGGGGGGGGGAGTACAGGTACATCTCCCAAATAATACCAAGCAAAACGGCTTCTTGGCAAGGGGAACATTGCACAATCTTTCTGCGTCTTCCTAACTATCATCCCCCAGCCTTGAATTGACAGGCAGGGCGTGGTATGGTATGGTAAACTGAGCCGCCAAGATGTTGCCTAATCCCGCTGGGATCAGCAGACATGAGGAGAGATACCATTGGCAAATAAAGCGACAACACCAGAGAGACTCTGTAAAAAAGAACTCAGAGAGCTCATGATAAAGATGATGATCTGCCGCAAATTCGAAGAGCAGGTGCAGCAGCTTTTTGATCAGGGCCTGATCCACGGCACCACCCACCTGGCCATCGGAGAAGAAGCCACCGCCGCGGGAACCGTGCTCGCCTTAGAGCCTCAGGACTATGTCCTGGCCTCCCACAGAGGGCACAATCCGTCCCTTTGCAAAGGCGTTGATGTGAATGGCATGATGGCGGAAATGTTGGGCAAAGCCACGGGTGTCTCGAAAGGCAAGGGCGGCTCCATGCACCTCTGCGACCTGGACAAAGGCCTGTTGGCCACAAACGGCATTCTGGGCTCCAACGCCCCCATGGCCTGCGGGGCGGGGATGACCATCCGCCGCCGGGGGGAAGATCGGATTGTCGCCTGCTTTTACGGCGACGGTTGTTCAAATCTGGGCGCGATTCATGAGGCCATGAACCTGGCCTCTATCTGGAGTCTGCCTGTCCTCTTCGTTCTGACAAACAATACCTATGCCCTGTCCACCCACATCTCCGCCGCCAGCCGGGACATTGACCTGGAAAAGCGGGCCTACCCCTTCGCCATGCCCGCCCGCACCGTGGACGGAAACGATGTGCTGGCCGTATACGAAGCCGTGAAAGAGGCCAGGGCGTATGTGGTCAAAAACGGGCCCATGTTGATCGTGGAAAATACGTACCGCATCTCCGGCCACTCAAAAAACGACAAGGACCTCTACCGCACTCAGGAAGAGATCGACGCTTGGCGGGCAAAATGTCCCATCCTGCAATTCCAAAACTACTTATTGGAAAACAATATCTATACGGAAGAGGCGATAGACGCCATGGACAGCGAGGCGGCCGCCATCATTGAAGCGGCGGTAGCGTACAGCAAAGACTCCCCTGACCCCTCTCTGGACACCATACTGACCGACGTCTACGCTTAGAGGAACTGGCCATGAGAGAAATCACCTATGCCGAAGCCATCAAAGAGGCCATGAGCGAAGAAATGCGCCGCGACCCCGATGTGTTCTTTATGGGAGAAGATATCGGCGTGTATGGCGGTGCTTTTGGCGTCTCCACCGGGATGGTGGAGGAATTCGGCCCCCTGCGGGTGCTGGATACGCCCATCTCGGAAAACGGCTTTGTGGGCGCCGCCGTGGGCGCCGCCATCACCGGCAGCCGCCCCATTGTGGAGCTCATGTTCTCGGACTTCATGTCTGTCTGCTTTGACCACATCTTAAATCAGGCCCCAAAAATGCGCTATATGTTGGGCGGTACACTAAAAGTTCCCATGGTGATCCGCACCCCTTCCGGCGGAGGAACCGGTGCCGCGGCACAGCATTCCCAGAGTCTGGAATCCTTCTATGCCCACATCCCGGGGCTCAAGGTTGTGATCCCTTCCACCCCTTATGACGCGAAAGGCCTTCTCAAAACCGCCATCCGGGACGACAATCCCGTGATTTTTTTAGAACAAAAACTCCTTTATCGCCAAAAAGGCGAAGTGCCGGAAGAAGAGTATGCCATCCCCTTCGGCATAGCCGATATCAAGCGCCCCGGAGCGGACTGTACGCTCATCACCTACGGCAGGATGGTTCAGCTGGCCCTCCAAGCGGCAGAGCAGCTGGCCAAGGAGGGGATTGACGTGGAGGTGGTCGATATCCGCAGTCTGTTGCCTTTGGACACTGAGACGCTGATCCAATCAGTGAAAAAAACCAAGCGCTGCGTGGTGGTACATGAGGCGGTAAAGTTCGGCGGCTTCGGCGGCGAACTGGCCGCCACCGTGTGCGAGAGCGAGGCCTTCTATCATCTCGCCGCCCCGATCAAGCGCCTGGGGGCTTTGAGTGCGCCGGTTCCCTTTCACCCCGTGCTGGAGGAGAATTATTTTCCCACCGTGGAAGGCATCCTTGCGGCGGTACAGGAGACGATGGCTTAATTTTTCCGAATAATTATTCATTTATTTTGCATTTTATGTGATTTAGATGTGGCTCTTGTCACATCTAAATCACATATTTTTTCTAAATTTATGCAAATTATTTCTTGCGCAATTGGATCGCGTACGGTATAATGATCAAAGGGCAATCATTATACAGATTGACATGCATATACCACGACGGCGCAAGCGCCTGTGGTATAATATTCAAGGTAACATGATTCTGGGCACACGGAGGGGCACGCCATGAAAAAGATCATCATTATCGGAGCCGCAGGTAGAGACTTTCACAATTTTAACACCTATTACAGGGACAATCCGGACTGCCAAGTCGTCGCGTTTACAGCCGCGCAAATTCCGGACATCGCGGGGCGCTCCTACCCGAAGGAACTGGCCAGTGCGCGCTACCCCAGCGGGATTCCCATCTATCCCCAGGAGGAGCTGGAAGAAATCATCCAAAAATACGATGCCGATGAGTGCGTGTTTTCGTACAGCGACGTGAACTACGATTTCGTCATGGGCGTCGGCGCGAAAGTCAACGCCGCTGGGGCCGCATTCACCTTATTGGGACCCAAGCAGACGATGCTAAAGAGCAAAAAGCCCGTCATTGCCGTCGGCGCTATTCGAACCGGCTGTGGAAAAAGCCAGACCACCAAAAAGATCGCCCAGGTGCTCAATGAGAGAGGCCTCAAAGTCATCGCGGTGCGGCATCCCATGCCTTACGGCGACTTAAACGCGCAAAAAGTGCAGCGCTTCGCCTCCCTGGACGATTTGAAAAAACACAACTGCACCATCGAAGAAATGGAAGAATACGAGCCCCATATCGTGGCCGGAAATGTCATTTACGCGGGTGTGGATTACGCCGCGATTTTGGAACAAGTGGAAAACGACCCCCAGGGCTGCGACGTCATCCTTTGGGACGGGGGGAATAACGACTTCCCCTTCTACAAACCCGACCTCATGGTCACAGTGGTTGATCCTCACCGCCCCGGACATGAGTGCAGCTATTACCCAGGTGAAGTCACGCTGCGTCTTGCCGATGTGGTGGTGATCAACAAGATCGACAGCGCGGATTTCGCGGATATCCAGACCGTCCGGCACAATGTGGCAAGAATCAACCCAAACGCGACCGTGATAGACGCGGCCTCCATCATCCACGCGGTATCTCCCGAGTTGATCCGGGGCAAGCGGGTGCTGGCCATCGAAGACGGCCCAACACTCACTCATGGAGATATGAAAATCGGTGCCGGCATCGTAGCCGCCCATCGGTTCGGTGCCACCGAAATCATCGATCCCCGGCCTTACGCTGTGGGGAAACTGGCAGAGACCTATCAAACCTACCCCAACATCGGAACGCTTTTGCCCGCCATGGGCTACGGCGAACAACAGGTGGCGGACCTGGCCGCGACAATCGAAAACACCCCCTGTGACACAGTGATCATCGCAACCCCCATCGACCTGGCCCGTATCATTCCCATGAATAAGCCCAACACAAGGGTGACATACGCACTGCAAGAAATCGGCAGCCCCAGCCTGGACGATGTGCTGGCTGATTTTGTGAAAACGCATAACCTGTAGGGGCGGCTAGTAGCCGCCCGCGGGCGATTACTAATCGCCCCTACCATCTGAAGCAACAGCCACACGGCACCTTATCGCCGTGTGGCTGTTACTTTTTTGTGACATGTCGAATGACACGCGCATACAATCATATTGTGAGAACTGCGCACAAAATCCGCACGGCTGTGCCAAAAGGAGAAAAAATCGTATGCTTCTTCCCGTTTTATCCGGTCTCATCGTATCCGTGGACGCGTTTTTCATTGGGCTTTCCCTGGGCCTGCAAAAAAGATGTCGCTTTTTATACCTTGCCATCATCAATGCCGCGCTTCTGGCGCTCTGTATCCTCGGCTTTTTCCTTGCGGAGCAGATTTATGAGTGGATCCCCTTCGACACCGACCTGGTTGTAGGCTTCTCCTTTATCACCCTCGGCCTCTGGTATATCTTGCACTATTTTATATCTCAGCATCGCAAACATAGTAAGGAAAATGAGAAAGAAGAGAAGGCTTCCCTGAAAACCATTGTCCTTGTGGGCCTCGTGATGAGTGTGGAGGCAATGTTGATCACCATGGGGATTACATTCATCTTTCTCCCGGGTTCGACTTTTCTGATCCCGCTTGCTGTTGCAGTTGCTCACTTTGGCTATTCGGCCTTGTCATTCTATTTGGCCAGAACAAAGCATGCGCAGCGAATCCCTTTTGGGGTCAGCCATGTGGTCTCCGGGCTGGCGTTGATTACCTATGGGCTGATGGCATTGTTTTTGGAGTTTGGGATATAGGCAGATAACACGCTTCTTCCCCCGCCTTCGGCGGGGGAAGAAGAAATATTTTTATAAAAGCGCAACCGACACCGATTTTTCTTGTCTACCTCTATGAAGGGAAAAACGAATTTGCTGTAAGCCCTGCCGACGGCGGGGACTGCAAAGTAAATCTTTCAGGAGGTCTCTATGTTTCAACTCATCTCTGACGGCGGCGCGGACTTTACAAAAGAAGAAGCGCAGCGATACAATGTGGGCATCGTGCCTTTTTACATCACCTTTGACCAGGTCAATTATTTAAAAGAAGGAATCGACATCGACCAAGAGGCGTATTTTCAGCGCCTTGTGGCCGAAAAAGATCTCTTCCCCAAAACATCTCAACCCAGTCCCCAAGACTATATGGATATGTACACGCCCTATCTGGCGGCCGGACAGGATATCCTCTCCCTCACGATTTCGTCCAAGCTCAGCGGCTCCTACGCCAGCGCAGTCATCGCCGCCGAGTTTTTAAAAGACGAATACCCGGATCGAACCATCGCCATTGTCGATTCTCTCAGTAGTACCATTGGGCAAGGGCTGATCCTGCGGGAGATCATCAAAATGCGCGATGCCGACTATTCCTTGTCCGAAACCGTAACACTTGCGGAACAGATCCGGAAAACCACCCGCATTTATGTGACGCTGGACAGTTTGGAATACCTGAGACGCGGCGGCAGAGTCGGCCCCACAACGGCCCTGGTCGGCGGCATTTTGGGCCTGCGCCCGATTTTGCAGGTGGTGGACGGAGAAGTCTCACAGCTTGACAATGTACGCGGCAAGAAAAGAGCCCTGCAGATGATGGAAGAGGCCATGGCCGAAACCTTAAAAGATGAAACGCAAAACATCAGCTTGGTCATCGGTCACATTCTGAGCGAACAAGATGCCATCGCGTTTAAAGCCAATGCGGAAGCGGCCCTGGGCACGGAGATCACAAACCCCATCACAAGTGTCGGTGTCACCATCGGCACACACGCGGGCCCGGGGGCTCTGGCCTTTGCCTATTGCAGAAAATATGAGGCAATTGAACCGCAACCGATTTCCTCCCCTGCCGAAGGCGAAAACGGAAAGCAAATGCAGAGCGCAGAGCGCTCCGCCTCTTCCAAAATTGAGAAAGATGTGGTAGCCTAATGAATACATGGTACATCATCGCCCAGATTTTGGGCCTCGTTACGATTTGTTTTGAGTTTGCCTCCTACCAAATCAAAGACAAAACCCGATATTTCTTGATCACCGGCATCGGCAGCTTCTTCTGGATGACAATGTTTGTGGCCATCGGCCTTGCCACAGGGATGAGCACCCAATTCTCCCTGATTACAGCAGCCACCTATAGCACCATCCGCAATTTGGTGTTTTTCAAGATTTTCTCCAAGAACACGCCCGAAAGCAAAGAGGCTGGGCTCAATTTCCTCCTCCTCATGATCGTCGTGGCTCTCGTCGCCGGCGTGATTGCCATTGTGAACGCACCCGTACAAGTGCGATGGCTGCATACCCTTGGCATGATCGCGGCTTTGAGCTTTGTCATCGGCCAATATCTGCCTGGCGTTCACTATGTCCGCATCACGGTTGCAATCTACGCCGTCGTGGTCATTCTCACGCAAACACCCCTCAACATTCTATATGGCGACTTCCGCTGGAATATCATGGGTATCCTGATCGAAATGGCCAAAATTGTCTCTGTGCTCATTTTCTACGCCCGATACGCGTCTGAACCCAAAAAAGCTGCTCTGCAATTTGCAAAGCCCTAGCACAATTCCTCACTGCAGGAACGCGCACTGTGCGCTCCCGCATAGGAAAACCGAGGTGATATTGTTGGAAGATACGGAAATTCTTGACCTTTTTTTCCAGCGGCGGGAAGAAGCGCTGGCCGAAACCCGGCGCAAGTATGGAGGTCGGCTGTTCGCCTCCGCCAAGAATATCCTGCACAACGAGCAGGATGCCGAAGAATGCGTCAGCGACACTCTACTCAAAGCCTGGGGAGCGATTCCGCCCAGCCGCCCGGCAATGTTTGGCGCCTTTCTGGCTAAAATCACCCGGAATCTCTCCCTCAACAAATGGAAAGCCGATGGCGCGGCCAGGCGGGGCGGTGGTGAAATCCCCCTGCTCCTCAGCGAGTTGGAAGACTGCATCCCCAGAGCCAAAACCGGTCTGCCGGAGGCGGCTTATGAGTCACAGCTCCTCACCGAGGCCATCAACAACTGCTTGCATTCCATGGACCAGACAACTCGAGTGGTCTTTGTGCTGCGGTATTTTCACGGAGCGA
>Ga0131853_10022617_pt1 | contig 11371 bp, 5 predicted proteins | sample TergutLab28metaG_FD_92764 | JGI IMG/M metagenome (GOLD analysis project Ga0131853, IMG submission 92764) | Labiotermes labralis P1 segment gut microbial communities from Petit-Saut dam, French Guiana - Lab288 P1 (version 2) (version 2) | ecosystem: Host-associated > Arthropoda: Insects >...
AACCCCCAAAAAAAAAAAAAAAAAAAAAAAAAAAAAAAAAAAAAAAAAAAAAAAAAAAAAAAAAGAGGAGACATACCAAATATCACAATAACCAATCAAATAATTTTTACGGATTTATTGTACTACCATCTACAATTCAACGTGAAGACCCACAATTGCAGGGTGACCTTTCAAAATGTTCTTAAATGTAAGTTTCTTTGCACATGTTCAGACACCCTTTCTTCCAACTGTAACAACCAATTTTAGATACCACTCTCTGCCCGTATTTGACGACAAACAGAGCATCCATTCTTACCTGCCCATAAAATCATCTTTGGATCTATCTTTGTCCCAAATTGTAACTTCCAATTCTTGAGACTGATCATCATAGAGGTGTAGGTCAAACTGTTCCAGCCAGCTGGGATTCAAGCTTTTATATACAACCTTACTTTTGTACTTTTCAGTGCCCAACCTGAAATATAGTATCACATAATTCTCTTACACTCTGTAATGTCTCATTATGCTTAGATTGCGTGCATTATGATCAATTTTAAAACTTTTTCCATAATCTTCATAAGTAAATGCAATGTGTATATCCACCTCCTTACAGAAATGAAGTTATCACCCACAGAACACACCTTCAGTACCAAACTCCCTTAAAGTCTTATTTGATTCTCCTTTGGCTCACAGACACATATCACAGCTAACATATGGTTCACCATATTTTAAAGTTTATAAGTTCAGTGAGCTAACAGAAAGTGACCGGTGGAAGTCATTAGACAACATAATATCCCTAAACTACAGCATCATTACCTGATCTAGAAGGTTTTGCCACATTTGACAAAGGCCTGCCGTCATGTTTAAATGCATACCATTCCAATTTCCTTTAAACCCCACTTGTCAAGCTGTTAAATCTCTCCCTCTCTCACCAACACACCTGCATACATGCAAGTAAACATGCATGCACACATGTATGCATTAAAATGCACAAAGTTTGTGTACATTTTAATTTGAAGGATAAGTAAAACACTACTGAATATTTACAACGTATTTTAAGCGTGCACACCTGAACTTGGCATAAGGATCACTAAAACCATCAATGTCCATAGGAAGAAGATTCTTTCCTTCAACTATCACAATGGTGACCACTGAACTCCAAATTTGACTCTTAAGTCTCCGGTTTACATCACACAGTTTTGTGTTGCGTTGGAAGTACTGAAAGAGAAATAAAGTACCACATTAATTTAATTTGTTATATTCATGAACAGATAAATTAGTGTGGATACAACTTTTGGGGAAAGAAAGCGATTGACACTGAATGTGACAAAAAAGGGAAAATTTTAATTTATTTTCACATAAAAATATGTGGCTAAAATAATGTATTTAAAAAAAACAATGTCTACAGGTAAGATAGTATCAGCTTGACAGATTCTGAATGGTGAACAGAATGATGTCTGAGATTTCAGACTCTCACAGCAATACTGACAAAGATTCCAGTGTTCCTGAACATGTATGACACCACATAGACTGATATGTAGACACCAACATTTCAGAGTAGTCCAAGAATGCTTGCTGGAGGCAGCAAGCTCCTCCAAAATATTGGTACCTATACGCCAATGCACACGGCATCACATCCCAGATGACTGGAATCTTCACAATTATGGAACTTCATGACAATGGGAACTTGACATACTGGGGGTATTTTGTAGCAATTGCATGTATGGCAAAGGAGAATGGAACAAACAGTCTTTGTTATGTCTTTATTAACTATAAAAATTTTGAAGAATATATCTCTCCTCTCAATTTAGCCTTGGAAATATGACATACTTTAGAAAACTCATCTTTACAGAATGCCACTCAGAACAGTTTTCCTCTAATCTCAAACCTATCTGTATCCTTATATGACAGAGACATACCATCAGCAATCATCACCGACCTTTCATTCTTCACCAGAAACATTTGGGCTGCACTTAAGAAATTCAATATGTCCCACTATAACTCCATAACTTACATGAAATGTCCTTTTTAGCATAAACAAGTTAATCACCAACAGATAGCACTAATTTTCAAACATAGAGCACTTCTACATATTTCTGCTACTGTCTGTAGCCATCTGCAGGGAACATCAGTATTTCAAGACATATACAGTTTGTCAATAATAAACGGTAAAATGTCAATATAGTATTATTGACTAGCTGCACAATAATGCTGTATATGTCTCTAAATACTGATACTCCCTGAAGATGGCCACAGATAGTAGCTGAAATTTGTTGTAGTACTTTATATTCAAAAACTAGCACAATTTGTTAGTGAAGAACTTGTTCATGTGTATCAATTTCATGGAAGAAGCACAATATTAAGTACTTTTTAGTCTTTATGTAATATGTAAAAAATCATTTTACATAGCATTTGAAATAACTGTGTCATATTAAAAACCATTCTCAAGGGTTGAACATGTTTTAAGTTGTTTTTGAATAAAATTATCCTATTCAAGCTTAAAATCACCTATGCTGTACATATAATGTTAATTTTGTATTATGTGCACAGTTTTGACATACTTATCCTTTTGTTCAATCTAATACATCAAACAAATAACACCAAATGCACACATATATTATAAAAACACAACTTTATTAACACTATATATCAATCTGACATGTTTCAACCCTTAAAGGGTCTTCCTCAGGGAATACAACTGATACATTTCAGCAGCAAAGGTAAACAAAATAAGTCATCAGATGTAAAATTCCACATAGTGAGCAGTGTAGTGTTGAAACATGTCAGTGATATAGCATGTTAATAAAGTGATGTTTTAATAATATGTATGTGTATTCTTTGGTATTTATGTGATACAGTGACATCAGTGCATGGATACAACAAGATAAGGTACCATTTAATGTATCTAAATTGCACTGAAATCTCTTTAATTATTGTTCCTTTTTTTATTCCACCACTTAAACTATGTTGCTCCATTGTTTCTCACCTGCTTAATGTGCAAGTGTCAAACCATTAAAAATATTCTCAATATATAAGATTTGACATTTTCCCAATGGTGGACATTCAGACTGTGGTATTGTGGATTATACTACCTCATCCACAGTCACCAATGTTTTGGAGGAATATGGTACTGTAATTCCATTCTGAAGACAGAAGCAGCATGTTTTTCTACCACAATGCTAACCACCCACCACACTTCTGGCATCACAACACTAGGAACTTCAAAATATTTAATTATCCTGCCCAGTGATCTTAAACATTACAAAAACCAATTTATTACACAGAAGCTCGGAATACTGTAAAACAGCACATTAATGTCGACTGGACATGCATCTACAGAACATTCATTTTATCATGTCCCTAATCGTGGCAGTTGTCATGGGTGCCTTATCACATCTGAAGGCTGAATCTGTCAGGAATTTTGAGTCTGTTTTTCCCCGCAGTTCAAAAGCCCTTTTGCTCAGGCACATGATAAAAGAGACAGTTTGTATATTTCAGTTCACTGAATATGACCAAAGGGGCCCAAAAAAACAAATGTTAGAGCAAAAAATAGGCTTGCTGGTATGTCACTATCAAGAAAGTCTCTGGTGAGTCCCTTTTAGGGAGTTAAGAGTTGCTCAGTCAAGAAATTCCCACAGGTTCTCTACCATGTTCACAGAAGCCTGTCATTAGTCCTTACCCTGGGTGAAATGACTCCAGTTGACACCCTTTCATTCTATTTTTGTACGGTCCACAGTCCACAAAACATTATCTGCCTATCTATACCTAGGTCTTTCAAGCATGTCATTATGATGCAAAGATACGTGACACCAGCAATGCGTTATAAGGGTAGGCTGATTCTCACATGAATGACAATAATACATAGCCCATACACAAAATATAATTTGCACATAAAACAATGAATACGGTGGGCAAACTGTCAGTGAACATATATTCATATGAGGGCAATTGTAACATTGTAAACTTGTAAAATATTGTATGCATTTTGTATTCTATGATGCAAGTCACCATAGATAACAACCTTGTAAAAAACACGTGGTTTTGAACAGAAATACAAACAAGTAGCCTTTCCTAAAGATGGTGTACATATATCACACAAAAACATGTAGGAGGAATGCGGTTAATATATTGTCATATAAATAATATACAGATGTGCCTTTAGTTGGTATATTTGAGGAGGTAGGAAATTGTAATTCTATTACCGGAAGGATGAAACGTGTCTTTCTTTTTCTGGGGGGGGGGGAGAGGGGGCATAATTGGGGCTATATATGCAAACGAAAATATCATATGGACCTTCTAGATAAACAAAAATAACCTACTACTCTCACCTACTGCATATAAAACTTCACAGTCTACATTATGCTGAATGAAACATCTCTGGGCAAAGGGTTAAGAAGCATGTGTTTACCCTATGAACTTTGTCACTGCGTTCCCTGAGTCTCTGTCCCAGTTTTTCAAAAATACCTCCTTCTGGTAATGGAACATCTACTGCACAACTGGGTCCTTCGTCCACGAGAGATGGTGGTGGACTCTGACATTCGGCCATTGTTGCCGCTCTCGGTGGTAAGAGCGGTCTACGAATACCACATGTTCGCAGTCCTCTTGGAGTAAGCTGTGGCGATGGCAGTTCTGTCCTTGCTTTACAAACTGGTTCATTATCGGAAATGTCATCGCCCGAAAAGGGCTGGTATTCTGTATCGGAACTACGTGACAAATGAGGTAGTGGGCTAGGTTTGTTGCTGCTATCAGGTTCCGTATCGGAATCACCACAACTGTCACCATCACCATCAGCACCTGCTGCTGATGCAGAGCCACCTCGGTACAGAATGTGCCGCAGTAAATGTCTTGGAACACCGGCACGGCTTGCGGACACCTGCTCCCGCTCACTGTCCAGCACTTGGAAATCTCCTCCACCCTCCGGCTGCTCATCCTCTCTCCTTAACCTGTCACCCAACCGAGCCAACTTCGTCTTCACACGCCTCAGGGTACTCGCCTCAACCTGCATGGTTCGCCATATTCACCACGCAAAACACCACTCACACGACATTCGCAATACACGTCTCCGCATTTTAATACCCCTCCAACATCTTCCTGACTTTAACAATGTTGTCCTCTGTCCCAGTGACCCTGTATCTGCAAGTGGCCGACATATTGACTGACCTCTTACAATACACTGGGCAGCACCTTTCGTTCGCACACGAATGATTCCCTCCTCACGTAGGATCAATGTGAAAACCACGTGATCTGACGTCACAAGGCCAACTACCCACAAATGTTCCCTGCGCCAGCGCCGTGTACGGAGAGCTCCCAAACTCGAATATACTCTACGTGTGTCATTAACAAGCGACAACAATGGATCGTCCTTTGGTTATTATTTGACTAAAAGATCTTTTTTACGACACCGACATAACAGGAAAATAGTGCTAACATTTTCACATCCGCCTTAAATTCCGTCTTCATAAAATCGTGGTATGCAAGTTATAGTGTGTTCTCTCAGACTTTAACGATCCATTAATCTGCAAACGTCTCCATAATACGGCGTACGCATTAGCATTTATAAAACCGACAAGTGTGAATGTCGTCAGCCTATGTGAATTTTTTCCTCATCCCACCGCTTTGTACTGTCCGCCTATCCTTAACCACAAAATTCCTCACTGTTCACTATCCTTACAGTTGACACCAATGCTTGAAATTACTGGAAGGCATTCCAAAATGAAGAGGAATCACAGTAAAGTTCCTGCAAAACACTAACAAACAGGGACTAATAAGTAAGTTGGCAATGATTAATTACATGTAAATTCATGTCGCGAAGAAAAGAACATGACCGGATAAAAGAGGGCGTATTGTAACCTTATGAATGGCGCAGCATTAAATATATGGAAAATCAACACTTTCATTTGTCTTTCGTTTTATTGTACAGTGTGTCTCAGAAAGGGCAAACTGGTATTTGCAACTCATTTATTAACCACTACAAGAACGAGTTTCCAAATTAAAGTACATCAATATGGGCCCCACGCGTGGTTCTGCTCAGATTCGGGCTGTACCAAAGCTCTATCCACATTCTTCGCAGCACGTCTGGAATAAACTTCTCAAACGGCTCCCACAGTCACACTGTAATTTCTGTGACATGCGCGATTTTTAACGTGTAAGCTTGAAACCTGATAAACGCCAAAACACAGAAGTGCCTAAGATCGCGAGATAAAGAGAACGAAGGAAGTGGATATAATCTGCCAATCATCACTCAGGAAATGTCTGATTCAAAACCCGAATAACATTGTCACTAAAATGTGGTGTATCCCCATCCTGCTGGAAAGAAGATGGTGTCTTGCTCTCCATTCACTTTTAAGATTGCTAATTCTGCGAGTATGTCCAGGTAAATGATGCGAGCGACCGTCTTCTAAATTAGGAAATAAGACAGGCAGTGTAAGTATAACGTCACATTGAGGCGCGTTCGTGCAACCATTGTTGCAGTGGAAAAGCAATAAGTGCTACAAATTCTGAGTGTGTGTTTGTAGCCTTAGGTTTCCAACATGCAATGCGCATGCGGCTTATTATATTTCCATCTGTGGCCTGCCGGGCTCTACAATATTTTTCCACATTATGTCACAAACGACCCGATCTTAGAAAAAAGTTACTGAATATGAAATGTGTGTTTTCAGTTTCTCTACCACTGTTGTGTGAAACATTGCTCGTTCTATGAAGAAATGGGCGAGATATGATCAAAAATGTATATTGGCCGCCATGTAAAGCACCCGTTTTTCTTCTCCGATTTTAAGGAAACTTGAATTTTCTCGACAGATTTTTTTACAAAATGCTCAAATATCAAATTTTATGAAAATCCGTCCAGTGACAGCCTAGTTGTTCCATGCGTACAGACAGACATGACGGAGCTAATAGTCGCTTTTCGCAATTTTTCGAACGCACCAGAAGTTCGGCAAATCCCTCTGATACTGTTGGGTCACTAGTCACTAGTTCAAAGTTGTCCAGTTACTGAAGAAATGCGTGTGCATAAGCAGACCCTCTGTTCCTTGATAATGTACGATATATCGTCCTGCGGAATTCTGCAGCCCATTTTGAGATACGTGGTGTAATGAAACCCACATTTATTTAATTTGCCTAACGTAACACAGTACCACCCGTTGCGTTTTAGCTCAATCGAGAAAAAAACTAACAAAATTTCAGTCAAGCACAACTTATATTCTCAGATGCATAGGTTACAAATTTCGGATTAATCCATCATCAGGCCTTTTATACAAGGGAAACAGCAAAGAAATTCAATGAGATGTAAACATAAGTACATTCGTTTTGTGTTCATTTTGGGATCCCAGATCGCAAATTACTATTACAGTAAAAGTGTATAGTTAATTTGCTGACGTGTACACAGGCTACGCACGGCTGGGTTCAAAGATTGCGGCATGACAAGTGGACGACGAAGTATGAAGATTATGGTTTCCAGGAATGTCGTTATGTAACACTGTGTTCTTTTCATGGAAGTTGTATCCGTACGACAATCATTAGATTTCTCCAACAAATCTTTTTTACATTAGAAGTGTCCTTGAAAGGCCGCCCCTCTTTTCTTCCTTTTTTCTTTTTTTCAGCGCCTTCCATTTTTAATCAGTATATGTCTGAGTGTTTGCTGATCTGCTGTTCTTATGCTCCTAGTATAATAATTTGGTGGATATGGCTCACCAATATTTTGTCCTGAATTTGTTATATTACTTTCGGTCCGTAGCAATAATATTAGGATGGATCTGCAGGTCGTGGGATGTGGGTATATGGACTGGATTGGGCTGGCCCAGGATAGGGACGGGTGGCGGAGGCTTGTGAGTGCAGTAATGAACCTTCGCGTTCCATAAAATGCGGAGAATTTCTTTACTAGCTGCAAACCAGTTAGCTTCTCAAGAAGGACTCTGCACCATGGAGTAAGTAAGTAAGCAAGCAATAATTTTGCTTCATGTTTATCTGGTTTCATATTTATCATTATTTGAAGTTACCTTTACTTACCTAATTAAGTTATTTTAGTTTTGCAACAAATTTATAAATCAGTAAAATGCTTTTTACACATTGTTGTCATATATTCAATCAACATATGCCTTTCGACGCAAACATGAGCGCCATCTTCAGGTTTATTAATGATATTACATTTGTCCGCCCGTGTCTGTCATTCTCCACACTCCCAACACTAGCGCGACTTCCACCCCAGGCACACAACAGTCTCAAGAGAAAAGTTACACCAGAATACAACGTGCCTCTCACGCATAGGATAATAACAGTGCTTCACCATATAGATGGTGTACCTACAAAAACAGTGACACTGCATTAAGTCCGGTTAAGAAGACCCGCAAAAAGTTACGCCGTTCACCTACATTCTACTATACAGTGCAGTTTTTCTACAACCCGATTGGAGCAACACACTGGTTACCTACAGTGCACAGTGCGCAAAAACCACAGCATATTCCGCACATCATGAGCCACGGGACACCAACCTCCACGCCAGCTAAAGATTCTACCTCCCACGCAATAGACATGATCCTCCGTGCCTCGGAGCACACACCCACCTGCCACTAGACTATGCCTGTCAAGAAAGCCGACAAACACATAACAACGCACCAGTCTACTGCAAGTCAACTAGCTCCCCTGACTCTGAACTCCACGCCTCTAAATACTCATAGTATTATTAATAGCCATAACCAAATCTGTAAGATTAATGAATGTTAAGAGGTTCGAGATCTCGACATCAAGCTTACTGAATTTGCATATTGTATTAGTTTATCTGTGGCCCGGGTAGCTCAGTCCGTATAGCGACTGACTATGGGCTGGACGGTCCGGGATCGAATACAGATGGGGACGAGATTTTCCGCCCGTCCAGACCGGCCCTGGGGCCCACCCAGCCTCTTGTAAAATGGGTACTGGGTCTTTCCTGGGAGTAAATTGCGGCCGGGGCGTGCTGCTGACCACTCACCCCCTTCTAGTGTCGCCGTCATGGAAGAGTAGAGCTATACCTCTACCCACCCTCTGGGCCACACCGGGCCTGTAACGGGATCACTTTACCTCTTTTATTAGTTTATCTACTTTAGTGTGTACAACCTGATGATGGCCACCATTATGGCCGAAACATGTAGTTGCTGATAGCTACCCACCATCGCTAGCTATAGCTACCATATATGGTTGGGTTTAGATTGCTTCACACTCACTTTGTACACTGTGTCATTCTTAATATTTGTTAGATCGTCACGTGACTGCGATTTGTCAACAGTACACCGTCGTTTCAACCAAGAACTGAAATTAAGGACTTGCAATATTAGATGTTGCTGTCACAGTATCATATTTTAACTTCTCAGCATCATATCTTGCACACAATGTCTTCTCCTGCAATCACAGTCTCGTTGTACCTTCCTTGGCATGACTTCCGAAACAACATAAAATATTTACCGCGAGACATGAGCCAGCGCCTGGAAATGACAGACAGCTAATTACCGGACTTCGTAACACACAAACGCCTCTACGTGTTCGTCTGGTTACCGGGAAAAATGCAAAGTTGCCAGCGGTTTAATCTCATTGTAGATAGTAAACTAATTCCACGACTTAAGCTTGTGATCGTATAATTTGCAAATTGCAGGTACTGTGGGCAGAACTAGAATTTAGTTTACATTACTCTGCATACAGAATGTCGAGGCGATAAAGGGTATTGGGCCCACGAGACGTAAAATTAGGTATACATTATGAGGAATCGGGGATGGGGAAAATTTGTGAACCAAAATATACAGGGTGAGCATAAAGTCTTTCCCTGATTACAAACATTTATTACAAGAAAACTACGCGCAATAAAAACATATTTTTTTACCACTATTTTAAGTTAGTTTCTAAAACTTTATGTCAAGTGTTTATTGTAACATTTGTAACATTTTTTTGGATGCAACATTTCCAAACAGGTGGACTGGGAGAGATGGTCCGACACCCTGGCCACCAACGATCGCCGGATATCACCCCCCTTGACTTCTTTTTATGGGGGATATGTTAAGGACAAAGGGTTTTCGACACCAGTTCCAGATATTACAACTTTGAAAGCAAGAATGACGCTTTTGCTACAATAACTTACGACATGTTGGAGAACACGTGGAGAGAAGTGATTATAGATTAGACGTTCTCCGTGCAACAAAAGGAGCACATGTTGAAGTGTACTAATGTGTTGCAAAAAAATTCTTGAGTTACATTTTTAAAAAAAATGTATTCCACGTACGGTAGTTTTCTTGTAATAAATGTTTGTAATCAGGGAAAGACACTATGCTCACCTTGTATTTAACTTACGAACATCCTTTACCACAATGACAGGCTTAATGTAGGCGACGATCCCTGAGATGAAACCAAGATGAGACCAAGAAGCATAAAAAAAAACGTTGTTGGTTATAAGAATTAAATTCTTAAATTATTCACGCCTTGAATTTCTGAGAAATGAATGGTGTTTACAGTCTTTGTAGTTTTTACTTCTTTCGAGAAGAAGAACTGCCGCTTCCGTATTCAGGTCAGATGGCATTACGACTTTAAGACTAACCATCGAGTAACGAAATCGTGCTGTGCCGTGTACGGGCTGCTTGGCCCTCAGTTTATCAGTATTCTATTTTAAAAATGCTCAGATAGTAATTCTTGTTTAGCTTAATTTGTAACTAACAATATTCTCTCACAATCGAATACTGTGTAATATCCCGTTGTGTTACCGATACAATCTACAAAATAAAAACAGTCAAATGCAAAAATTTTATGTAAAACAATTCCATTTTATATGATCTCGCTACATGTTTTAGTCACGAAGACCATCATCAGGAGAAGCCTTTACAAATTTACATAAGGGAAGTATTATCAAGGACATGCATCTTTCTCACAACGCATTGTATAAGTGATAAATTCCACAAACACAGTTATGGACTAGGCTGCTAATTGTTGTTATATATATATATATATCAGTATGACAATGCTTAAGAAAGAGGCTTTTCTCATTGATAACTCTGTCTTCGTCTATATCCTGGTGTAAAGTCCTCGCCTCGTGATGGTCACGGTTACCGCAACATTCTTGCGGAACTACGTAAAACGGATTTGTTGTACAATAGAATTGTTGCATCTGACTGTGTTTATTTTGCATACTTAATGCAGTGTGATCAGTAAAATGTATTTTTTAATTCGCGTTATTCGTATGAATGCATTACACACCAGAACAACAAACAACACTACACAACTGCATGAACAGTGCAGTTATTCCTTTGAGTCACATACAAGGCAGTAACCGTGTTGACCAGCTGAACAGACGTCAAGTTATTCGCTTACGCAGTCTCGAATAAGATGACATAGTGGTGTATAGGGTGTAAGAGAAATTTGGAACTAAATATTAGGCTTACTTGAC
>Ga0131853_10022618_pt1 | contig 11370 bp, 13 predicted proteins | sample TergutLab28metaG_FD_92764 | JGI IMG/M metagenome (GOLD analysis project Ga0131853, IMG submission 92764) | Labiotermes labralis P1 segment gut microbial communities from Petit-Saut dam, French Guiana - Lab288 P1 (version 2) (version 2) | ecosystem: Host-associated > Arthropoda: Insects >...
TTTAACTTTCCACTATGAAAATGTGAATGTTCTCTTTATACAGGATGTCCCAGGAGGAATGTGCCAGACTTCGGGAGGGTGTTCCTTATGTTAAAGTATACCGATATAACCCAAAACACCTACATCCAAAGTTGAACGGTTACGGAGATAATGGCCAGAGAAGTTTGAAACTTTGACAGCTGTTACACACTTATTGATTATCAAATACATATTAAAACTGGCAGAAATATGTGGTTTCTGTAATGTTAATATCTGTACTTAACATCAAACTAAGTTGTGAGTGACATAAAGCCATCAAATTGAACTAAAAAAACACTCGCACTCATGTCATAGTGGTCCTTAGGGTTACAAGCACTATACATGAGAAAGCCCCGCGGTGATGTAACATGGCTGACTGCGCAAAAGCGTCACGCAGGCACAGTGAACACTGCATTCCCCTCTCAAGGCCGCTAGCATTGTCACGTGACGTATCAGCTGTGCAGGTTGCAGTATTTGGAACCGCAAGAAGCCCCCACTTTCCTCTGGCCATTATCTCCGTAACCGTTCAACTTTGAATATAGGTGTTTTGGGTTATATCGGTACACTTTAACATAAGGAACACCCTCCCGAAGTCTGGCACATTCCTCCTGGGACACCCTGTATATGTCTACATAAACATTTGTGTAACAAAACTGCACCAGTAAGATGTTTCACCTTACGATTTATGTTGGCAATCAGTGGAAAGAAAAATGGGGGGGGGACAGTGCAGTATCATAAATAACTATGAAAACAGCAGGCTAGAAATGCGAGCATAACACACGGAATGAAACTTCCACGTATGAGAAGCGAATCACACTTGACGTCTCCATTTTAGGGATGAAGAGAGATTATGAGTGTTTAAAATACAAATCCTAACACAACATTCTAGATCAAAAAATAACAGCAAATAGACAAGTCTCTATGAAGTATTTTCTGCCAAACGTTTTTACACTGATTTAATCGACGAACATGAGTTGATCAGGTCATGCCACACGCGCGGGGGAAACGAAAAATTATGACATTTCAGGTAGGAAACTCTGTGGGAAGAAACCAATTAGGATATAAAACTGTACGTTGGAGGGTATCACTAGAAAGAGAATAAACATACTTAGACAATGTAAACTGAATGCACAATAGGGCACTACAGTATGCCTTATTGTTGAAAGCAATAAACCATAATCAAGGAGTTAGAAAGCATGTAATTAAATATGTAATTTATCACTTACCCTTGATTTCCTTTACAAGGTTGGCTGTGGAATTGGCAACATCTTTGGCAGACTGGACAAAATGTCGTTTTGCGACAGGATTTGTCGTCTTAGAAGACGCCAGTCGACACGCATTGCAAAGGGAGCTCGTATGCTTGGCAATCAATGTTGCAGCTGACAACACCTGAAAAACATTACATCTATAATGTATGACTCGCTGATAAGAATACCGAACACAAATCATATCATGCAATACTATCACACCTGAAAATAATGGTTTTCTGGGACGTAATGCCACGTAGTTTGGTAAACTGTCAGTGATGTTTAGAGAAAATTATTGCAGGGCAGAAGACACTGTGCATGACAAAATGGTACATATCTGATATGCGGAAAAGGAGGATCAGAACTGCAGCTAAGAGTATATCAGACAGGCATATCTAAATTGGAGCCTGTAACCTTTGAAGATAGGGAGATAAATGTTGAATGAAAAGAAGCTAAGAGAATATAATATAAAGTAAGGGAAACCAAAAATACATAATAAATATGAAAATAAAAATAAAATAAGAAATATAACAGAGAAGTTCAGAAGGGAAGTGAATACCTGCTGCTGGTTTGTTGTTGGAGTAGTCAAGTGCTGGCAGGCCGTCTGGATGGACTGGGCTGCTCGTGCAAACTGAGCCTGATCCACAAGACCTGGGCGCCCAGCCACGCTGGATGGTTCTGACACTCCAACCAAATATGCAGCTTGTGCTGCAGCTTCAACCAGCCCACAGATTGAATTGGAGACGCTCTTCACTGCCTCACCAAACTCCTCATATTCTGACTTCTTGGCATGGTTTGCTATGCCAGTCATGCCGTCTCCTGAACATACATTTTCATATTCAATCACATAATTTCATGCGTTGTGACCAACGTATAAAACTGAGAAAATAAATGAGAAATTTCTTAAACAGTATCAAAACAATGGTACCACAACAGAATAGAAAAGTCTTAAGAATATATGGATTAACACTACTACCACAGCATCAGACATAAGACAATTTTATTTTACTCACATACAACAAACAAAGCTTCCCCAACTTACGGTACTGCGGCTGATATGTGGGGTGTTGTTAAGTGTTCATATCTTATTAAACTGCTCAAAGCTGTGAAAAAAATTATGGGCATATGGTTTCATGAAATTTGTTATGTGCTCATAACAGACAAAACAAAGCTACTGAATACACTCACCCAAACTCTTTGACTTCTCCATGACAGTATCCAGACATTCAAAGTACGTGGAGTCATTGTGTGGCTCCGTGGGGTTGTCCAGCAGAGGCCGCATGGACTGGATCTTACGTATCGCATTATCACACTCCTTCTGACCTGGAGCGGCCGAAGTGCAGACATCTATCAGGTAGTTTATGCTGTCAGTCACTGCCCTGAAATTATTACATTTGTTTCTGTTATTTCCCCTTCTCTCACAAGGCTGTACACGCCAGGGACAGAATTTTTGTTTAATAACTGTCTATTAACTCTTGCTTTCATTTATTATATAATATTTGTCACCAGTGATTGCATAATCTTGCTCCCCAGTGCCTGGGTTTTACAGATTAAAGGCGCGAAAATGATGTCACTGGTGTCTCTCCTTTGTGTTATGCGTGGCGTGGGACCAATTCAGCGTGTAACTCCGAGCCGCAAGGGCAAACAGTGAATGTTAACGAGTGTATGTGTAACTACAAGCCACTGTGGCACATAGTTAACAGTGTAGTTTGCAACATAAACCACTACAAGTGTATTGCAAGGGGCAATTACAATTGTGTTACCATAAGGGTAATAACAGAACAATTCACCAGTCAGTATTAATATGTCAGTGAACAGTGTAGCGAGTTCGTCTATACCTCCATGTCACTACAGCACATACAAGTTCGTGTTATGCACAAGGCAAACACCTGCTCCTACTACCTTATTACTATACAGTTAACAGTGTAAACTAATTACAAGAAACATGAACCAGTTCTAGACAGTGTACAAAATTACATCATTAGTGCTTATTAAATAGTCCCATTACAGGCCTGGACAGGCCCAGAGGGTTCCAGGAAGTTAAGGTTCCTAGATTTCGTGACAACGGCACAGGATGGTGGTAGGTTGTCAGCCTTACGCACCGGCCACCTTCACCCCCAGGAAATACTCCTGGTACTCATTTCTGTTAGAGGCTGAGCCGACCCCAGGACCATAGTGCGATCAGAAGGATTTTATGTCAATGAAAAATCCACTGACACCAGATGGGATCGAACCAGCGACCTTCCGATTTGTAGCACAGCACCTTAACCACTGTGCTACCGCAGTCCCCCATTAGTGCTTAATAGTAAAATTAAATTACATTTGCTTTGACCAGTGTTTATTTATGAATAGATTAATTTCTATTTTCATTGTTACACAGTGCATGTTGTCGAGTCACTCAATTACTATACCAACTAATGCACTTATATAAAATTTATACTGGTTTTAATGTGGCTTTTAACCTTTAGACACCTAATGTCAACTATAGTGGTCGTACCGCACCGCTAACCTCTAAAGTTGCATTTTATATATTTATTAAACAAATATAGGTACTAAATATTTGAAACATGGTATATACTCTCCATTTTTTTTCTCTTCAAAATGCAGTTTGTTTCATAATTCTAATGTATTTTGTTCCTGTATTATTCACATTTTATATACAGGGTGTGCTAAAATTAAAAAAAATAATTCCAGCACCAAAAGGTTAACGTGACTTTAGCAAGGCAAAGAAATACAGCTGGTAATGATGGTCTTAGGACCGAAATATGTCGGAGCAGTTTTAGTATTTTAATGTGTAAATTTTATATAAGTGCATTAGTTGGTATAATAATTGAGTGAATTGAGAGATTAATTTCTGTTCACGTTCAAATGTTCCCCCGAACCAGAGCAGGGCGTCAACAAAGGCAGAGCTTTAGTTTTTGTAGCATCTCACAAACTACGCACTAATGACATACTTCTGAAACAACGTAACGATTTTCACTAAAATCAGACTAACAAGGGCATGACGAAGATATCACAATCATGTAACATACAGATGAACAGAAAATATCACAAAAATAATAAAAATTTATACAAATAACTGAAATACTGGTTTAAAGAACGGTACAACAGCAACATGTGAACATCAGATAACACAGACACGAAAAGTGCAGCAGCCAGAGGAATGAGAGCTTCTGAAGACCCCCAGCTGAATACACATGGCTTATCAAAGACCACATACTTGAATGTGTAATGAACTTAAGACTGACGATATTCGAAATTACCACTTAAAGGAATGGAAACAAAGACCACACAAACTGGGTATTATAAAGTTGCGGAGGATAGCTTCTCATTCTATACAAAAGTGAGTGACACTCTGAGTGTCATGGTTACCACTGTTACTGTGTTATGTGTGATGTACACACTGAGACAGAAGAAAGAGCTATATCATTCTAGAACAAAGTTGAATGGCAGGCCTTTCTATATGTGACCTTTATTGATTTTGAAAGGGCATCTGACTCCATGAAGAGAGAAACAATGTGGCTCACGCTACAGGAGTATGGTATACCAAGGGAGATTATCCAAATAATTAAAATACTGTATGATGGATTTAAGTGCAAAATTTCTCATGAAGGAAAGCTTTCAGATTTTATGAAGGTCAGAAATGGTGTAAGGCAAGGATGTATTCTATCCCCAACCCTTTTTCTGCTAATATTAGACAGAGTCATGAAAAGAGTGAAAGGTTTAAGAAGGGGAATACAGTGGAGTATGAAGGAACGACTGGAAGATCTGGACTATGTGGATGACATTTGTCTGTTAGCCCAAAGATTTTGCGATATGGAAGAAAAGCTAAAGAGACTAAAGGAGGAAGCAGAATTAGTTGGTTTGTGTATTAACATAAACGAGATGAAAGGGATGAGAGTTAATAGAGCTACTATGCAAAAATTTAGGTTAGAGGAAATGGAAATTGAAGAAGTTGGATCCTTTGTATACCTAGGAAGTGTGGTGTCAGAAAGCGGAGGAGCAGAGGAAGATGTAGCAAGTAGAATCAAGGAAGCAAAAGGTGTATTTGTTCAGCTGTATCCTGTGTGGAGAAATCTCAACATATCAAAAGAAGTTAAAATACGAATATTCAATACAAATGTAAAATCAGTATTATTATATGCGTGTGAAACTTGGAAAACTACTAACCAGGTAGCAAGAAGACTATAGATATTTGTAAATAAATGCTTAAAATGGATATAAAATGGATCGATAAGATTACGAACGAATAACTATGGAGAATCACCCATAAGCAGTCAACAGAAAATCAGATAAAAAGAAGAAAATGGAATTGGAATGGGCATACACTACGTAAAGAAACATGAGCAATAGAGAAAACTGCATTAGATTGGAATCCTCAGGGATACAGAGGTCAAGGGACTAGCTGGAGAGCACAATGCCTGGAAGCTTTTCATGGATGCCCTCTGCTCCACAAGGAGTAAAAGGATTTGATGATGAAATAGAGATGTTAGTGACAAAATGCTGCCGTGGAGTGATGTGTAAATATTACGGTAGCATGGCATGTAACAGGTTGGTGCGAGTGTTCCGCGTGAGGTAGAAAACGAGGAAAAAGAAGAGCAGCAACAAGTTTGCCATGGCTCCCAGCTGTAATTAAGGATGTGGACAAGTACGAATGTGACAGGCATGTGGGTAATGCAAATCTACACTCGTGAGAAGATGAGTAAGGAGGTGACAGAGTAGAAAGAGAATTGTGAAGCTGGCAGGGGAACAAGAAGTTTCATCTGTGAAAACAACCACAGTACAAGAAACAAATGACTTTTAGTGTTTGGTTTGTTAATCAGTGCTCTCACCTAGCTGCTGCAGCAAGCTGGTTCCTAGCATTGGGTGCTGATGGGTCGGCAGCTACCGATTTTGCGGTCACCAGCAGCTTGGAGGATACCATGGAAACATTCTTCAATGACACAACCATCTGCCCCTGAACCTCCTTGTCCTACAACATGAACAGTGCTGATGTTACCTGTTGCTCGCCATAAACATACTAAAATCATGGCTTCACAACTGCAAATACTCACCTTGGTCTGTCCAGCCATTTCCATGCTTACTCCCAGCAAGTCTCCAAATGCTGTACCGAAGGTACGAGATGAGGAGGCCAGTTGTGTTGGGCTGCGTACCGATGACACAACATCTGCTGATGCATCATTGAGGTTTGCCGCTGCGGAGTTCAGCTCTTGCTGCAGTTGTCTGTAATAAAATCATGACCTCAATGCCAAGTCTGTAATGGCTGCCAACGACAGACCAAAGATCATGTGGTAATACTCACCCATATGACTTGCTGCTGTGAGGAAACTCTCCTTGATCCAGGATCTGCGATGCATCCGTGATAGAGTGAATTGCCTCATCCACATCTTTCTGTCCAGGCAAACAGCCGACACACTTGTTGAGAGCCTGATATTCAATGAAAAAAAGGAAAAGTCTTCACTTTAGCCACATTGATTATGGACTTAATCAATATGGGATGTATCAGTGTGACAGACATTTGCTGGATCCATAACACACATATTTTAAACACTTCATCATTGTTAAGTGGTAACAGCTTGTCACAATGGCCACAAATGATCTTCCATTGTACTTCCAAGTCATAATTTCATGCATTCCTTTGCTAAACACATGAAGTGAATATCTATGAATGTTACATATGCAGTAATAATCCTGATTTCAAACTTTCACCGCATTCTGAATGTTGTGTGCTTTCTCCCGGGTAATTCCCCGGCGTCTGAATTTTATATGCCGATGTTTCAGAACACTCTGTCTGTTCCATCTTCATAGGCAGGTAGGTATGAAGTATCATACTTCATACTTACTTGCCTATGAAGACGGAACAGACAGTGTTCCGAAATGTCGGCATTTAAAATTCAGATGCTGGGCAATTACCCAGAAGAAAGCACACAACAGTAATAATCCTTTGACAGTGGCTATGCTTAGGAAAATACTAATAAGACCTCTCTCTCTCTCTCTCTGCAATCCCCTCCCCCCCCTTCCCATCTCCAGACACACACACAAATGAAAACAGTGTCAAAGAAGTATTAAATCCATCTCACCTGAGACACATCTTTAGCAACGTGTGTTAGGTTAGTTGCATTGTTGGGGCTATCAGGATTTTTAAGTGCCTGTCTGGCTTCCTCAATGAGGCGGAGTGACCTATCCATCACATCTTCTGCACTAGAAATAATCCTGGAACATAACATCAGGGGTAAGCATAAATAGCATTTTGGTCACGCACTTAATTTTTACTCTGTTTTAGTTATCATTTTATGTTTCACATAAGGCTTAATGTATTAAATCTGGAGACAAAGCATGCAAGTCACCTACACACATGTATAAAAGTGCAGGCATTCTTGACAATGTCCACACATAAACATCATTCTGAATAAAGTTCAAGTACAACATGACATGAATAATGTTTTATAAGTAAAATACCCATGAAACAAAATCTTACAATTGGGGCCCATAATTTTACTATTAAGGCACAAATTACATGGTACAAATCTGAAGTGGCATCAAGGAATTTGGAACTGAGACACATACAAAAAGGTAAAGCAATCCCTTACAGGCCTGGACAGGCCTTGAGGGTTCCAGAAGGCTGAGGCTCCCAGATATCATGACAGTCAGCACATGAAGGTGGTAAGATTGTCAGCCCTATGCATTAGCTGCCTTTACTCCAAGGAAGTATTCCTTGTATTCATTTCTGTTAGAGGCTGAGTCAACCCCAGGGCCATAGTGTGGCCAGAAGGATTATGTCAATGAAAAATTCCAATGACACCATTGGGAAATGAACCCACAACCTTCCGACCTGTAGTGCAGTGCCTCAACCAACTGCGCTACATCGTGCCCCCAACTGAGACACATGGCACATGTAATTAACTGGCAAGGTTAAAAACCAGACAACTGCGAAAAGACGACAAAATATGCTTCTGAAGCAAGTACAAATATACACATAAATATGAAAGGTGGGACATGAGAGAGTATATTCACAAAAAAACATGACAGATAAACCGCTTTCACTGCTAATCAGGCAACAGTTCTGCAGTCCCGAAAAGCAAATTGCCAAGTTACACACAGAAGTGAAGAACAGCTTTCTCTTTTTTGAGAAACTCCACAGCTGTAAAACTTCAGACTTCCAGATTACCTGTACACATAGACACAAAACTCTCAATGAAGGTATCCCTACTTTGATGCAGTGGTGGGGCTTGAGTGGCCAAATGATCCCAAGAGCTATGCACCTGGTAGCGCAGCTACTAACAGGATCACCCTTGCTAGACAGGTCTAGGGTGATGACCCAGACTAAAAAGGGATACCCTGGTCCTCCAGGCTGGTCACTAGGCACAGGACTAATGACCCTACCCCATAAAACTAACCATATGTTAACGAACCTGATGGAAAGATAAACCAGGCAGATCTTCTGCAGCAAAACAAGTGAGGAAAAATGAGACATTCTTGGTACATGGAATGTACTGAATTTGAAGGAAAAAGAGAGAATGGGAGATAATTTAGAAGAAACAAAAGAATCTGCTGAGAAGAAGATGAGACAACTATATAAGCAGGTGGGCCAAATAAAGAAAGGGTTTCAACCTCGAATACCATATTGTAAAAAACCAAAAAACTACTATTAACTGGAGAATCTAATGAACAATTGGAAGATGGAGAGATTATTTTGCTCAGCTCCTCAGCAGCCCAGACAATGAACAACAGGAACAGGAAACTATTGATTATTATGGACCAGAACAAGAAACAAAGTCTGAAATAAAAACCGGAATCACAGCAGCAAATATGTGCCAACAGGTGCTCATCAAGTTATTAAAAATCTACCAATGTATCACAAAAGATAAAACTATTTATCAGACAATAATTGACCAAGAGCAATGTAAGGTTTGGAAGTCTGGACACTAAGCAAAAGTGATGAAAAACCTCAGAAATAATATGTGAAAGGAAAATATTTGGCCACATAAAAGAAAATGGCATATGGAGGATCTGCACCAATCAAGAGTTCGTGGATCTGTACAGAGAACCAGATATTATCCCAGAAATCATAAAAGGAAGATTACAATTATTACGACATGTGGAAATTATGCCAGAAGAAAGAACTGTGAAGAAAGTGCGTAACAATATCCCAAAAATGAAAGAGGGCCACTGGAAAGCCACGAAAGAGATGTCTGGAGGAAGCTGAAAATGATCTGAAGAAAATGGGTGTTAGAGGCTGGAGAAAAACAGCTAAGGATAGAGACACCTGGAAACTGATCCTGAAGGAGGCCAAAGTCCTGCATGGACTGCGCAGCCAGTGGAGAAGAAGTACACAAAAACACTGTTCTGATAAATGAAGCCTCAGAATGATTTGAACATGGTTCAAAAGAGACCTATATTACTGATGTATGTACTTCCATTAACACGGAAAGGCGAGATACTGGTGGCTATGCAGTGTAAGGTGTAAGTTTGCAGCTGCTTGACTGCTGGAATCGTGGGTTCAAATCCTGCGCAGAGCATGGATGTTCATCCCTTGTTTGTTACAATGTGTAGGTAGAGGCCTCTGTGACAAGCTGATCACTCATTCAGAGTAGTCCTAATGGATGTGTATCTAACACTATGTGATCTACAAACCTTTAATAATAATAATAAAAAATCCACTAGAAGTAAAGCAGTCCCGTTACAGGCCTGGAGTGGCCCAGAGGGTTCCAGGAAGTTAAGGTTCCCAGATTACAAGACAACGGCACAGGATTGTGGTAAGGTTGTCAGTCTTATGCACCGGCCACCTTTACCCCCAGGAAATGCTCCTGGTACTCATTTCTGTTAGAGGTTGAGTTGACCCCCAGGGCCATAGTGCGATTGGAAGGATTTTATGTCAATGAAAAATTCCAATGACACCAACTGGGATCGAACCAGCGATGATAGTAGTAGTAGTAGTAGTAGTATTAGTAAAGAGAGGCAGCCTAGGCATAATTTGGCCTGAGATGTCACAGAAAAAAAAAACCGAAAACGGGATACCTCAGACAACAGCAGGTACACATCTTAATCGCAAGTGTTTTACTAACTTTGTCTGCGTATCACGGTTGTTTGTCGTGGCAGCCACACCCCGTACGGACATTGTAAGGTCTCGGAGAGCAGAGGACGTGTTCCTGGCAGCTATGCCTGTGTAATTCTCATTACCTTGAGCAGCAGCACTCAGTAGCTGCGCCATTGCAAAGCCCACATTCTTAGATGTGCTACCAAGCTGCAAGGCAGCAGACTCAGCCTGAAACACACCCACAATACTGTTGAAACATCACACAAAATTCAAACTGCATCAAAAACAAGCCAATATGCACCTAACCTAACCTAACCTAACCTAACCTAACCTTACCGTTTCTCCTGGCAGAGGCCTGAGCTCTGATCTCTCTGCAGCTCTCTGGAAAGCCTCTAGCTCCAATTTCAGGCTGCGGATCAGCTCAGCAGCAGATTCAAGCTCCAGCCCACTGCAAACTTCACGAGCTCGGTACAAGGCAGAACGCAAGTCACCAAGTGCTGCCCCCAGCTGCTGTGAACTTGTAGACAACTGCAGTGCCGATGCCTGGTCTGAGACTGTTGGTAACACTGCACGAGCTGACTGCACCACCCTGGCACCAGGCTGTGTAACACAAGACATTATGTTATCTGGTGACTGAAACTATGACTTATACCTCCAGCTCCACAGCCTGATTAACCTTTGAATGATCATTATGGTATTTAAAATTTTGTACATGGTTTATGAGAACTGTGTGTATTATTTGACCAACAAAAGATAAAATTATGAAATGGATGGCAATTGGTGAAAAATAAAACAGAGATTATGCAGCATGCCTTAAAATGAAGCAAAACTTCCTTGTTGCCTGAAAGTATAACATGAATTTCTAGGGGTGTTTATATGTAAATGCAGGGTAAGATACATTTTTATAAGGTACGCACTTACATGCAATACGCCCTCATTCATGGAGTTTTTCCACCCCCCCCCCCCCCCCCCCCCCCCCACACCCTCCCCAACAAAAAACCCCCACCCCAACAACAAAAAAACAAAAACACAAATATCTTTTTTTTTATATATATAAAAAAAAAAAAA
>Ga0131853_10022620_pt1 | contig 11370 bp, 6 predicted proteins | sample TergutLab28metaG_FD_92764 | JGI IMG/M metagenome (GOLD analysis project Ga0131853, IMG submission 92764) | Labiotermes labralis P1 segment gut microbial communities from Petit-Saut dam, French Guiana - Lab288 P1 (version 2) (version 2) | ecosystem: Host-associated > Arthropoda: Insects >...
TAATCAATACCAGAAGCTGTATTTACAGTTGTACGAGCTCCTGATGATGGGTATCAACACCCGAAACATGTAGAGCTGCCTACAGTAATGTAATAAACTAATTAAGTCGCATCTAGTTGGAAAATTGTTAAATTCGATTCACGATGCACGGACCCATGTATATAAAATTTGTTTCTTGTATTTTATTAAATAGTTCCCACATTGTGAAAATAGGCCTACTGTAGTGTTTTATGTGTTTCAGGTCGACCCATTTTTTGTGGAATAAGTTCTTTTTTTTTTTTAAAAAAAAAAGTGCTAAGTCATAAATTTGGATTTATATTTCTCTGAAGTGGGGATGGTATTTATATAAATTGTTCGTTCAGCATAGAGCCCCAATGTCATATATCATTAGAATGAATTCAGTAGTGCCGGAAATAAAACAGAGCGCGTGACATGTGGAGACAAGAATCTTTTAGCGATACATCGTACCAATATACCGAACCTACGCGTGCACTCGGTGTCCTGACATAGGGTGCAGCGCCATGGAGAGTAACATGATTTATGTTTTATGGATACTGTATCTGATTGAGTTACATACTCGTATGGCATGAATTGGCTGTTGCAGCTGAATAATGAAGTAGGGTGGTTGACATGTTTCTGTATCAACGCCTACACTAATGAAGCAAGCTGAAGTGGAATGAAAACAGCTTGGCACCAAATCAAAGAAACGTAACCGCCATAAATAAATTACTGTTGAAACTTAAGTGTAACCATAACAGTTTATAATGTTTGGATTAGAGCTGTATGCGAGTAAAGTTATTTACATCTACTTCGTGTCCTTATTATAGATACTACAGTACGACCTTGTCACGCGCGTTTGTTGTCGTGAACGTTACGGCAGTCCCACTCTATGGGATGAAACGGAAGTGAAAAAAGAATCGGCCTTGTGAAACAGTCTTTTGCACTGCTAAACATAATATTTGTCACATGAAAGCTAATTTGTGTCTTTTATGTATTTTTTCACACGAATTCGAATATGTTATTGGAAATTGCCCAATCACCCACAGTTTTTGTATGACAGAATTTTTTAAAATTCAGTTTTAGCGAATTTAGTTTTTTTTTTGTCGCGCTACGAGTATGGTTTTAAATAAGGCTGAACTTTATTACATTTTAAACACAGTGTGGGCATGAAAACTTAATCATGACAAAGACAGTAGGCACTTGAGCCCAATCACAGACAGCCAGACTGTACATGCTCAGATATGTACTGACACGTTGGGACATGAAACTGACAGTAAACCCTGCTTGAGCAACACTGCACTGCCAGTGGTGTGCTTGACTGCGTTGTGATAAATTGCAAATGTTGAGTGTTGTGTGTTTTCTTGTAGAGGTCTGTGCGTCGGGCTGTTTACACGCCCAGAGGAATCACACCGAGTTTGGTGTGCGTTGAGTGTGATCGCGCAGCCAAGACAATGAGGCCCTGGTCCACTAGGGGCTGTTGCGCCGTGGGTAAAAAAATCGCATTGGGGTATACGTGCAGCAACTCTCGGCTCAGTTAGGTTACAAACACAGGCGATTCCCTCCATCTGGATCGCATGGACCCAGACGGTAGAGAACGGAAAATGGCCAATATTTGTAAAAGTACACAGCAAGTAAAAAATGTTTGTCAAATACACCAGTCTGGGGACCCACCTTAAAGGATTTGGATGTGTTTGCACTAGTCTCACAGTTCAGATGCTGTCGCTTTGAGTAAATGCCTAACATTCTGAACTGCAGATACTGCCCCAAGTATGTGGAATTGTTTTCGTTCGTATCACCGCCAGACATCACCACTCCCTTCGACTGGCACATCCATTCCTTGGCTCTGACCCATGTTCAGTAAAAACAGTTAGGGTGTGCTGACGCAGGGAGTTAATTGTCATGTTTATGGGGTAACTTGGTTAATCCGGAAAACGCTATGTTTATACAAATGTACACGCATTATCGATCCGTTGTAGTTACTGCCAGTAGCATTTACATTTGTAGGCGGGTGTGTGGGTCTACGTTGATACTTACGTTGGGATCGTATATTCTGTGTTATATAAAGGTGTGCACGCCATGAAGGTACATGGTAGGAGTAGAGGTACAGCTCCACTCATTCTTTAACGTAGCACTAGATGGAGGTGAAAGGCCAACTTCACACCCCGACAACTTTAACCCGGGAATGAATCCCGGTACCCATTCAGTAGGTGGCTATGGGAGGGGGTGGGGGAGGAGGCGCAGAGCCGGTCTGGACGTATTGGAGAAGATAAAGATCCCTTGCTTCTGCCAGCATTCAAACCCCAGTTCGTCCAGCCCGTAGCATAGTCTGTATCCTGACGACGCTATTCCTAGTCCCATATGATGTCAGGTTTAGACACAAAAACAAGACTTTTGGGGTTTGTGTAAAATAGTCCTGGTTTGGCAAGGATACAAAGCCTTTCCGGCAGAAGTCAGGATGACAGTAAAAGTTGAAGTGTCGGTGTATTTAGGCTCCGTATCACTCCGTGAAGATGTGCAGAGAGGTGGTGATGTGAAGGCCCTGATTGTGTGAATGGTGAGTTTCACGGTCCGTCCACTTTGTTCCCGGGCAAAGATTCCCTGTACTCATTGGATAACGCCTTAAAATAGGCCACTACCACTTCTCATCACATTTCATTTGATGCTGCTTGACTTGAGCGGTTGATACCGTACAACATAACATTAAACTGAAGTAAAGGAATTATGAAATTAAATCTAGTGGATTTGTCCTTTGCACATTACTGATGATTGGTCCTCGTAACTTAAATAGACGAACGGACGAACAGATATGGCAGACAAGAAGAAGGTTGTTCACGCAATAAACATAAGGAAAAATAGTTCCTTTGTCTAAAACAGGTTGGATACTGCTTTTAGGCGCGTTCGCAAAATTGCAGAAAAGCAACTGTTAGCTTCGTCTATCCGTTCGTCTGTCTGTCCATCCGTGCGCATGGAACAACTCGGCTCCCACTGGGCGGATTTTCATGAAATTTGATATGAGGAGTTTTTTCGAAAATATGTCGAGAAGATTCAAGTTTAATTAAAATCGGACAAGAATGAAAGGTACTTTACATGAAGACCAATGTACATTTTTATCATATCTCGCCCACTTCTTCTTAGAATGAGAAATGTTTCGGATAAACGATTTTGAGAATATCAAAACATACATTTTGTGTTCAGTAACTTTTTTCGAAAATCGTGCTCTTTTTTAAATAATGTGGAAAAATATTGTAGAACGGGGCAGACCACAGATGACAATATGGCGCATGCGCATTGCATGATAGATACCCAAGACTTCAAACACACACAATCAAAGTTGTGAAATATTCATTACTCTTCCACAGGAACACTGGTTGCACGAACGCGCCACAATGTTACAATATACACGTACGTATATTGCTTGTCTTTTTGCCCTTTGATTGCTCTGCGTGTTGTTTGCATTACAAGAAGTCATGGCGGCCAACGAATATAGACACGTGTTGGTTTGATCAAAATGTGGCAATCGTTTGATGAGAACGAAAGAACATTTAGTAAGCGTTTTGAAACTCTAGTTGCAACTGAGATGCGCGCGATAGCCTGCAGCTAATCCTCACGACGTTACAACACGTGGCATGTCTCTGGATATTAATATTACTCAGACGAACCGTGTGGCTACAATGGTAGTTTTAACTTCTTCAAATTTAGGCGCCTTCGCAAAATTGCGAAAAGCGACCATTAGCTTTTCGTGTATGTCTATCCGTCTTTCCGTCCGTCTGTCCGCATGGAACGTGTCCCACTGGACGGGTTTTCATGAATCTTGATGTATGAGGATTTTTCGAAAATCTGTCGAGAAAATTCAAGTTTCACTAATGCACGTTTTTGACCATAACTCGCTCAATTCTTCTTTTAATGAGAAATGTCGCAGACAAAATTTGTAGACAAAATCAAGACACACATTTTGTATTCGGTAACTTTTTAAAATAATTGTTCCATTTATGAGGTACTGTGTACACATTTAATAGAGCCGGATAGGCCACAGATGACAATATAACGCAGCACATGCGCATTGCATACTGGTTGCGTAAGGCTATAAACGCATACTCAGAATATGTACTTCTTATTATTGCTTTTCCACTGCAACATTGGTTACGCGAACATGTCTCAATGTTACATTATACTTACATTGCCTGTCTTCTTGCTGTTAAGAAAATTGTCGGCGTTGGTGGAAGGATGTGTATGAGTTCAAAATGGTTAATGCAGAACGTAGAGAGTCTGTTTTACATGTAGATCCGTAAATGTTGTTCATAGATTGGTGTGCTTTACGATAGGGGCTTGCTTATTTGGTTTGAAGGAAGTATAATGAAGATTTGGGGAAATACGGTACATTAATTGTTGTACCGTGAATATAAGGGTATTTTTATAATCGTTTGTACGAGATTTTTTAGTTTCCGAATATTAATAAATTTCGGCTACATAGGTGCTGTTTAATCTAACCGCTCCTGCGCCATAGGTCTGGGCCTTGCCTGATAGTGGAAAAGTAGGGTAGGAACTTTAGACTTGTGTATCCGAACACAGTGCTGTCACAACAGTGCCTCAGTATTTACCACAAGCAGAAAATTTTTGCTGTAACATGGTTTTTTGTAAAATGCCGTGCTGCCAGTTTTACATTGCAGTTGCGACATATATATTGGTATAGTCTGATATATAGTCAGTAGTACGTTGAACTAACTTGGCGGCAGCATATGTGGGTGAACTTCAAAATAATTTCCAAGAGGAGGCAGCACTATCGTAATGTTAAAAATAAACTTTACTCTTTAAAGAGTTTCAAATTTCTATATAAACATACAGTACGCACAGCTTCCGTTGCAACTTAATCATGTCTTCCGAATATTTTATTTTATGTTTCGCCCTGATCTTTTCGGAAGAGTACTTGGGTAACATTCAGATTTGCCTTCGTATCAGTTTTCTCATATTTGTCTCCCTTAACTGAAGAGCATATAGGGAAATTTAATTTTGAGTCTCCTTTTGGAGATGAAAATTAAACGATCTGTGCGACTTCTGTGAAATGTCAGCTGCAAAATTCGGTAGGTGTCAGGACAGCCTAGTCGGTATATATGGAAATTAGGCTATGGTCTGGACGTCCGAGCAATCGCGTGCTTCGACTACCGGCTGGGGCAAGAGGGTCATCTCTTCTCCAAATCGCCCAGACTGTCTCAAGGGCTCACCGAACCTCCTGTTTAGTGAGTACGCGAGTGACCGGAGCCTGAAGGTGATGATTACTTCTAGTTGCAGGGTTAAGAATAATTGGAGCTACACCTTCACTCCCCCGCGTGCGTTCATGTCGTGTAAGAAGGGCGGACTTAGTGTACTTTACAACATTCGTAAACACCATTTGAGACTGTGAATGGTACGGCGTTTTACCAGGAATGTACTCCGAAACATGAAAGAGGCTGGTATTGCGAAGGTTTCTGTGAACAGAAGGGTCGGCTACGAGAAGCAGTGTTTTCGTGCTTGGCTCAGCCTCTCTACATCTGCCGGTTTATTATCCACGATTGCCATCATGTACATTCGCCTTCACGAACTGTTTCTTACACACAGCAGAATTATATTTAATAACACGCGTGGGACGGAAGATTACAGGAATTCTTGTATCCCGTGGTTTTGTTACTGTGAAACGATTGTGTCTAACCAATTTCATGTTTTGTTAACCAATTTCACGTTTTGTTTAACCAATTTCATGTTTTGCTAGCCAATTTCATGTTTTGTTAACCGATTTCACGTTTTGCTAACCAATTTCTGTTTTGTTAATTTCATGTTTTGTTTAACCAATTTCATGTTTTGTTTACATGCAAAATAACCACTGCCACCGAATAACAACCCAATTGCAGTAAATAAATAAATAAACAAAATTTTCTGTAGCACCTCTGTCTAAGTTGAACACATGAGTGCCAAATAGATGTTTATAGCGTTGATGCATCTGATGTTTATTGTGGGGGTATCCGAATATGAGCCAAACCGCCGGCTTTCTCGATGTATTCGTGATTTATTTTTTCATTGCTGCTTGAACTGTATATCGGTAGTTTTCTCTGTTAAGCTAATTGGTCGTTTGTAGCCGTCCTTTCAGTGTCTTCGGATACTACGTAACCACCGCAGTTGGGTTAGAATCGCTAAATAAGCCACAATCAAACTATGTATAGAGAATAGGACTGGGAGTGGAAGAGATGTGACCTATTGGTCGCTGCACTGTAATACGTCTTCCTCGGGATCTGGGGGTTACCGAATCAATTTTCCGACCCGTGGTTCCCAGCATATGGTGGTATTAAAGCACCTTACATAGGGCTTTGTAAAATGAAGTGGTAATGCTGTATAGAGTCTATCGCACCCGCACAAGACAAAAAGTAGGGGAAGCACTAAAAAAATCTGAGAGCGAAATGTGAACAAACGCTTCTGCAGTGATACAAACTCTCTATCAAGAAATCTTAACGTTCATGACCAAAACACCTTAAGGTTTATGAAATTTTCAATAAACATAGAACTTAGGCGAAAAATGTAAAAACAGCAAAACTGTAACGTCAAAGAAGAAAAAATCCCGAGACTTGATCCACGATTACGATGTATTTCTGTGTTTCGTTAAATCGTACCGGACCAGGGCAGGTGCGACTTGCACTTAAGAGTAACGCACCATTATATTATGGCAGCGTTGAGGAAGGCCACGCCAATGAGGTTAGTGTTTCCTATAGAAAGAAGTTTGAGTTCCATGGAAAAGCATTCAGATGTTACATGCACGTGAACCCGACTTACTTGGTGTTTCGTTGTGGTCATTTATCCTGATATAATTTACGCATTTTTCAACTTTATGTAGCCTTTTATTAAATTTGATGGTATTAAGGTTGGTATGTAACTTGTCGACGTAGAAAGACATGGGAATCCAACCTCGAAGTTGTGTATTTGAATCAGACTTTCTCCTAGCGGAATCGATATTGACAATCTAGTCCCTGCTGCCTGGTTGACTGTGTCGGACCCTAAACCAAGGTGAGTGAGGAAGTTGTGTGGCATTACTGATATTTCGATCTTTTAAAGAAAAATCTCACATACGTTATTTTGTTAGTAGTAGGCCAACAGCAGTCGATCCAACAGTGTAATCTATGAACACTGTCAGAATCTGCTTGAAATTTGTGCGACGTCCACCTGCAGAGCTGCCGCATCTTCTGTCGTTAGATGCGATTATCATCTCATATTCTTAATATCTTGTAAGCGAATGTCTGTAGGCAGCCATACGCGCTGAAAGTATATTTTCCACCTCGCATTCCTTACAAGTCCCATCAGACGAAATCGAATAGTTTCTGTGTTTAGTTTAGAATGTGCCATGGGATGGTTGCTTGTATAATTTCTGCCGTTATTTGTGTTCTAGGGTCGCTTCGAAGTAGGGAGTGCCGCATGCCAAAATTCGAGAAACAAATGGTAACGCGCGCAGGTTACGTACGTTCCATCTATACGAAGGTGGATGGGTCGATAGCACGATACAGGTCACTAACCCTACCGCGCCAGTATATGTGAATTCCACGAATATCGATATGCTGTCCATATGTAATCTGTTCCTGATGCAGTACATTACCGAAATGTTTTTCATGTGAAAGTTTCAGGTTGGTTTGATCTGCTGTGTTTATTAGTATCTAGACGTGCCATTTTGCCGTTCCCCAGTTGCCAGATTATATGACGATAAATGAATCCGAAAATATTATGCAGCCAGGTTGTGGAGAGAAGTGATGAACTTATGTGTAATCCGTGTTGACAGAATGGTTTTACATTTGGTAGCTTGGTAGGGCTACTATCTTTGAAAATTCAGTTTGGAAAACTAATTTTACGTGCTAATGAAAATTCCCCCCCCCCCCCCCCTTTCCCACCTTTTTTTTTTTTTTCATTTGGGCTCCGGCTTTTAATTTGGTTGCTTGGTGGGGGTACTTTTTTTTAAAATTCAGTTTGGAAAACTAATTTTACGGGCTAATGAAAATTCCCCCCCCCCCCCCCTTTCCCCCTTTTTTTTTTTTTTGTCATTTGGGCCCTGTGTTATAATGTGTGCCATGCAAATGGTTTTGATTGCTTAACTTCGTGGTCGAGTGATTGGCGTTCCTATACAGTACGTCTTGCCTGATTAATAAAACTGTAGTCCCGAGGCCGTGTGTTTTCACAGAACACCGAAACGTCGCGACCTCTCCGATCCTCAGCCTTCCATGCTGCGTACAGTTAAATTCGGTTATAACGACCTCGGTTTGTGCGACACCTCGGTTATAGCGTTATACATTCTTTGGTACCAATTAATTTCCCATAAGACTCGTGTTTGTCTGCCTTGCTTAGGACGACATACATTAAGAGCATCTACCTCGAATGTAACGACATTGCCAGTCATCGTTTCCAATATAATTCTTCAAGAAGTAGGCTGTTCTGAAGATTTAACAATTTCCTCATCCTTGAGAAGGTAAGTTCTCTACACTTTCAGGTAGCTAACAAATTCCAGGTCTGAAAAATGACAATAGTAACGCAGTTCTCTTTGTGCTTATTGCCCTGTACGTTTCGACCACTACAGTCACCAGAGACTGATAATGTGATAACATGGCTACACTCACGAATAAAAAATGGTTTTAAGCGTCGAAGGAAAAGTTAAAGCGATACGACAAACAGAAAATGGAAATAGATAAATAAATGAATTAATTAAGCCGTCGTGTGTCGGGAATTTATTCTCGTAAATGCTGCAATCCAAAAGATCTGGAGAATGTAACCAAATTGTTAATGCTCTTAAACAGAAGGGATCGAGAATACAGCGACTTCGAAAGCCTGAACGAAGTGACGCCGATGAGGCAGTGCTTAAGTAAGGGAGAAGTGACACAGTCCCATAGAGCGGGCATGATAATTTTTGATCTTCCTCAATTTTTGTTTTAAGTTAATGCATTGTCTAGCGTTAACCTGTATGGAAATTTACAGTGATAGAAGCGTAATTTTTATTATTTCTAAACTTTAATTTAAATTTAAATTTTCAATAGATCATAGCGTTCAGTAACATGTATACTGGCCTGCACCTTGCTTACAGCGACACAATTTATTCTGTCCCATCCGTGGCGTTATAGTCCAGTTCGAATGTATGTGCATAGTCTTGAAAGGAAACTTTGTTCGGCTCCTAAAATCGGCAATATGGTAGGCCCCTAACGCCGAGTATTCACGTTAGCTGTACAGGTATGCGCCGCATGACGACGTTTCGGTCAACGACGGACCGCCTATACGACGGTGGTCCCATAGTATTATAGTATAATATTATAACACCATTGTGTTACAATTGCGTACAGTATTCAATACATGCTGTACAGGTTTGTAGCCCAGGAGCAATAGGCTATACCATATAGCCTAAGTGTGTAGTAGGCTATATTGTACTGTCTAGGTTTGTGTAAATACACGTTCGCACAACGACGAAATGTCCGAATGACGCATTTCTCAGAACGTATCCCCGTCGTTAAGCGACGCATATCAGTAGTAACCAGGCTTACACGGTAACGTGGAAGCTCCGCCACTGACGGGAGCAGATGTTGAACGCACATCTGTAAAACGAGACGGTATGTCTTCTTGCATCACTGCAGTACGAGTTCCTGGCTGGTTCGTGTTTTCAGACTTTGTTCCGTCAGTGGCGGAGCCCTTTTGTCAACATTCAGTGCTGGCCTCGATGCACTGTACGAATCTGCAGTTCTTAACACGCTGCCGGCCTCGATGCAATCTACGGTCATGAATGCATACAAGGGCGCTGTAAATTTAAAACCCCTCATTCTGGTGAATAGTGAACATCGAAACCTCGGCGTAATTGTGGGGTTAAATGTGTGAGCTCGGGAAAGATGGTTAACTTGAACGTTTCGCATGTGGGTAGGCTTCGTTAACTGCTCAACAAATAATCAGCCATAATTAGAACATAGAGTCTGCACGTGGTAGATATGTTAACACGAAGTGAAAATAAGGAATAATTACCAGATGAGATTAATTCACACCAGGGAAGAAATTTAAAGGTATGCCGAAGACACGCAATCTGTCGCCGAATAACCCACGAGAAACAGGCTGTGGACCAGCGAAAATTTACGGGCGCTGTGTCTTGTTCAGAACAGTGTCAAGTAGAAGACCCGAAGACGGTATGGGTGTACAAGTTTTGCGTATTGTTTTGTTTGCAAGAAACCTTTTAGGTGCACTAGATTTGAGGAAGGCGTATTGAAACGCCGATAAAATGCGCCATGTGATGGTGATTTTCATCTCACGGATTTAGACACGTGAAAATTAACATTCTGTCTTAGGCACAGTATTGCGAAATCTGTGAATGACGTTATATTCTTTGTAAGAGGCCCACTGAAAGTGCATTAAAGTTTTTCTACTGCTCAAATGCCCATCCGTATTCAGAGTAACTACAAATGACATTTCATACGTATATTGAGATTTCACGATGACATTCCAGAAGGCATGTTAAACAGATACTTATCTGGGGTGGGGGTATGCAGCTTCGAGTCCCAAGGGAAGGAAGTAGGCTGAGATACTAGCGATTGGCGTCACTCCCATTTTGGAGGTAGTCGTTTCGAATTCCAACCTAGGACGGTGTTAAAAATTGTTCTATCTTGTCAGATACTGGTATCATCAGACGAAAAGTCTATATGAACATTAACAACTTATCTGCTGTACCCACCTGATATTCGAACCGTATTTCCTATTAGAGTCTGCCTGAATAATTTTCGTGGAATGTCAGTATGTACGGCACGAAGGACTTTCAGCCACTGGAGTGACATTATCCTGCATTCCTACAGTTTAATAGAATGCGAAATTTTCAGTACAATATCTTCTTCGCGTACTATCTTGTGCATTCTGTGTAAGCAACATAGCCACACTATAGATCAGGCCATTAGAAGCAACAGTAATACACCCATACTGTGTGGCAGGCCGTTAGAAGCGACAGTAATACACCCATAATGTGTGTCAGGCCGTTAGAAGCAACAGCAGCATTGCCATACTACAGATCTGATCTGGCGATTAGAAGCAACGGCAACATAGCCAGTACTATAGATCAGGCCATTCGAAGCAACAGTAACATAGCCCTGCTATAGGTCAGGCCATTAGAAGCAACGGCAACATAGCCACACTATAGATCTGGCGATTAGAAGCAATAGCAACATAGCCATACTATAGATCAGGCCATTAGAAGCAACAGTAATATAGCCATACTGTGTGTCAGGCCATTAGAAGCAACAGCAGCATTGCCATACTATAGATCTTATCTGGCGATTAGAAGCAACGGCAACATAGCCAATACTATAGATCAGGCCATTAGAAGTAACAGTAACATAGCCATACTGTGTGTCA
>Ga0131853_10022622_pt1 | contig 11369 bp, 8 predicted proteins | sample TergutLab28metaG_FD_92764 | JGI IMG/M metagenome (GOLD analysis project Ga0131853, IMG submission 92764) | Labiotermes labralis P1 segment gut microbial communities from Petit-Saut dam, French Guiana - Lab288 P1 (version 2) (version 2) | ecosystem: Host-associated > Arthropoda: Insects >...
ATTACTGGCAACGTATGGAAGTGTGTGCCCGCCGTGAAAAAAGTAGGCACAAACCAGTCATTCCAGTGGTGAACACCGGCAAACAGTCCAATAGTAGCCAACACTGGCTTAGATAAAGGCAAGGCTATAGATATAAAAATCTTAAACTCGCCAGCACCATCTATTTGGGCCGACTCAAATAATGCATCCGGCAATTCCCGGAAAAACGCCATTACAAGTAGCATATGAAAGACATTTAACATCCCCGGCAAAATCATTACCCAGAACGTATTAGTAATCATAAGTGCACGATAAACAAGAAAAGTCGGTATCACGCCACCGCCGAAATACATAGTAATAATAGCAATTACAGCATAAGTACGGCGGAAGCGAAGCTCTTCCCGGATAAGTGAATATGCCACCATGGATGTAAAAAATACGCCCGACACAACCCCAACCGACGTACGCATTACACTCATTCTAAAGCCGCTAAGGAGTGCCCTGTCCGCAAACACCATTTGGAAGTTTTCCAGCGTAAAATTAATCGGCAAAAAATATATCTGCGTTACCATGGCCGACCGGCCCTCGCTTAGCGCGTATATAACCGAATAATAAAGCGGATATGCAGTAAAAAAGAAAATAAATATACAGATTATCATTGCAAAGGTAGTGATAATCTTCTCTTCCCTTGTACGTTTAATTCTATTTCTGGCTATGACCCTCACCCCCCTTTAAATAATGCTTCTTCCGGACACAACCTTTGCCAGTCGGTTAGCACCAAGAACAAGAATGAGCGCAAAAATACTCTGTATTAGCCCAATCGCAGCCGCAAAGGAGTACCTCATTGTGCCAAACCCTAAATCCAGAACATAATGCTCAATAATGTATGAGACACTCCTATTAAACACATTGCCAAACAGCATAGATTGATCCAGGTTGCCGCGCACAAGAGCTCCCATAGCCAAAATCAGCATAACCACAATAGTGCCAGCGATATTGGGAAGGGTCACATGTATGATTTGCCTTATCCGGCTTGCACCGTCAATTTTGGCTGCCTCGTACAGCTCAGGGTTTATACCGGCAATAGCTGCTACATATATAATCGCACCCCACCCAGACTCTTTCCACACATGTACAAGCACAACCAAGGGGCGGTACAGGTGAACTTCCGTCCAGAAATATATCGGCCTATCCATTAACTCCCAGGACATTAGAAAGTTATTTATAAGCCCGCGAGGGTCAAGTAAATTTAGCCAAAGCCCCGCTACAACTACATATGCAATAAAATGAGGGAAGTAACTGACGGTTTGTACCGCTGTCTTAAACCGCCTAAAAGGCAACTCGTTTAAAATCAAAGCTAAGAGGATAGGTATCGGAAAACCGATTAATATGGTTAAAGTGCTGATAATTATCGTATTCCCAAATGCCCTAAAAAAAATAGGGTCAGCTAAAAAAGAGCGAAAATGCGCAAGCCCAACAAATGAGCTATTCAAGAAGCCACCAGCCAATGTATAATCTTGAAAAGCGATGATAATGCCAAACATCGGCAGATAGTTAAACAAAAACAAGCATAGGATACCGCTAAGCGCCATTATCTGTAACGCAATTGAGTAATTTTTTCTCACGCTCCTCACCTCACTGTAACGATAGCACAAAAATAATTTCAAGGCAGTCTATATTTTGTATAAAAGGTGCAAAATTTACAGGCATCACTTTTTTCGTAATGCGTTTAATAATATAATGCGCTTAATAACTGACTTGCTGCTAAAGAGGGTAATTATGGAAAATAAATTGAAGCCTTATATCGTGCTCACACTTATCGCTCTGGTGTTTATTCTACTTATTGCATTTGTGCTGTACGAGCGCATGGTTGTTTCTGTAGAGAAGGCCGCATTTGATGTTGTAGAAGCAACTATCGAAGCCAATGTTAATTACATCAACGCCCATCTTGATGAAATTGAAAGGCTAGGCCACTCTATAAGTAATAACACAATTATCGCGACATTTTTTATGCAGGACTACTTTACGGATGTACAGCTAATTATGGAAATGAACCGGATTATAATGCCATTTATCTCGTGGGTAGATAGTACAAATAAACCTTTGCTGGATAGCATTAGGTTTATTACAGATAATAGGCGTATAGTGCACAATTCCCATATATTCCCCAAATATACCCATAATATGGCAGAATGGTTTGAATATATTGAAGCCAATAACGCCTGGAGGACACAGCACTGGGTAACTGCACAAATGCGTGGGCGCGTTAGCTCAATGTACATGCTGGTAGGCCAAACCAGAGAAATTACTACAATACTAGAGCTAAGTATTGATAACTATGACCTATTTGCAAGGGTAAACGGTTTGTTTCCCTATGATAATTTTTTTGTTGAAGACAAAAACGGCCATATAATATACCAAAGGGGAAGCCTCGGATTAATGCAGGCTCCCAACAACGGCATGGCATATCACACGACATCACGGGATATAGAACGGCTTGGCTTCGTTATAACCATGGTGACGCCGCTGGGAGACATTGTACAGCCAGCAGCGGACTTTAGAAGCACATTTATTTTGATACTAATGCTTGTACTGCTTATATTTACGCTTATCCTATACATGCTAAGCCGGATTAAAAGACTGACTGATAAAAATTATTTAGCAGAAATTGCACATAAAAGGTCGGTTATAGATTCGCTGCAAAAACAAATTAAACCTCATTTTATTTACAACACTATAGAAACATTTAAAATGATGGCAGAGATAAACGGACACGAGAAATTATCTGATGCGCTAACTTCTTTCGGCGGGCTTATCCGGTATACTATGTTACACGGCTCAAGTTCTGTAACACTGGGTATGGAACTAGAAAATTTATGGGATTATATTTGCGTACAAAATTTACTAAAAAATGACTTGTTGGAACTATATCACGAGGTAGAGGGCATCTTGCTTGATACGCCTATACCAGTGCTGATTCTCCAACCTTTAGCGGAAAATGCTATTTTGCACGGTTACGATCATAAGCGTAAATTACAGATTAATATCCATTGTCAGCTAGAAGAAAACTGTGCCGTAATTACCTTTTCTAACAACGGTAAAAAAATCCCTGAGGAGCGCCTAACAGAGATAAGAGAAAAATTGCAGGCCATGATGACAGAATCTATAATCGAAAAAAATCAAGATGGTATTGCCCTGGTTAATATCCACAATAGAATAAGACTTCAATACGGGGCAGAGTATGGGCTGTGTATAGATAATCTTACTGATGGCGTAGCTGTAACAATTCGTCTGCCAAATGCAAGGCCGAAAGGGGGCGAAAATGTATAGCATTTTAATTGCAGAAGATGAAGATATTATCCGGATGGGTTTACGAACTATCATCCAAAAATTTGACTTGCCTATCGGCGATATTTATGAGACCAGTACAGGAAAACAAGCTGAAGAATTATGTATTAGCCATCAGCCAGACATCATACTAACAGATATAGTGATGCCCGACCTTAGCGGGCTGGACTTCATTGCTAATATTAAAAATAAGCAAATAACTCAGTCCGAAATTGTTGTAATAAGCGGCTACGATGATTTCAAATACGCCCAAAACGCTATGCGCTTGGGTGTATCTAATTATCTATTGAAGCCGGTAAAAAGGGAACAGCTTTATGAGGCTTTACAAGAGATGATTGAACGGGTATCACAAAAACGTGGCAGTGAACAACAACTTCCAGATGTCTCAATAGATGGCATTATAGACCATGCCTTAAAATATATACATGAAAATATCTCAGAACCTTTGAATTTGGAAACGATGAGCAAAAAGCTATTGATAAACCCAAATTATTTTAGCCACTTGTTCAAGAAGGAGACCAATGAAAATTTTGTGATTTATCTGCAAAAAATACGGGTGGAGTATGCCAAAAAGTTGCTGGCTGATCCCCTATTGCGGATTTATCAAATTTCGGATATGGTCGGTTTTAACAATGAAAAATACTTCTACAAGGTATTTAAAAAATATGCTAAGTTTACTCCTAATCAATATAGAAAAATGGCACTGCGTAATAAAGATTAAGCCTCCGGATTAGGGACGGGGTACTTGAAATTGTATTGACACACCTTGACAAAAACAACTGGATTATCCCGGCATGGTTGATATAATTGCGCCCGTATCTAATAAGAAGCTATGGATTACAGGATTGCCAGAACCATCAAAAAATTTTGCGTGTGTGGCTTGGCGATTTTCCCAAAGAAACAACGGTGTGTGACTCCATAATGGACATTCAAATGTTTTATTCAAAAACTCACCGCCTAAAAAGATAAAATGGGGGGCGCATTTTCTGCTGAAATAAAAAATGAACAAAAAAAAATGGAACGCCATATAAATTCTGGTCTTTGTATTTTTCGTATAGACCGCTCTTGAAAATTCTGACGGTGTTAAACTAATAACCCTTGGCACGACGTAAATATCATCGCTACCAACTGTCACATCCTCTGAGTTAGTGAAAAAAATAAAATGTATCATTAGCTTTCCAAAGAAGCCAGTGACTTGCGACAAATCTACTTGTTAGGAGCCCGGTGCGGGAATGCCGCTCACCGGGATCTGCGAAGGGTAGCCGTTGCGAGGCGGCTACCTACTCGACCCTCTTACCGTGATAGGGGGCCGGTTTCTCATTGAATTCGCTATATATAAAAGGGAGTTGTCATATGGAATGAATCACTCTATAATGATAGAAAAGGCCTGAGGCCAACATATTCCAAAATATCTGACGCAGTATTTGTTGTATAGTTTTGGAATATGCAGAAGGGGAGGTTTCTGAAAAATATGAAAGTGTATTCGGCAAACGAAATTCGTAATGTGGCTGTACTAGGCCATAGCGGTTGCGGTAAGACTACTTTGATAGAAGCAGCATTGTCAGTCGCAGGTGTTACCAGCCGTATGGGCCGGGTGGAGGATGGCAATACCGTATCCGATTATGATCCCGAGGAAATAAGGCGCGGCGTTTCAATTAATATGTCCGTAGTACCGGTAGAATGGCGTGACCGCAAGATAAATTTTATAGACACTCCGGGCTATTTCGACTTTGCAGGGGATGTAAAGCAGGCCTTGGCTGCAGTGGATGCAGTACTTATTATGGTATCTGCCAGGGCCGGCGTAGAAGTTGGCACAGAGCTTGCATGGGAATATGCGCAAGAGATGGGCCTGCCATGCTTCCTATTTGTAAACGGCATGGATGATGAACACGCCGATTTTGACAAGGTACTAAACCAGATGAAGGAAATGTTTGGTCTTGGTGTAGTCCCTGTAATGGTTCCTTTTTTTGAAGGTGAAACATGTGTGGGTTACGTAGATACATTGGTGAAAACCGGATTTTCTTTTGAGGCTGCACCAAAGGATATCCCTGCTGCCGCTATGGACGAAGCTGAGGAAGCATTTGCTAATTTAGTGGAAGCAGTTGCAGAAACAGACGAAGCGCTTATGGAGCAGTTCTTTAGCAATGAGACATTGTCGGTTGAAGAGGTCAGACAGGGCGTACGGGGGGGAGTTAAGTCAAAAATTCTCACACCGGTGCTATGCGGCACTGCGCTCAACAAAAAAGAAGGTATCAAGCCCTTGCTGGACATGCTGGACAGGTACTTGCCTCCGGCTTCGGAAATGCACGAAAGCATAGAGGTGGAAAGTAATAATGAAACGATCTCTCTAAAATGTACCGACGATGAGACATTATCTGCTTTTGTCTTTAAAACCATAGCAGACCCTTATGTTGGACGTTTGAGCCTGTTCCGGGTATTCTCCGGTGTGCTCAAACGAGATACTTCGTTATACAATTCCACCCGGGATGTAACGGAGAAGGTTGGTCAGCTGTATGTCATGCGCGGCAAAGATCAGATAGAGGTAAACGAAGTGCGTGCAGGAGATATTGGCGCGATATCTAAGCTTTCTAACACTGCCACCCAGGATACACTGTGCCTTAAGAGTAAGCCTGTAAAAATTAAAAATATTGTGTTCCCGGAGGCACTTCTTACTATGGCTATCGTGCCTAAGGGCAAAGGTGATGAGGATAAAATTTCCGGCGCATTCGCAAAGCTGCTGGAAGAAGATAAGACCATCAAGTTTGAAGTCAATAAGGAAACGAAACAGGCAGTAGTCTCCGGGGTAGGGGACAACCAGCTGGACGTTTTGGTTAACCGTTTAAAATCCCGCTACAAGATTGACATAGATTTGGTAACGCCGATCATTCCATACAGAGAAATGATCAAGTCTAAGGTAAAGGTTCAGGGTAAGCACAAGAAGCAGTCCGGCGGCCGCGGCCAATTTGGCGACGTTCATATCGAATTTGAACCCTCCGGTGATTTAGAAAAGCCATATATTTTTGAAGAGAAGATATTCGGCGGCTCAGTACCTAAGGCTTATTTCCCCGCTGTAGAAAAAGGCTTGCAGGAGTGTGTATTGGCCGGACCTTTAGCGGCGTATCCTGTGGTTGGCCTCAAAGCCACCCTTGTAGACGGCTCGTATCATGACGTGGACTCTTCGGAGCTGGCATTTAAACTGGCTACCAACATTGCCTTTAAGGATGGGTTTATGAAGGCGAAGCCAACAATCTTAGAGCCTATCGCAAAAGTCGAAGTGACTGTGCCGGACGACTACACCGGTGATATCATGGGTGATATGAACAAAAGGCGCGGGCGCATTATGGGTATGGGAAAAGTGGGCGTTAAGCAGGTGATTTCCGCTGAGGCACCGCTTGCGGAAATGCTGCGCTATGCTACGGATTTACGCTCAATGACTCAAGGGCGCGGCCGCTTTACCATGGCATTTGACCGCTACGAGGAAGCGCCGAACGATGTACAGACCAAAGTAATCGAAGCCAGAAAGCGCGAACTTGAGGCTTTGAAGGATAAAGAGTAAAGGAGATAATCAATTTGGAAAAAAGGTATATTCAGCTGTACTCCATTAAAGATGAGACAGCAACGGATTTTGTTGGCGCACTCAAGCGCGTTGCAGAGATCGGCTACACGGGCGTGGAGTTTGCCATGGGCAACTACGGAGGTTTGGGGGCCGGGGAGCTTAAAAAGATTATGGCGGACTTAGGGCTGGAACCCTTAAGTACGCATATTATGTCCGATCAAGTGGCCGGACATACGGACTATGCAGCAGAACTTGGCGTTAAGTACATTATTGACCCCATGAAGTCCATGGATACTTACGAAGATGCTATCGCCTTTGCGAAAGTCTTAAACGACACCGGGAAAATTTGCAAAGATAAGGGCATTCGCTTTGGCTATCACAACCATAGACATGAATATTTGGAGAGCAAAGATGGTACTTTGATGGATACACTGCTTCTGAATACGGATCCGGATTTGGTGTGCTTTCAGCTGGATGTGGGCTGGGCAACATGTGCAGGCTGTGATGTCCCGGCTTTCATAAAAAAATATGCAGGCCGCTTTAAGATGATCCATGTGAAGGAATGCGCTGTTGTTGCAGGGCCTGAAAAAGTTTTGGATTTTAGTAAATTCCCCAAAGATGAAAACGGCCATCCGCAGCTTCCGCCGGAGGTGATTAAGCAGTTCCAAGAACAAAATAAGTGGAATGTGGCAGCAGGTAAAGGTGTTATTGACTGGCCGGCAGTGCGGGATGCCGCTTTGACTCAAGGCGCAGAGGCATTTATAGTGGAACGCGAGTACGACTATGCCGGAGATATATTTAAATGTATTGCCGAAGACTGTGCATTTTTGAAATCACTGTAGCGGTAGGCATATATTAAGTACGAAAGAAGCGAACTCCAGCTTCTTTCATCAGTTTAGTTACGCCTGCCGCAAGGAGGGCTTTGCCCGACGGTAGGCATATATTAAGTACGAAAGAAGCGAACTCCAGCTTCTTTCATCAGTTTAGTTACGCCTGCCGCAAGGAGGGCTTTGCCCGACGGTAGGCATTAGATTAGGAGAGAAAAACATTATGGCTCTAAGAATTGGTTTTATTGGATGCGGTGGGATAGCTAACCAAAAGCATTTTCCGGGTATGGCTCAGGAAGATGGAGTAGACCTGGTAGCATTTTGCGATATAGTAAAAGAGCGTGCAGATAAAGGCGCAAAAGAATACGGCACGTCTGATGCAAAAGTATATACCGACTATAGGGAATTGCTAAAAGACGCTGCTATTGATGCAGTTCATGTACTTACCCCCAATGTGGCCCACTGCGAGATTACTGTGGCTGCCCTGGAGGCGGGCAAGCATGTATTGTGTGAAAAGCCTATGGCGGCAACCACCGCTGATGCTGAAAAGATGCTGGAAGCTAGGGATAAGTCAGGTAAGATGTTGACCATCGGCTATCAGTACAGGCACCTGCATGAGGCCGCCATTGCTAAAAAAGTGATTGATGACGGATGGTTGGGAGATATCTACTACGCCGAGGCTTCTTATGTTCGCCGCCGTGGTGTTCCCACTTGGGGCGTGTTTATGGATAAGGAGAAACAAGGCGGCGGCCCACTGATTGATATCGGAACTCATGCCTTAGATTTGACATTGCATCTGATGGACAACTACGAGGTTGACCATGTCATCGGTACTTCTTTTGAAAAGCTTGGCCGTTTACTTGAACCCGATGAGCAAGGGCAAACAAGCTGGTTTCAGGGTATGCCGGACCCATGGAATAATAAGACCTATGAGGTAGAGGACTTTGCAGTTGGATATATTAAAATGAAGAACGGGGCGGTTATTCATTTGAAGGCTTCGTGGGCGCTAAATATGGTTACTAAGCCCGCCATGGCGCTTTTGTGCGGCACAAAGGGCGGCTTGGATACTTATGATGACCGTGTGCGTCTCAACCATGTGGTAGGCGGTCAGCAGAGTGTTACCATGGTAGGCGAGAAGGTGGCTCCGTTTATCCCCGGCTTCTCCAGCGGGCAGGCACCTCCTTCCAAAGAAGCGCAGATTTGGGTAAAAGCACTTAAGGGCGAGGGCGGCTTGTTTGTGACAGCGGATCAGGCCTTTGTAGTCACTAAGGTGTTGGATGCTATTTATGAGTCGTCAAGGACCGGTAAGGCTATTTATTTTTAGGATTTAGGTAATAGTGTCAAAGTTTGGGTAGAAATGATGCCGGGCGTTTCCAGCACCGGGCGTCATTTCTACCCTTTATCATGTAAGGGAACGTATGGGATAAAGACTTTTACCGCTTTGGGTAAAATCTCAAATTCCAAGGGCTCTGCTGATTCGTATAAGTTCCCGTCCAAGCAAAATATTTTCTCTCCTTTTGGGATGAGCTTTACCTTTTTACACTCTATATATTTTATCGCTTTAAACCCTGTATGCCTCTCCATTAGCATCAATGGAAATAGGGCAAGTGTTTTCAATTTACTCAGAGCGCTGACCAAGCATAGTGTAATACGTCCGTCATCTATCACGGCTAAAGGATTAATCCTCATGCCTCCGCCGTAATACTGCCCATTACATACGGCTACTAAAGTGAAATCATCTTCTATGGGATCCTCGTCATCAATATGTATGGTGATAGGCGTATTCTTGTGGCGCATGATGCTTATTAGCGCCGAAACTACATAAGATTTGTTACCAAATAGCCGTTTAAAAGGCTGGGCATTTTTCACAATCTTTGCATCTAAGCCAATATTGCCGATATTGATGCAGGTCATTTTATTTACCCGTATGGCGTCAATCTTCTGCGGCTTATTTAATAATACTGCTTCAAGCATTTTATCGCATCCAAAACCGATGTTAAAGGAGCGCCGCCAATCATCTCCGCTGCCGCAAGGTATAAGTGCCAAAGGTGTTTTGCATTGATCTCTGCCATCCAACATCCCCGTTACTATCTCTTGCAATGTGCCGTCGCCGCCGACGGCTATGATCCCTTCACTGTTGGAAGTGCAGGCCTCTTTTGCAAACAGGGTTCCGTCCAAACTGTCATGGGTCATTTTTATATCAATCTCCGCGCCGTGTGCAGCCATAAAGGATGCTATTGCAGAGATCATGTGCTGCCCCTTGCCACGACCCGCAGCCGGATTAACTATACAGTGGTACACAAACATTCCTCTTTTCGCACTTGCATTTTCCTCTTAGTTATTCTAACATCATTCTGGGATTGTTTCACTACAGTAAACAGAAAAGAGAAGAGCATGAGCTTATTAAAAAACACACCAGACTTAAAAAATGCGTGTCGCATCGGAGTAATCGGAGGAGCCTTCAACCCTATCCACTATGGGCACTTGGTAGCGGCTGAGGGTGCAAGATGCGAAATGGACTTGGACTTTGTTCTATTTATCCCAACCGGTCAGCCGCCGCACAAGGCCAGCCCAACCTTTAGCGAACACCGTTACCTGATGACAGTGCTTGCCGCGGCAGACAATCCGCACTTTTATACATCCCGTATGGAGTTGGATCGTCCCGGTCCTTCCTATACGATAGACACCTTACGTGATTTAAAGCAGGTGACTAATGCCGAGCTGTTTTTTATAGCCGGGGCAGACGAAATAATGCAGATATTGACTTGGAAGGACGCACATGGATTGCTTGGGATGTGCCGATGGATAGCCGCCGTACGGCCAGGATACGATGACCATGTCCTATCCGCACATATCAAGCATTTGACGGATACCTTCGGCTGCCAAATAGACATTCTTAAAATGCCTGGCTTCGATATATCCGGCACAGCACTACGTGACCTTAGCCGGTCGGATAAACCAATCAAGTATATGGTTCCCCCGGCAGTGGAGCGCTATGTGCAGGAACTATGCCTATACCTGGAGCCATCCCCACTGTATGAGATAATGCACCAGTCGGTGGCATTTAAGCTGTCACCCAAGCGATATCAGCATACCTTGGGTGTGATAGAAACCTCTATACTTTTGGCCGCCCGCCATGATGTGGATATGCGCAAGGCCTATCAGGCGGCTTTGCTTCATGATTATGCCAAAGAACTTAAGGAGGAAGAAAAGCTGGAAATGTGCAAGCGGTACGCCATCCCTTTGGATGATGTACAAAAGAGTTCCATTGGTTTGATGCATGGCCAGATTGGGGCAGAAATGGCCCGGCTGGAATTTAGCATAGAAGAAGATGACATCCTTAACGCCATCAGCTATCATACTACAGGGCGTGCCGGGATGGGGCGCCTGGAATGTATCATTAAGATAGCTGACAATATTGAGCCCAATCGCCCGGACTATCCTGGGCTTGAGGTAATACGCAGATTGGCTTTATACAATGTGAACAGGGCCACAGTTGCCGCCATAGAGCGGGATATAGCGTACACAAATACTAAGGGCCAAAGCATACATCGCTGGGGCTGGGAAGCACTGGCCGATTTGGAGGAGAATTACAATGAAAACTGACTTACTGCAAGCAGCCATGGATGCGGCAAATGCGCTGGATCAAAAATTTGGCA
>Ga0131853_10022623_pt1 | contig 11369 bp, 15 predicted proteins | sample TergutLab28metaG_FD_92764 | JGI IMG/M metagenome (GOLD analysis project Ga0131853, IMG submission 92764) | Labiotermes labralis P1 segment gut microbial communities from Petit-Saut dam, French Guiana - Lab288 P1 (version 2) (version 2) | ecosystem: Host-associated > Arthropoda: Insects >...
CAAATGAGGTGGGTCGAGGTTTTGCCCCGGTGATTGGACCCGTTTATTCCGCAACTCACTATCTTCAGCGAGGACACGGGATCGGCAATTTCTTTCGGCAGTCTCTTTCGTTGAGTCCTGCCTCTCCTGGGGCGAGACATTGCATACTGGTGGCAAAATCCTGACCGATATCGTGGAACGCAAGTCATTCGAAACGAGTGCTGTAGATATCGTGCCTAAGTATGTGACTGAATCCGCACAAAATATAGCAAATTTTAGCAAATTGCGAGGCCGTGGACGCAAACGTGCCAGTGAGACGGAAGTTAAGAGGGGGCCAAAGTCTCGGAAAAAAACGACCAAGCGTGCCTGAAAAATAATAAAAAGGAACACCTTTTCTTGGATTCTTTCAGTCACTCTTCAGCAGCCATCATGTCTGCCGCAATGATAGCGGCCGTTAGTAGCGAGTCCGACATCTTCGCGCACAGATCTATTCAGACGTCTGAGCTCGGGACGATACAGACCGCATACAAACCCATCGCTCCCGTGGATCAAAACGATCTGAAATTTTTTATACCTTCCGATAACGATAATTACATGGATCTAGATACCAAACTCTACGTCCCGCGTAAATTAATCTCGCCTTCGAGAAAGGATGTGGACTTTACGGACCTCACGACCGTGTCCAATAATTTCCTCCGCTCTTTGTTCAGTCAATGTAACGACACTCTCAATGGCGTCACCATCACGCAGGAGAGCGAGCACTATCATTATCGCTCTTATCTCGAGACTCTCATGAGGTACGGCACAGATGCGAGCCTTCCATCTATAAAACGCGTACTGGTAACTCGAAACCGGCGGCATGCAGTTTTGCGACCCTACGAACGAGATTCTCTCTGTCACGACGAACCGGTAATTCATCACTCGTTGGAACAAACGTAGCGCGAGTAGGGAAGTCCAGGTCTTCGGTCGATTACATAGTGACCTATGCAACGAACCCCAATACTTACTGACGGGTGTCAGGTTGCAGATCATGTTGACGAAGGCCCGATAAAGCTTCTATTTGATGAACAGGACTATCGATTCAAAACCCGTTTTCAAATTTTTGGACGCCCAATTACTGGTCAGACGTGTCAGGCCAAACCCCGCCATAATGCTGATTCACAATTCGACACTGTACAAGGGGAGTCTAGCGCGCTATAACGTGACGTGCATCGAACACAAGACGTTCTCATTCTCGGCCAGATCAAATCATTGTCAGTTCACAATGCCGTCCTGGTTCACATCTCGAAACGTCTGTTGTTCATAATGGTTAAGAATACAGATTTTATCGGTTCGTTGGAGAGCAACCCGTATAAATTTCAACATTACGACTTCGGTGATTTTCCGTTGTCTGTGAACGGTAAACAGTTCCCTATCGAGGGCTTAATTCTGGTAAAGGATCATGAAAAACATACGTTATGGGCTACAGGACGCTATTCGAAGAGTCCGGCGTACATCACTCGAACACAGAACAGCAAATAACACACAATATGTTTATAAACGGCTATTTCATGTTACTATTTCACCTCACAACTGATAGGGGCGCGTCGGAGGGTCATACCTCCCACTCCGAGAACGGCAATATCAGAATCGAAATGAAATTCAGTAAGAAATTGCCCAAGGCGATCACTTGTTTCTCGTACATGGAATTTGACAATTCAGTCCTCATAGATTTTGCGCGTACCCTCACTACGGACTTCTAATAAATGGACACAGTGCAAATACTGTGTAGGCTGCGTAACGTCAACTTATTCGTCGACGTTTTCCCCTCCGATCTCCTACCACAATCAATCACGCGAACCTCCAATACCGTCATCATCAATGCCGATCGGCATACAGAGTGAGGTTCACACTAGCTAGCCGTGCACTTCCGACACAAATCTTCGAGTGCATACTACTTTAATTCGAAAGGCATTGTGCCGCTCTTACCCTAAATCCCGACGTTTACTAAACGCAACTGCACGACCTTGGACTATAACATGCGACGGCTGCAAGGTCTAACGACTGACGTTTGCGGCATGTAGTGCTATATATTCGCCTTCTAAATGAATCGGGGCTGCACACCGAAAATATTTTTTGCGCCATTCGGTGCGTGCAGCGCAGCAGACCGGCAGTTGGAGGTGCTATTCACTACTGAATTCGGGGCCCACATGTCACGTGGCGGCTGGGGTCATTGTTGCCGCAGTTGCCTATAAAAGGTAGGTAATTTGCCTATTCTATTTATTCCCAGTATAACATGACTGGAGGAGGGGGGGAGATCTTGATTGATTACGAGTTGTGGCGGGGGCTGCAGAACGAGGCAATCGTCAAGGAATTGTGCGTGGCCAGCGCCGCCGCTTCCGAGACGTTCCGTTTCAAGAGCGCCTATAAGATGGCGGATCATGGCTCGTCAGAGAATGGTCTAAATTGGGCCGACGGACATATCGAGTATAAAGAATTACACACAGTTATTACAGAGGCCGTGGCCAGATTCGCCCACATCTATGCCTACGGCCTCTGTAAATGTACATTCCTAACAGGACTGAAGGGAGGCCGATCCATAACCTAGGGGATGTCAAGTGCCCCCCACCCGTCTCTTTCAATCACAAACACTGGTGTAAATTGCCATGCCACAAGTTTCCCAAATTTGCTCGCGCAACCAAAACCGCGCATTCTCTCTACGATTGGTGAAGGTACTATCTGCGGAGGAAATATTATGTCCAATGTGCAGTTGATATGATGCGTGATACTGCCATATTTGTTGCAGCTCAATAAAAACCCGATCGAGCACCCGCACATCATTCTGCTCCCCGCTGCGATGGCTACTAGTCGACAAAAAGAACTACAACAACCTGCTACGAAGAAGAAGCGCGCCCTGCAGCAGCCTTTACTGCCTGCCGACGCCTCGTCGACATCTGACCCTACTGGGCTGCCAGTCCAGCATTTGATTCCCAGAGAGTGATTCTGAGTCGTCTATTTTTCATCAACTCGGACAGGACCAAGTAAGTGTCTGTCGGGTTCTACCCCACACGCGTCTATCATCCGCTGGTGAAATTCGGCGCCATGTGGAGGGGCGGGTCGAAATCCATCCTTCTCAAAGACGAGCATATCGACGCGCTGGCGGACTGTCTGCCCCAGATGCTCCTTTCAATCTGCAGTGGAGGGAAAGGGGTAGGGTACGTGAGTGGTACCTTCCGCCCATCACCGCCGATAAACTTTGGGTCGGGAAGAATGTATTTCAGCACGCAGTATATTAGTTTAACGACACTGGACCTATAATATCTTGCCCGAAAATTTCACATTGTTCAAAAAAATTGCGGGATTACACTCTCGCATTGCCGAACGTACTTCCTTAACTTCAGTGACGTATGTCGAAACTGTGCCTAAAGCCAGTGACCTCATAGTCTATCGTCATCTGTTCGAGGAACTCGTGACAGCTTCATAAATTTCTCATTATTGCTTATCTGAATAAACGCATAATTTAACTGAATTTGGTGTTATCTTGGGATCACTGCACATATATTATTAAAAATATTCACTGAACTTACGAATGTTTCTCGACACCCCAACCTGCGGAACGCCTTCCTCACAAAGGAGCAGCAACAGCAGCAACCACCGCCAAGTTTACAAATGCAAAGACGACCATCACCTCGGTGACGTATTACATTAACTCTCTCGGCAGCCACCGGCATGGATGCAGCAACGACCACCTTGGTGTAGTCTGACATCAATACTCTCACTCGGCGTTACGCACATGTTCCAGGATGATGATGATCTGAGGAATGTAAATGCGTAACATCGCTTACGTTCACGTACAGACTTGTGTGTAAGGTGCTTTCCTTGTGGTTACGGAATGCCAAGGGGGCAGATGAATATTGTTTGGATCACGCATTAGTAATAGCGAACGCTAGAGCAGATAATGGAAACCAGAAATATTAGTGAAAGGACTGACGATAATGTGCACGTAAATGGAGCACTCGGTTTTCTGGACAGCGTGTCCTCTCCTCCTCGCCCATCTCCTTCACATCTTAATACGAGACGTCTGGGGGGATCTATGTAGTCTAGCTTTCCTTAGTATTGAAATAGTGAGGGTACGCCTCGGGCACGAAACGACAGACACGCTGTTCAGGAAGATAATGTGTTCCGTTTTCATGTACTTCATCTTCCGTCCGTTCATAATCCGTTCTATTACGAATCATTATCTACTCTGAACGATCACTTTCATCAAAACGTAAGCCAAACGAGTTTTCCTCTGCCCATGCATTCGGCAACCTTAAGCAGAAGCACTTCAAGCACAACAGTAGTGTATGTGAACGTAAGCGATATTGCACCAGCACATTCGTGATGATCATGTTGAAACATGTGCGCTGGCCTTTCAACTCACTGAACTGAGGTATCATGTGTAGGCTGACTTGAGCCGTGCTGATGTTATGTAGCGGGATAGTCTGTTTGTGATGTGGTACCCGAGTGTAGGCTGAACCACTAGTGGTTCTTACCATGCATTCAAATTTGATTTCATCCATTTTTACTAACAATTCTGACGATGTCAAATTAACCTTCGCTTCATTCACGCTTTAGAAGCACGCTGGCCTTCTCTCTTCTCCTCACCGCACAATACTTTGCGGTACGTCCCGGCCCTGTACCAATCCACAAGGCAGCACGACCGCCATATTCTACATTTTAATTCCAAAGCTTGCGCCACCCCTCACCCCAATCTGTCTGGTGGCAATTCGTGTGGTCCCGGAGGGAGGGCTTGGGAATAGGCGCCACCGCAATAACCAACTATACTGGGCTCCAAAGCTCGAGAAAATTAGTGCCTGGACCGTAATTAGGACCTTCCTGCATTACACTCAAGTCTACACACATGGCAGCTGCTGCCATCCCTTCCTCCCCTCACAGAAACAATACCTCGGACATTAAAAATCTGTCCGGCGGGTTGTCATGCGGCTTGGCGTAGAGTTGGGGGGCCTAGGCTAAAGAACGTGTAGTGCCTGGACCGTACTTAGAACCTTCCTTCACCGGGCTCCGGGGACCAGGCGGCTGCCACACCCTGTTTAAATTACCTCGGTAAAAAGTCAAACGCCAATCTTTTTTAATGTTATGCTAAAAAAGAAGGAGTACTGCCTAGACCGCATTTGTGACCTTTCTGCACCGGGACCCTGGGAGGACCAAGCTAGACGGCGGCTGCCCAAAACTGTTAAACAAGTCAAACGCCGATCCCTTTCAATATTATGCTAAAAAAGAATAATGCATGGACCACACCTAGGACCTTCCTGCATTATCCGCATCCCTTGCCTACTTAAACAACTGGTGGGAATTGCGATCTTCTTGCACGGGGCCTCGGACGGGCCAGGGCGTAGGGTAGGCAACGGTGGAACCGCAATACGAAGCTGAACGGCGGCTTCCACCCTGATAAAATACCTAGGAACAAACAAATCGAAAGCCGATCCTATTTAATATTATAGACTAAAGAATGATTTGTGCTTGGACTGTACTTAAGAACTTCTTGAACACCAGGCAGGATCCCTGGAGGTTCTAGGGCGTATGTTTGGCTACTGAGGGACCGCAATACCAAACTGAACGGCGGCTGCCACCCTCATACGTTAGGTAGGAAAACAAGTCGAAAGCCAATTCTTTTTAATATTTTAGTCCAAAGAAAGAGTAGTGCCGGGATTATACTTAGTTTCTTCTTGAACTCAATCACGTCATTCACACTTAGACCACTCTTGCACAGAACCCTGGACGTCCCGGGGCGTAGGGTGGGCAACAGAGGGGCCGCGATATCAAGCTGGACGGCGGCTGTTACCCTGATGAAGGACCTAGGAAAACAAGTCGAAAACCGATCCTTTTAAATATTATGGGATATAACAGCCACATTACTGCTGTGGACAAAAAGCATTACGTTTGCACATCATGATTACAACATTCAATTACATATGTGTGCTTAATTCAGAGCAATAACAAAGTCAGTCTGTTGTCCAAAAGAGATTTCATTTTTTCACTTTTCTCTTGGTTTCGACACAAAACCAAGGACATAACGTATACACACTTCTAAGTTTTTCTACATGACCACATCATCTTTACCTCTCTGCTTACAAGCAGTTCATAAACTTCAATAAACTAAAGGCTAAACGTATATCTTTTCAATACCGATATTGTAATTATACACCTTATAAAGACAGAAGTATTAATTTTCCAAAAATCTAGAAGCCATCTGTATAGTTTCGGTTTCTGGAGGTTGACAAGCAACAAGTTCCGTACTGTCAACCCACTAATGTTAGGCGTCGGCGTGAAAAGTTTATTCGGCGGTCGAGCTGGCGTCCCGTGTTTGTGCACCAGTGTTATCGAAAACGTTGTTTATGATATTGGATTTGTTATTTTTCAGCCCTTCTTGGCTTCTCGTCTCAAGGAAACTGTGAAAGAATTTTGCTTTTCGTATTTCTTCCTAGTAAATAAAAATGTCACCCAATCACATGCCTATGAAAGCACAGACGGGAGTTGGAGTTATAATTCTTACCCATTCGCAACCCGGCACTAGAAGGCGTGTGGTCAGAACAAGGCCCCGGCGGCTTCACCCCAAGTGAAAGATTCGGTAACTCTTGTACGTGGGCTGATTGGTCCCCAGTGTAGAACTGAACGGCACGGAAAATACCGCACCCAGCAAGATTAGATCCCTGGACAGTTTTATTCCCAAGAAAACATTTAGAATAAGACACAACCATTTCCAATTATGCCATTTCGCGTCACATTCCTTAATAATCCCTTGTTTTGTTACTATGTAACTTACAAACTTAATACGCAATATTTCAACAAACGAATATACTTCACTTAAAATACTGTATGGCTAAATTCAAATGGAAGTTTTCTCACTTGATGAAGCATATGATCAATCCAGGATTAAGAATTTGTTGATGGTTTTGCATTTCAAATTGTCTGTCCCAGAATTCAGAATATAAGACTCAAACTCCTAAATAACTCGAACATGTGGACTCCTAGTGGACGACCGGTCGATGTGGGGAATCTCAGCGCCACGCCAAGGAGGGGCTGTGTGGCACGGTATTAGTAACCGGGCTCTTATAACCCACATTATTAAAATGATCGGCTTTCGACTTGTTTGCCAGGCTCCTTCATCAGGGTGGCAGCCTCCGTCCAGTCTGGTAATGCAACCCCTCCGTTGCCTTCCCTACGCCGTGACTTGAGTTTGGTGCAAGATTGGTCTAAGGGCAGAATGTGTGAATGTGTGTAAGAGTGTTATAAGATTAAGTGCCCCGTACAGTCTGGCAGAGGTTCCTTCGTAGCCATCCCTACGCTAATTGTAGTGTAAGAAGGACCTAAGTGGGTTGTGGCACTACTCGTCCTTGAGCAAAATTATTAAGAAGGATTAGTGTTGTGCCAAGTGGCCCCGTGCAGTCTGGTATTGCGGTCACTCCGTAGCCACCCCTACGCCGAGGGTTGAGTGTAGAGAAGGAAGGACCGAAGTGTGTTCCCGGCGTTACTCGTTCTTGCGCGCAGAATATTAAAAATAGGAATGAGCTGGTGGGGTGTGGCAGCCGCCGTTCAGCTTGGTATCGCGGCTCCCGGGGCCTACGTTGGGTACAGGGCACTACTCTTTCTTGCGCGTAATAATATTAAAAAGGATCGGCGTTTGACTTGTGTGGGCGAGGTGTAGCCGTCGTCCAGCCTGGTCCCCGGGCTGTGTGCAAAAACGTTTCAAGTATGGTCTAGGCAATACTCTTTCTTTAGCATATTATTAAAAAGTATCGGCGTTGTTCATTTTTTGCGGTTGGCAGCCGTCTTCCAGATTGGTCTCCCGGGGCCTAGTGCAGGAAGGTCATAAGTGTGGTCTAGGCATTACTCGTTCTTTAGCATAATAATATTAAAAAGGGTCGGCGATTGACTTTTCTGTTGTTGAACCGAGGTAGGTAACGGGAAGGCAGCCACCGTCCAGATTGACACTCCAGGGTCTCGTACAGTGTAGGCACTGCTCAGTCTTAAGTTTCGGCACCCTCTTTAGTCATCCCTACGCCAACGCCAGGAAGGTAAGTTGTAACTTCCATAGCCACCCCGACGCCAATGCCCAAATCCGCGACAGAGAAGGGTGTGGGACTCCGTCCTGATTGACCCTCCACGACGAGAGCAGAGTGTCGGACAACCTTGGAAGCTGATGTTAGCACATATCTCCATGCGCTCGCTCGGGAGTTAACCCGAGAGTTGACGTCAGTGCATACCGACACGTCTGTAGAAGAGAAATGCCTCCGTGATGGAAGTCGGGCAAGGGAGAATAGGCTAAGTTCGGAAAAGTACGACGGCATATGCTAGTCGTAAACCCTTTGTAGGTGATAGGAAGTACATACCAGGTATCTTTTAATGTATATATACAAATACATACATCACATTATATGGAAATACAGGTAGTGATCATATAAAAAATGAGCACATCACATCACCCCTTGGATGCACCACATATTAAAAAGAGGACAGGTAATGACAGCATGTCACCCTGTGTCAGTGAAACAAACAAAAGTCTCGAAAGACAGAAAATGATCATCTCTTGTATACATACTCGTACATCACAGTAAATGGAAGTAAGGTATAGATCACTTCACCCCTTGTACGCACCTCATATTAAACAAAAAAAGACATGTAATGACAACATAATATCACCCTGTGTCAGTGAAACAAACAATAAGTCGCGAAAGAGAGAAAATTATCATCTCTTGTGTGAAGGTCACGTACATGACATCATATCATCTCTCGTGTGTGTGGGTTACATACATCACATTATATCACCTTCTGGATTTGTGTAGGTTAAAAGAACAAACAGGGCCATGTTTTGAACAATGGCCTAGTCTGTTGCACAGTAATGTTCTGAAGGGATAACACAAAGCATTAAGAATCTATCGCCAACAAGTAGGATCTGGTGGTTTCACAAATGACTTTATACACAAGAATCAGGTAGACTGATCTTGAATTAATTTTCTCCATATCCTCATCCGACACGACATTTGCGTATCGTTTTGGGAGGAATATCTGAAGAAGTTTCTCGTCAGAGTCCCGTATGGACAGCAAGACGCTAGGCCCATATTTAGTATTTATCCGCTTAGCGTCGACAGTTGGGTACAATCTATTTATTACTAAAGAGCTGATATTGACCGACGTGCTGGAAGTGGCCTCTTCAAAGCCTGTGGCGAGTTCCATCATTTACGTGTTTGTCTGCAAGAAGAAGAAAATAAGTAGCATTCAGAATACACCCCCAAAGCAGCAATAGAACTATGACGTAACTATGTAAAAATTATAATTACCTGAAGGATGTGCGTGACGTTTCGGGGAATACGTGCTATGAGGGATGTACCCGTGGTGGATGCCTGAAACAAACCAGAAAATTACGTCAGCATCCGCCAGCAATAAATAGGGATCGCCTGTAAATGGCAGAAACAGTTTGGCTGACCCCATAGGGTGGAAACTGTAAGTAGCCTGACTACAAATAATGCAAGTGATTTTTGTGTGTTAGGGTATGTCGATACTAAATTGGTGTGTATCTTTTGTAGAGAAAAAAACATGGCTCGCAGATTTGAGATAATGGACACGAATACAAGACAGTACCGGCGGTACAATGCTGTAGGAAGGCAGATTACTGTGCGTTTAATACCCCCCTCGGAAAATAGTGATCCTTTAGCACATTTTCTAGCCAGAGTGAACGATTTCTTTGAGCACGTGTTACGTGACTTAGATGATACCGATATGGTGGGAATAACGATTCAGAAGCAGGTTAACCAAAATGATAGGAATCAGTTTTAGAATGAAAGACCAGCTATCCGGAGATGTGATATGGAGTGTGTTTGATAAAGTCTCCTAGTCGAATTGTAGGTTCAATGCTCTGGACACGTGAGTCGTAACCGTGCATTCGCCCCGAATGCCCGTCGGTTTTGGTAAAAATATCCTTAAGAGCAGGGGTAGACCGCTCTCCGTAATGGCGCACTTCAAGAGAAGTATCGTGGAGGTGAAAGCAGAGGTAAAGTGCTTAGCACACGCAATATTAATAGCAATTGCGAAGGTAGACAATGATCGTAATTATAAGACGTATTGTCAAGGCAGGAAGATACGTCACGCGTTCGAAACGCTACTCGAGACGACCGACACAAATCTGACTAACGGTCCGGCGAACCCTGGACTAGTCCGTTCCCAGTAACACTTTCGGGAGTGTAAGATAGTTGTTTACCACGGTCTGAACTGTGATAACATCATGTTTGAAGGGCAGGTAGACTCCACTAAAAGACTTAATATGCAGTACGATGATGTTGAACGACATTATCACGTGATCGCTAATCTTACTGGGGCAACGGCTAAAACGTTCGTGTGTAATGGGTGCAAAAAATCGTGTACAAATGACGTCATGCACGCCTGCGTCCAGACGTGTAGCGACTGTATGGCCTGCCCCCGTGCGCAATCTCGGATGTTCGAATCCCATGTGCGGAATGTAATAGGCACTTTAGAAGCCGCACGTGTATCGCGAACCACAAGCAAACCACCTCGAACAAAATCAGTATGTGAATGAAAGCGGTGTTGTGCGACGTGCGGATGGGTCCTGACACACAAAAATCACGAGTGAAATAAACGTTTCTGCGACAACTGTAAGCAGAACAAAGAAATAGGTCACCTGTGTTATATGAGACCCCTGAAGGACGCGTTGCCCCCAGCAGGTGATAAGGTACTCTACGTATTCTATGATTTCGAAACCACACAAAATACTAGGTACACAGACGCTGCTAATTTACACGTACTTAATCTCGTTTACGTGCAACAGTTCTGTTCGCGATGCGAAGACCAGGGATACGTAGTAGACTGCGTGCGATGTGGTAGGAGGAAGTACTCGTTCTGGGAAGATCCTGCGGGGGAGCTGCTTTCATATCTAACCGAACCACACCCCTGGGCCAATGGGATCGTAGCTATAGCACATAATGCCAATGCGTTGGACCTTCATTTCATTTTAAATAGGGCGATCCTATTAAAGTGGAAACCCGAACTTATTATGAATAGGTTGAAAATCATGTGTACGAGGTCTGTTAGAAACGTATCCGACCTTTGGCCGGGTAAAAGAAACTGGCTTACTTTGAGCGTTGGACACCTAATCACCCTCAAAGTAGTTCCCTTGGGACTCCACACTCTTCTCCCAGCGGTGCCGCCATTGTTGGAAGCATGCCGAAAAAGCATCTTTCGGAATGGAGTTTAGCTCGGCTGTCGTTGCTGCTATAATGTCCTCTCTTGTCTGAAATCGCGTTCCTTTCAATGGCCTCTTGAGTTTGCGGAACAGCCAGAAGTCGCAGGGGGCCATATCAGGAGAGTAAGGAGCCTGTTGAAGCACAGGAGTCTGG
>Ga0131853_10022624_pt1 | contig 11369 bp, 6 predicted proteins | sample TergutLab28metaG_FD_92764 | JGI IMG/M metagenome (GOLD analysis project Ga0131853, IMG submission 92764) | Labiotermes labralis P1 segment gut microbial communities from Petit-Saut dam, French Guiana - Lab288 P1 (version 2) (version 2) | ecosystem: Host-associated > Arthropoda: Insects >...
ACAACACAACAAGTACTCGCTAGCTCCTGAAGATGGACGTATTAACGTCTGAAACATGTTGAGCAATATATAATAAAGCAAGTGTCATCTAGTTGGTCAACCATTATTCAAATTTGTTTCCTTAGTGTGTCATCTTTGGAAATGAGGATATTCCACGGCCTGCAAGATCGCCTGATCTTAGAGCATGCAGTTTTTTCTTGTGGTTCCATTTAAAAAGCAAGGTCATAAGTGCACCACCCCCACAGAATATCCCAAAAACTTAAACACGGAATTCAGGAAGATGTTACCACAATTCCTGTGTAGATACTGTGCTGTGAAATGAACAGCGCACACTCTAGATTGGAGGAGTGTGTAAGCAGAAACGGAGGCCATATTCAAGAAATGAGACTTAAGAAGAAATTGGCCATTGGTAACAAATTACATGCTTTTATTTGTACTCCAGAATTGTGTAATAGTTCCTAAATAAATTCCTTTAATCAGTCGTGAAGTTATTGAAATTGCCAATTTTTTTTGGCTCAACCAGTATATCAGACGTGAAGCGTTCACACTCTGTACAATTCAAAGGTTTGAAGTATTTCATGTACAACCTGAAGATAGCCATTATCAAGCACCAAAACATGTAGTCATACCTTATGTAGAAAATACTTTTATATTCTACCAGTAAATATAGTTGTGTTAGACAAGTACACACTCTACATTAGTTATTTCATGGAATACAAAGGGTATGATGAACCTCATGTTTGAAGCCCACTTTAATCCTGAGGGTGGAGGCGATATTTCGTTCTTCCAAAACATTGGGCTGTAAGCCAGAAGACCTCATCGTGGTAGTTTTTGTGTTTGTTAATAGTCGGAAATGTAATTTAAAGTGAGTGATGATTTTTTATTTTCACCCCACTACTACCCATGTCAGTCAGAGTAGACGACATTGAATTTGACACAGAAATAAGCGTTTCCAATTTTCTGACAGTGAATTTTATAAACATCGACACAATTATCTTCACCATTCACATTACCTATAACATAATCGTCTTGAGTTGTGATGAATGTTATGGTAAGTAAACGTAAAAAGGCAAAGTGCACCCTTGTACAGGCACTGAGGCTCTGTAGAGGCCATTCGGCCCTTAGGGGGAGTAGACATATAGCTCTACTCTTTCTTGACCACGGCACTAGAAGGAGGAGAGGGGTCAGCGTCACGCCCCAGCCGTTCTTTTTCCTCGGGAAAGACCCGGTACCCATTGTGCAGGAGGCTGGGTGGGCCCCAGGACCGGTCTGGTCAGGTGTGGAAAATCTCGCCCCCCACTGGGATTTGATCCCCAGACCATCCAGCCTATAGCCAGTCACTATACCGACTGAGCTATACCGGCCCACGTTATGGTAAGTAGTTAATTAAAATACTTTTTTTATATTGCAGGTACAAAGTGTGGACATTGCAGCCTTCAACAAAGTTTAGGAACTTCTCATCGAGCTGATTTACAAGATGGCTGCATGTGTGTAAAATTTCATTCCGATCTTTCCTTCACCTCTGTGATAAAAGTAACACTATACCGCAATGTGAAAGGTACATAACTTTCTGAAATGTCAGTAACCTGGAATGTTCTTAGTCAAGGAGTAAAAATTGTATAGAATACCATCACTGTGTACACCTACAGAAGTGTATGTAAGAAGCGTGCATGATGGCACACAGCACATGGGTGTGCCACCCTCACTTGCCCCAAGTTTTGTGTTGGTTCCCATTATGAGCTCACTATAAGGACAGGTATTTGACTACAGACGAACTGCACCGAATTATGTACCAGTAAATAAAAAATTTTAAAGTAGTAGCTGAATTACATGGTTCCAGTTGATTTTCAGTGTTGTAATGCAGCTATATTGATGTGGATCAGTGTTGAATGTTGACAAAATAATTGCACCGTAATAAAGGAAAAAACAGCTTAACTGCGTTTCATTGGAGAATTTTGAAGATATGCTCAGGTTTTTATACGTCTTGCATGTGTAATTCTACACCATGTTTTGTGTTCATGGCGTGGGGTTGTCAGTTCCAGCTTCAAAATAGTATTTAAACATGTAGGTACAGTTTCACTTACAGAAATTACTTAGAAATCTTATTTATGTTGGAGTAAATCACCTTAAATGCTGTAAACTATTTAGCAAGTCCTTAGTTTTGTCATGCCTGATATTCTTTTGCTTATGAAGACGGTGGATACAAGACAGGGTAAGCTGTGATGTGGACGTTGTGTGAGTATATATTGTCTTGAAGTATTATATTAAATTGAATCTCTTGAGAATTTGATCATTCATACACGTTGAACCAGACCCAAGTGGCAAATGTGATCCAGTTGCTAATTTTTATGTGGTGAATCTTTAGGTTTCAGCTACTTGGAGCTTCCTGTTAATGTGAATAATATCGGTTCAGTAAAGCTGCTGTATCAAGGAGATACAGAAAACTGGCATTCTACATCATACACCCAGGTTCCCTTACACATTCTGTATGTTTCTATCATTTTGCATTCCCAGATGGCGCCAGTAATTTAGTGGCAAGAGTGAGCGTGTAACATTTCTTTTGTTTTATAATTTTGTGGTAAAATGAGCTATGCGTCCATTTGAATGTTAAGAACTGGTTTTAGACCTGATACAGGTAAATGAGGTATTAAGGAATTCAAGGATCGAATGTAGGGGTTCAGCACCATTTGGCTTATATAAGAAGGCAAAAGTTGATGTTATCACACACTATGTTCTTCAGAACAGAAAATTGTAAAATAGGTGTCAACAGTTGTTATGCTTGAATATATGCCAAATTATAACTAACTGGGACCCCCGACTATAATTTATGCTTGATGATGGCCTAGTTCCTTGTCGGTGGCCCCAAGTGCCTTGCCTTGTATGGTGTTTGAATATCTTTAGATGGTTATGTGCATAAAACGGGCACGTGCTCATTTTTCGTACTGGATGCTGATCGGAAATTACACGCATATCACTGCTAAATTAATAAAAAAAAATATTTCCATGTGGTAATACGGCATTCATTATTTGCGGAGATTAACGACGCTATTACACATTCGTATTTCCCGGCACCGTTAACGCGACGTTGTAGTTCAGAAATTTATCTGTAGAATGCGACACGATTGGATGCGAAATAGCGTAAGGTAGTTTTGGTGATCGTTCTTTTCTTGTTTTCAGAACAGTAAGATAAGAAAGTAATTTATTTACCAAAATGGCAATGATGCAACGACGAACTAATGTGAGTATGCAGATATATTAAATTGTTCATAAAGCAAATATATTTGGATTAGGCTTTGTGTAGGTGTGAAACCAGACATAACCTACAAATCGACAGTACATTTTTCTCTTATCGATTTACATCTAATGGATATTAAGTGTCGATATTCTGTGGGGAGGTAATGTCTGTAACTTGTAGTCTCACATTCGATGCATGTGTGGTTTTAGGTGAGACTTCCTCCGGAAGTCAACAGGATACTGTACATACGTAACCTTCCATACAAGATAACTGCCGAAGAAATGTACGACATATTTGGGAAGTATGGAGCAATAAGGCAAATAAGAGTGTGAGTTACCTGGTCCATGAAACTCTATTCGTATACATTTGTAATAAACTCGCTGCATATGTTGTTACCAAAAGTTTGTTACATCAGCAGTTGCTTTCATTTCAGTGGTAACACTCCTGAAACAAGAGGAACAGCATTTGTTGTATATGAAGATATTTTTGATGCCAAGAATGCTTGTGACCATTTATCAGGCTTTAATGTCTGTAATCGGTACCTTGTCGTCTTGTATTATCAGGTAAGTGAGGTGTTGTATTTGTAATTTTTATTGTGGTTAGTATTTACAGCTAAATCATTACTTGTTCATTTTCTGGTGTAGACGTGATATCTCTCAGTTAAATAATTGATTATAAATGTGTAGGTAAGACTTGATTATGTAAGTACTGCTGGTTAAAATATGAAACAGCTTGATGGTGCACTGTTTTATGACACAATGTGGTATCAAATATTACTACACAGTTGACTAAACAGAAGCTTAATTTGCATTACTGTGTAATATTTAGGCAACATACATACATATATATGTATATATACACACATACATACATACATACCTTGTCAGATGTGGTGGCTCCATTCCCAAATAAAAACACTCATTGGCCATATACTTTCTGCATAAAGCACAGTCCTCCTTGAGAACTTACCAGTCATTTAATATATCATACTACTTTCTACTGAGCGGCAAATTGTCATGCCAAATTCACACTCTGCAGGATTTGTGGACTTAGTTGTAAGGACAGTAAGTATTTTTCATGTACTTTGTTTATTTTAGAATATAATATTACCCTTGTTCATTTGAGATGGTTTACATTTAATGGTATTTATTTCGTACAGTCTAACAAAGCATTCAAGAGGGTTGATATTGATAAAAAGAAGGAAGAAATTGACAAGATGAAAACTAAGTATGGTATCAACAGTGAAGAGAAGAAATGAAACTGTGGTGATTTCTTGTGACGCTGATGAACTTGGGACCCGAGCAAATGGTGGTGCATCATGAACACAGCCATTAGAACTTAACTTTTTTCTCACCACTTTTCTAAGTTGAACAGTACAGAAGAAGAATACAGTTATGTGTAATATTGAAATGTAAGTAAATTGTAGAAAATAAGCGTGACTGTATGCAGCATTTACAGATTTATTATGACACACGTCTACAGGACCTTAATTGTGCTGTAACATGTATTACACAGTATGAAGCAACAATGAATATTTTTATTACCTCAGTAAATCTTTTGTACTGGACATGCGTGAGGGGAGGGCCATTATGTTGAAGGCATGCTATTGAGTTGGTGATTACAGTTTTCGAATAACCTTTGAGTAGTTCCATGTGATGTTTGTATGGAAGTTTGGTAGAGCTGCCAGTTTGAGACTGTGTGATCTCCCCTCCCTCTCCTTTAGAAGTCCCTACATATTAGCATCCATTGTGAAGGATAATTCAATGTGCTGGTCCTGGAAGTGTGGCCTTTTAGGAAAGCCTGCTATACCATTTCTGTGGCTGCTTTGGCTGTACGTGTCATACTGTGCCATCTTGCTGGCACAACAGAGTCAGGATTTCACAACAACTGAATCCTTTGCTTTGCTGCCAGCAGCTTTTTTAAACTCAAGCTTATATATTTATCCAACCAATTTTTACAATGATATCGACCGTAACTGATGTATGAAGAGGGAAAATAGCCCACAATAAAACTCTTTACAGGTGACTCATTGTGGTCAGGTACCTGAACTACAGACGAGTAGAAACAAATCAACTTTCTGCTGCATAACAAAATGCATATGCTGTTCTAGTGTCATCACCATCTGTTGGGCTACCTTATGCTATAGAATTATGCAGTTGACCTTTTAGAGACCTGCATTCGCACATGTGAATGCATGTTGGAAAATGTTCCAGGAAATTTATATTATATATTTAGGCAACGGGGAAATTTACTGCAATTTTAAGATGTACCGCATAATCTCTGTTTCATTTTCCACAAAAATTCCATCTATTTCTTACTTATATCTGTTTCTGTTCACACAATATGTTTTTCGTAAACCATGTGCTAATATTTAAATACCAGCCTGGTAGGATAAAGGATAAAATTGATGTAAAACCAACATAGATTGGGAATATGGTCTTATTGCTCTACATTCTTCTGCTGCTAAACAAGGAAATGCTGGAATTTGACATGTGAAATTTTCTGCAGTAAAATCTCAGTGTAACAGAGATCACTGTGACAGACTAATGAAAATTGTATAATTTTACAGTCTAACACAACTTTTATTATGTAAATACAATTAAAAGAATATTAAAAAATCATAACAGCGACATGTTTCAGCTTTTTTTTCAGAAAGCCATCTGGCTGCGACCCATAAAGGTTTTTGTATGCAGTTGACCGAAGTCTGAGAATAGTCAAGGTCTTGTTTGCATGGTTACTGTGACAGCATCACCATTGCAACACCAATATTGCTCACCCTTTTAGGCTCTTGTGACTGTGCATCATGAACATAAGGTGAAGAGAGAGAAAAACCAACAAGATGCAACTAATCCGATGTTTATTATCAAACTTCTATCTCAACATATAGGGGACCGCAGTAGCACAGTGGTTAAGGTGCTGTGCTACAAATTGGAAGGTCGCTGGTTCGATCCCAGCTGGTGTCAGTGGATTTTTCATTGACATAATCCTTCCAATCGCACCAAGGCCCTGAGTTCGACTTAGCCTCTAACAGAAATGAGCACCAGGAGTATGTCCTGGGGGTAAAGACGGCCGGTGCGTAGGGCTGACAACCTTACCACCATCCTGTGCTGTTGTCACGAAATCTGGGAACCTTAACTTCCTGGAACCCTCTGGGCCTGTCCAGGCCTGTAATGGGACTGCTTTTATCTCAACATGTTTCAGGCATCATTATTGCCCATCATCAGGAGAACAAGACTGTGTACTACCGCATATGGTGTTCTGCACTGGTTGTGCTGACTATGGTTGTGTGGAGCTGGGTCGTAAGCTGTGTGTGCTGTGTGAAAGTTACCGTTCGACTGAGTCGAACAGTAACTTTCACACAGTGCACACGGCTTACGATGCAGCTCCACACAACCATAGTCAGCACAACCAGTGCAGAACACCATATGCGGTAGTACACAGTCTTGTTCTCCTGATGATGGGCATAATGATGCCTGAAACATATTGAGATAGAAGTGTGATAATAAACATCTTATTGTTGCTTCTTGTAGGTTTCTCTCTCTTCATCCTATTGTTCACACTGTGTTAGAGTGTCATTACACTTGTGTTAGAATACTTGATTATAACATCTGTCGTTATAATGACGGTTCAGCATGACAGAGTGAAAAACGCGTCCCGTTTCGGAGGTACGTTCACTTAAAAAAAACAAGCTTTTTAACCACATGATGTGCCATTATTATTTTTTTGGGGGGGGGCGTTAATTTAAAGGATGTAATTTATGAAATTTTAAGGTAAGAATCTTGTTACAGATATTAGTTTTACCATGTTTGTAGCCAGTAAGAGGATAAAAATTTGGCAACATACAGTTTAAATACAGGGGACCGCGGTAGCACAGTGGTTAAGGTGCTGTGCTACAAATCAGAAGGTCGCTGGTTTGATCCCAGCTGGTGTCAGTGGATTTTTCATTGGCATAAAGTCCTTCCGATCGCACTATGGCCCTGAGGTCGACTCGGCCTCTAACAGAAAGGAGTACCAGTAGCATTTCCTGGGGGTAAAGGCGGCCGGTGCGTAAGGCTGACAACCTTACCACCATCTTGTGTTGTTGTCACGAAATCTGGGAACCTTAACTTCCTGGAACCCTCTGGGCCTGTCCAGGCCTGTAATGGGACTGCTTTACAGTTTAAATACTTTGTACCGTATTTGCAGAACACATTTTTACAGCCACTTAATTGCTTGAAACTAACAAGTGTTTATGACATGTATAAATCACTCTCAAACCATGAAACTTCCAAATGCACATGACATTTATGTGCAACCTAAAATTTTTTAGATATTTGTGTGTGTGGGAGGGGGGAGGGGGGTGTATTTGACGGTAGGGTGATGAATGTGGGTAACATAATTGTCATAGTGTGGCCTGGTTAGCAACTACACCTGCTGGGAATTTTACTGTAGTGTTAGGGATTTTGTTTTTGTGATAGGCTGTAACTGCTTTCTTCCATAGATTCTCCAGTTTAGCAATGAGAGTCACTTGTCTGTCCTGTCATATACACCTTATGCTGTTGATAAATGGATAAATGAAGAATCAGTCATGAAAGTAAGATCATTTTTGACTGATTTGACACAGCTCTTGTTTGTTGGTAATCAAAGTTGTTTAACTTGATGATGGCTTTGGTATAAAAGCCAAAACATGTAGCAATTCGCTGTGGAACATAAAGACCAGTATATGAGAGTTGTATAGTCTTAGCCAAAAAAGCTATTATGGTTGCATATTAGAAACCAGAACGGGATGCCACATGCTAATAATCAATCAGTCATTCATCTTTGTGACACGGAAGTTACTTTGATCAGCATTCTTTAACTAGATTACCTAAGTGCACTTGTTTGTTCTGTGGATCTTTATACTGGAAAATCTGCTTTATATTCTCACCTGTCCCAACTGCTACCTGTGTTTACAAGTCATTTTATCTGCATTGTGCGTAAGTATTCCCTCGAACTAAGTATGACGCTGTAATGGCTGTGGGTCCCCATCAGGAAAGGACCTCAGTGCATTTACCTGACCCTTGAAGGTGAAGTCACTGGGATCCTTGAACACATCTGCACCCTCTCGCACTGTCATGCAGCATCACGTCCTTCTGGACTTGAATCATCAGCAGCATCATTTTAAGAACTTTCATTCTTGGATTCCATTATGTTTTCTTGATGTGAACTGTTGATAAATCAGCACCCTGGTAGGGTCACTGGTAATCTATTAGGATCAAGCCCCAGTCACATTTTCATGTCATTGAAGTTCAGGTTGTTGACATGTTTGAGATAACAGTGCTTTCAGCAGTATGCCTCAAGAAATGTGGCAATAAATGAATGAAACTTCATAACTGATTGGGAAATGGGAGTGACTGTGGAAGGTGGGCCACCATCAGCATTTCATACAGGCACTAAATGTGCGTAACCTAGCATAAAACAAAAATATGGTTAATGTCAAAAAGCTTGTGGAGGCGTAATGACCAGATGCCTACTGTACAACCAGGGTTTGATTCGTGGGGGAAGCAGGCATTTTTTTTTCACCATATAATGTACATTGGCCCAGCATGTTGCCTAGTTGGTACTGGGATATTTTGTCTGGGAATAAGGTGGCTGGGGTGTGACATGGACCAGGTACTGCAATATAGCATTGAAAGTAAAAATGTAAGTGTATGTTTTATGGCATGCTTAATGAAACAAGTTTAAAGTTCTTGTGTGCATGATGAAGGCATGCTGTCAAGTAGAAGTATAGCTTCACTTGATTTTGGTAAACTCCAGTTGAAATGTGATGGCACATGGTGATGCATGGTAGGGGGGTGAAGGGGAAACTGACAAATGGAGTGGGTAGCCATACCCTTCACACTACCTCGGAACATGGTGTATACAGCATTACTACCGCTGATGCGCGCACCTCGGCTGCCAGTAGTCGACTGAACTGACACCCCCGCTGATTTAAATGGACTTGTCCGTTTCGCCGAAAGACAAAATCTGGTTTCTGCGTGTGTGCTGTCACATTTCAACTGGCCTTTACTAGAAGGAGGTGAGGGGTGAACTTCACATCCTGGCTTCTTTGCTGCTGAGTAAAGAATCCCATGGCACTAGTTGAATGTGAAACTGGGTGGGCCCTAGAGCCAGTGTGGATATTTTGGAGACAAGAAAATTCTTGTGCCTCCCACCCACACTTTGAATTTAATCCCTGGTCCCACAAATGGCAGGGAATTTTTAAACAACATAAGTGCTTCTCAGTGAGGACCATTCCATGCTGTTAATTTCAGTATGGAATGGCAATAGTTTACAGTGCTTTAGAATGTATTAATATACTTAGAATTGATTTTTTAATGGAAATAATTTAATAATATACAATTTAACAAATAAACGCTGGACAGTTTGAAAACCCCTAAGCTTGTACTATGTAACTACATTAATGCAGTTGTGGGTTTTCCGTGGGTGGTGTCTAGTGACTTTTTTTTACATTGGTAACGCGCGTATAATTAGCAGACATGTTTCCCCGATGTACAAGACTGCGCTCGTGCGGTTAACTGTGGTACTACTCGGTCATCTGTCGTCTGCTTAAACGTGGGATTGAGGGGCGTATCGGGGAGGAATGCAATAGCAGAAACCAAAAAAAGCCGCCATGGTCAAGTTCAAGGAGAGATTCCTTTAGTCAGAAAGACAGGGAAACGTTTACAGAACAAGGCTGTGACTGTTACAGTTCTAGATTTTGTTAACGTAAGTTACCGTGATTTTTATTAAAAGACTCACTTGAACGGTTCTGAACGTGATCATCATGCTGTAGAGGTGCTTTGAAGGTAAGGAACACGTGATCAAGCCGACATTTACATATCTTCAATAAGTGCAAATCACACTGTTCTAAAGAGAGTGTCGTCTGAATAGATTTATTTAAGTCTGACGTGAAGAAGTATCTTACTACGTGTATCAGTTCTTTCATTGTGTGCCATAAGTCGAAAAACATTTACGAGGTCATTATTTCAGGAATATCGTTGTTTATAATTAGCAGTAGTTCACAGTCATGCACTTGCTACACGATTTTGTGTAATACCACGGAACTTCATAATTATTAATTTGACAGAATCATCAGTTCATGTGAGCAGTTTGAAACTGTGAAGCCACGGAACTTCATAATTATTAATTTGACAGAATCATCAGTTCATGTGAGCAGTTTGAAACTGTGAAGCCATACCGTTGTCACGACAATTCTGTACGTACGTGATGATATCAAACACATTGTACCATTGTACATTTCGTGTGTTGCAATTTGTGGTTATTATATACATGTGAAATCACGTGGTCGGTTTGTTTCTTTTGCTTTCGCCAAGGCAGCTGAAGCAAACCTGCGTGTTTGCACCTGAAGTTATGTTAGTACTGCTTGTTACTGTGTATTCATGTATGTACTGACTGAGATGAGCCGTGAAAAAAATACACATAACTATTACAAATCGAATAGGCCTAACATCCAATAACACTAGTGTTTAGTTTGTAGACCTATTTGTGGGGTAAGGATATATTCGTTGCTGTTGTCACTTTTTCGATTTCTGTCACCATTCATTACAAATGGAAGTGTATGATATACAGTCCTTGCGTGTGTGTGTGCGTGCGTGCGTGCGCGTAGTCTTATGTTTTTGAATTCCCGGACCCTTTGTCGAATGCTGGTGAACAAATTGTGCAAGACACTCTTACAAGAATTTAATGATAAAACATTAATGTGCATTGTACAAACCGTTAAAAAATTTGCCCAGTTACTGAACATTTTCGTGTTTAATTTTACTTACAATGTCTTGTCCCTTAAAAAGTTCAGGTTTTATTATTCTTCCCCCAAGCGAGTTCCAGCCTTAATCATAGTCCTCAAAATCCCAAGAGACCCGCAGTTCGTGATAAAGCTCACATCTCTTACCGTGGTGCATACATACACCGAGCGTTCAGGGTTGTATCTCCATATATATATATATATACGTACGTGATGATATCAAACACACACACATATATATATATATATTACGTGATGATATCAAACACATTGTACCGTGGTGCATACATACACCGAGCGTTCAGGGTTTATCCCCATACATACATATATATATATATATGTGTGTATATATATATATATGTGTGTGTGTAT
>Ga0131853_10022625_pt1 | contig 11369 bp, 8 predicted proteins | sample TergutLab28metaG_FD_92764 | JGI IMG/M metagenome (GOLD analysis project Ga0131853, IMG submission 92764) | Labiotermes labralis P1 segment gut microbial communities from Petit-Saut dam, French Guiana - Lab288 P1 (version 2) (version 2) | ecosystem: Host-associated > Arthropoda: Insects >...
ATTGAAACACGCAAAGCCTACACTGAAACATGAGAAAAAGACGGATATACAGCGGGATGATAAAAAGCGCAAGGCACAGAAAAAAGCAGCGTATCATCATAGCAAACCGTCCGAATTGCAGGAGCCGACCGACACAACCATGCTCCGGGATACCTCGGCATCCGAGTCGGCATTCAAGCACCAAAGCGATGTAATGGAACCACTGCCGATCAGCGACACAGTATCGGAGCAGACCGGAAAAACGGAAGTGCCGGGAGCTACGGCGGCAGGTACGGAAAAAACTAAAAAGAGCCGCAAGCTGGCAAAAGCCGAAAAACAAGTTGGGCGTACAGATGCTAAGCTGAATCAGGCGAAAGAGAACCTGCCTACCAAAAAGAAGCCCCGCACGAGACTTGTGTTCGATGAAACCAAAGGCAAAGCAAAGCGAGAGTTTTACTTTGAGAAACAGGTCAAGCCCCAAGTGGAGCATATAAAGGGGTCGTTGTCCCAGCGCCCTGTCAAGATGGCGGTCAACAGTGCCATTGCCTTTGGGCATAAAAAAATCTATCAGGTTGAGCATGAGAATGTTGGAGTCAAAGCAGGTCATAGGGTAGAGATGGTTGTCGAGGGCGGTGTCCGCACGGCGCTTCGACATCGTAAGACCGCGCCACATCGCAAGGTAGCCAAGCTAGAGCGTAAGTCTATGAAAAAACGGATCAACCTAAGTCATAGGCAGGCTCTTGAACGAAACCCAAAGTTAAAAAGCAATTTACTCTCCCGTATGTGGCAGAAGCGTAATATAAAGAAGCAATACGCAAAAGCCACACGGGATACAAAAAGAGCAGCCGCAAAAAAGACAGGTTCGCTCACGACCCGGATAGCTAGAACCATCGTTCGGATTACGCTGAAAAGACCAAAAGTGATACTGCTTCTTTTGGTTATCGGCCTACTTGTCTCTGCGGTTATGTCTCTGTTCACATTGGGCGCAGGTTTAGGCGGTAGTGGCTTAGGTGCTGTACTCAATGTGTCATATTTGGCAGAGGATGAAGATATAGATGCAGCGGCACTTGTGTATACCGAATGGGAAACTGACCTGCGGCTTGAAATATTGAACGCAGAAGCAGGCCATCCCGGTTTTGCTGAGTACCGCTATGAAATCGGACACATTGGTCACAGCCCTCACGTACTCATGGCCTTTCTGACAGCTCGGTTCCAGAACTTTACATTTGCCCAGATAGTCGGCGAACTGCGGGCGATCTTTGATACGCAATATAACCTATCCTTCACACCAAGCATAGAAATACGCACTCGCACAAATGATGATGGAGAGGTCGTACAATATGAGTGGCACATCCTCACTGTCCGGCTCGAATCCATTCCTTTAATAAATGTGATCCTACCGCTTATGGACGAAAGTCAGCTACAGCACTTTGGTGTCCTCATGCAGACGCAAGGTGCAAGACAGCGTGTCGGTAGCCCTTTTCCGTTTAACTGGCTACCTCATGTCAGTAGTCTATATGGCTGGCGCGTACATCCGATTCGGGGCGAAAGGGCACTCCATAGGGGTGTAGATATTGCACTCCCAATAGGTACGGAGATACTCTCTACCCAATATGGAATCGTTACCTTTGCCGGATACGATGCTGATGGTTTTGGGAACTTCCTTGTCATTGATGATGGCAAGGGTGTTGTGACGAAGTATGCGCACTGTCATACTCTGCTAGTCAGAAATGGGGACACCGTTGCTATGGGCGACGTGATTGCAACTGTAGGCAGTACAGGAGCTAGTACCGGCCCGCACCTCCACTTCGAGGTGCTCATAGACGGTGTACATCGCAATCCGTTGTTCTTCGCTTTGACAAATCCACATCTCTTCTCGGCAGATGGCGGGGCTGGCTCCGCCATGACAGCAGATCAGTTTTCGATCCTGTACGCCGAAGCGCGGCGACATCTTGGAACACCGTATCAATACGGTGCGAACGGGCCTCATGCCTTCGACTGTTCTTCCTTTGTGGCATGGGTATTCCGGGAAAGTGGAATTTATCCATTACCACGAACAACGGCGCAAGGTATCTACAACCGTACAAACCCTGTACCGTTTGGAATGCACCAGCCTGGAGACATTATTTTCTTCCATAGCACATACAACACCACAGATTGGATCACTCATTTGGGTATCTACGTTGGCGGTGGGCGTATGATCCACGCGGGATCGCCTGTACAGTATGCAAACATAAGCACACCATTCTGGCAGCGGCACTTCGCGGGGTTTGGTAGACTGCCAATCTAAGCTAAGATTTGGTGACGGCGCGCTTGTAACTTTTATGCTGACACGGTACAATGTGGGTAGTTAAAAGGTGAGGAAGTAGAACATGGAACGATTTCAACTACTAAATGCAGATACGCTGGTGCTGTCGTTTTCACATGATAGAACATTGCTGGGTGATGTCTATCAGGATATTATTGTGCATGAGCCGGGTCAGCTTCCGATCCGACTAAAGAAACAGTGCAGCCATGAAGCGCTGGGTGACTGGATTAATCGGCGGTCAGTGCCTAAGAATCGGCATCACACGGAGGCTATGCTGGGTGCATTAGATTTAGAGAAGCCTTTTGACATCATGCGCTATGCTTACGCCCTCAGTTTAAACGATATGTTTTGGATGAAGGGAGAGAGCGAAGCGATGAGCTTTGCAGACGTAAGCCTCTACGACAACAGATTTGACGAGGCATTGAGCCGGATCGCCTTTACCGGGCTTCCAAGCAGTGCATCCTATCATTTAACGCCTGAGCTAACAACAGTTGGTATGCTGCCTAAGTTTTGGCAGAGGATCGGTTTTCAAGATATTATTTTAGTGAAAGGCGGCACAAGCGGGTATTCCAATGCCGGTTACGAGCCTTATCGTGAAGTTGCCGCACATATCATAGCAGATCAGCTTGGCATTAAAACCATCCCTTATCAGTTGCAAATGGTTTGTAGCAAGATTGCTTCCGTGTCCAAGTTGTTTACATCAAAAGAGATAGGGCTTATGACGGGTAGCGAGTACCTAGACTACAACTATCCAAACATAAGAACCAAAACCTTGCTTGATCTATTTGCCGCCATGAACCAAGACGAGATTGACCCGCGTCCCTTTTATGAGATGTGTTTCCTCGACTATATCATAGAGAACTTCGACCGCCACTTGAACAACTGGGGTTTCTGTGTTGATAACCAAACACAGCGCATTTTGGGGTTCGCGCCTATCTGGGATAATGGCATGTCCTTAGACTACAGTAAGCCGAAAGATCTGCGAGAGCGGTTTGATTTTGCAAGCTTCAGCTTGAAGTACGACTTTGTAAAGGACTGCACATATACGAAAGCATTTCAGAGTATGACAAACAAGTTGCTTGTGAATATCAAATCTGGGGTCTTGTTTGAGCGAATATATGATGCGACAAAAGACTACTACCCGGATCGTCAGCTCACAGAGAACACCCTTGCGTTTGTGGAAGAGCGGTGCATGGAGTTTCTGAAGCCGCTATCTTTATAGAAGATGTAATTATTTGTGAGAACCGTCAGCATTTGAGCTGGCGGTTTTTGTGGATTAGACTAAGATCAGAGACAGTTATCAGGTGCTGAATCAGCACCTGATAACTTTTTTATGCTTGGAGGTATTTAAATATATGAATGCAAAACTTAAACGCACGATCACAGATATAGCTAAATCGAAGGCAAAAATCGCGACGGAGCAGGCTCGATTGCGGAACTTGGAGAAACAAAAAACCAGTCTGGAAAATGAGGAAATCGTAGCACTGTTCCGCCGTGAGAAGCTCAGTGAGGATGAGTTTACTGCCCTCTTGCGAGGACATCGTGAGGATGAAGATTGTGACAATGCTACAGTAGTACAGGAAGAACCAAATATGGAAGGTGGGGACGGCGATGAAGAAGAGTAAGCTTATAGCTGCCTTTGTAATGCTTATGCTTTGCATGAGCATTACATCTATCCCAGCTTTTGCAAATGCACCCTATGACCCGGATGCCACACAATATACATCTGACACTGCAAGTGAAAATCAGTCCTCGATACCGAACTATCCAAATGCGGATGGGCAAGAAGGATCAAATGAGGGAACCAACTCTGCGCCCGAAGGAGATCCGCCGCCGACTATAGAGGCGGTACCTGTACCTTCCAATCCGCTCACGCCGCCCGGTACGGGGACGGTCGTTGATTCCGCCACAGACAGGGATGGAAAAGAGTTCTTCACCATTGTGACCGAGGACGGCAATATATTCTTCCTAATTATCGACCATCGACGGAGTGCAAACAATGTCTACTTTCTAAGCACTGTCACCGAGGAAGATTTGCTTTCTCTCGCCCAGCAGGGCGGCATACCAGGCGGCGATTCAGACATCATCAGTGCGGTACCGCCCATTGAGCAACCGGAACCAGAGACACCAATTCTGCCTGAAATGCCGGAAGAACCAGAGCCGGAGCAACCCGCAAGCGGTAGTAATAGGCTGATTCCAATTTTAGTTGTAGTTGCCGGTGTGGGTGGTGCGGCCTATTACTTCAAGATTGTCAAAGGTAAACGAGATGATGCCGACGATGAGCTGTATGACGATGAGGACGAAGACGACGACTCGGAAGATGAGGGTTTAGAGGATGATTACGATTACGAGCCAGATGAAGATGACAGCGAATGAATCTAATTATGATCTGAACAAGGCATTGTTCCAAGTAGACCATGATCGAAATGAAAATTCACTATCCATGCAAAAAGCGGCGTCAACACGCCGCTTCCCATATTAACCGCTATTCGCCTTAGTTCATCGCGTCTTTGAACGCCTTTCCTGCCTTGAATACAGGTGCTTTAGAAGCAGGGATTTGGATCGTTTCTTTGGTTTTTGGGTTTCGACCCATCCGTGCTGCACGTTCTTTCACCTCAAAGGTACCAAAGCCAACCAGTGACACCTTATCGCCGCCTTTTAAAGCAGTAGTGATGCTGTCTATCGTTGCGTTGATTGCCGCTTCACTATCTTTCTTTGAAAGCCCTGAGTGCTCTGCAACCGCGGCAATGAGTTCTGTTTTGTTCATTTTCCGATCCTCCGTCTATTTTCAGTTATTTGTCGAAACCCCTGTATTCTACTATCATTACACAGACAAGTCAACCCTCATATCGCAAACAAAGCAAGTCCGACAATAAATTTCATTTGAGGAGGCTCCATGCAGAAGACATATAAATTAGTGATCGCAGAGAAACCGAGTGTAGCCAAGTCTATATCTGCCGTCCTAAACGCAAATGAGCGTAAGGGCGGTTTTTTTATTGGGAACGGCTATATCGTTTCCTATTGTGCCGGACATTTACTGGAACTTGCCCCGCCCGATGCCTACGACAAGAGATACGCCAAGTGGCGGTTTTCTGATTTACCGATCATCCCGGACAAATGGAAGCACGTCCCTATAAAGGGCAAGGAAGCCCAACTCAAGATAGTAATAGATCTACTGAACCGCACTGATGTAGAGTGCGTCATCAATGCCTGCGATGCAGGGCGAGAAGGCGAGAATATTTTCCGTCACGTTTACAATTACGCTCATTGCACCAAGAAAGTCTACCGTCTATGGGTCGCGTCACTAGAGGACGCAGCGATTCAGGCGGGCTTCAATAATCTCAGAGACAGTGCAGACTATGACAATCTTTATGCTGCGGCATACTGCCGGGAACGCGCCGATTGGCTTGTGGGTCTTAATAGCACAAGGGCGTTTTCCGTGCTTTATGGTGCTACTCTAAATGCAGGGCGCGTTCAGTCACCAACACTAGCCATGCTTGTCAAGCGGGAAGCGGACATTGACAGATTCATTAAGGAGAAGCTCTATACGCCAACTATTGATTGTGGTAGCTTCATAGCTTCCGGTGAACGATTAAAAGACAAGCAGGTGGCTGAAGAAATTCGTGCTGCTTGTAATGGCTCCACTGCCGTTCTCCGCTCAGTGGAGCGGCAGAAAAAGACTGTTGCACCACCAAAACTTTATGATTTGACTACGCTCCAACGCGAAGCCAACAGGCTATTCGGATTCACAGCCCAGCAGACCCTTGACTATGCCCAGTCACTATACGAAAAGGCGATTCTGGGCTACCCCCGCGTAGATAGTCGTTACCTCACAAGCGATATGCGCGATACAGTGGGCGCGCTGGCGGAGTGGGCACGGGAAGTGATGCCATTCAGTCGCGGAATGACTTTTATGCCGGATATAGAGCGGGTTATAGACGATAGCCGTGTTACAGACCATCATGGAATTATCCCGACTGTTAAGATTATAGACGCAGATATTCCCGCACTACCCTTTGGGGAGCGCACAATTCTAAACCTTGTTACCGCCCGACTGCTCTGCGCCATTGCACCAGTACACAGCTATGAATCAATTACAGCAACATTGGATTCTAGCGGCTATGTATTTACGGCAAGAGGTAAGACGGTCATCGAAGATGGTTGGAAGGGGATCGACACGGCATTTCGTGTTTCGCTGAAATCAGAATCCGAAGTTGATGATGACGAGATTGAGAGTGCTTTGCCTGAGTTTGTTGAGGGGCAAGTATTTGATAACGTAACTGTCACCATCAAAGAGGGTGCGACCACGCCGCCGAAACATTTCACAGAAGACACAGCCCTGGCAGGTATGGAAACGGCAGGCATAGAGGATATGCCGGAGGATGCTGAACGCAAAGGTTTAGGGACACCTGCTACAAGAGCCGCAGTATTGGAAAAGATCATTAAGTCGGGCTTTGTAGAGCGTCAAAAGAAGAACCTAATTCCTACAGAAAAAGGGAAAAATTTGATCGCGGTGTTACCGGAGGCATTAAGCTCACCTACGCTGACGGCTGGATGGGAGCAGATGCTACAGGAAGTGGAGCGTGGTGAAATGACTGCGGAAGCGTTCATGTACGTCATAAAAGCTTTCACAGAATCGGTTATTGAAGTGAACAATGCGCCGAAGCCGGAACTTATCGCGCTGTTTGGCAATGATCGAACAGAATCCGAACTGCTCGGTGCCTGTCCTCGTTGTGAAGCATCTGTGCGAGAAGATAAGAAGGGCTTCTTCTGCGATACCCGTACATGTGGGTTCAAGCTATGGAAGGCGTCAAAGTTCTGGACGGCGAAAAAGAAGCCGCTGACCGCAGCGATTGTCACTGCACTGCTCAAAGATGGCAAAGTAAAGGTCAGGGGGCTCTACTCGGAGAAGAAAGGTAAAGAGTATGACGCAACAGTTGTGCTAAACGATAGCGGCGATGGCTATGTCAACTTTAAGTTGGACTTTGGGAAGAGAGCAAAGCGATGACATATACGCTTGAACCGCATATCCAAACACCGGAGGATTTGGGGATTGCCATGCTTGGCAATCCCCATGCGTCTATTATTCCCACTTCAAATGGAAACCGCGTAAACCGTGCCGAATGCGGACACAGGATTGCAGAGTTGGAAGGCGGGATATTCACAGCCCAAGGATATTTACGACCTATGACGGATAGGAGACTATGATGCCGCATGAATATACCCGCCAGCGTCAGGGGCGGGATTTTAGCATACACGATACCCTAATGGACGCTCTGGCGGCAAGCCACAGGGACGGTGAAAACGCCCAAAAGGACGAGCACACGAAAAAGTCGCTGGCGGAGCGTTTGGAGCACTACAAAAAAGAAGCGGAATGCAACGCCGTACCTGTTGACGGCGACGAGCCGCCTGAGAAAAGAGGGTTATAAAAATGACGTTCCATAACGTGATTGAAAAGATACTGCCGGAAGTGCGAAATGGTTCAGAGACACCTTTTCGGATTTTTCGCGCAGACGGTGATGACTGGCGTGTTAGCTTCGCAAATGGTACTGGCGAGAACTATGATTGGGTCGCAGACACAGGAGTGACTGACCCTTATGCTGTTACGTTCACCGGAAAAGACTTCGCCAACGCGAGCTATCCGAATATCATTGACAAGGTGCTGATCGCACGACTCCAGATGGAATATCAAGGTGCCCAGAATAGCGGCGAAAGTACCAACAAGCTCCGTGTGCTTTTAGAGTTCTGTAACGAAAACATCGGTGCGCTTTCGCCGGAAGCGGCTGACTATCTGATCGACTGCCACCGTCCACTTGCTGCACTTGATGAGATACTTCCGAGCCACTTGATATTTGGAAGTGAGTTGGATGTAGATCATGCGGAAGAAATGATTGCGCTTATAGAGAATCACGTTGAGGAGCACTTCAGACCACAACTGAAAGAAAAACGTGATAAGCGCAGTATTGAGGGCCTTGTCAAAACACTCAATGTGCAGTTGACAAAAAATGATAGCGGCAGGAGCGAGGTGAAAATGGAGCCGCCCGAAAAGCGCAACATCATGGACTATGAGGAAACACTTTGTGTGCAACTCGGTAGCCGCCGCATTGTCATTGCCGAAAACCAGGCGGAGCCTGAACCCTATCTTGTCTGCACAATCCGCTGGGACAATATGCTCAGTATAGAGGAATATTACGATGGTGAAGTGACTGCCGACTATGTAGGGGCTATGCGCATATTCGCCAAGCGGATTGGCGCATTGGCGGAATCCCTTGAAACCAAGCGGCGCGAATCCGGTCTGCCGATTCAAGCATTGGCCTCCTCCGACTGTGTGGAGGGCAGTCAGCACATCGAATGGGAGAATGGGGAACTAATCATCGTCAAGCCGGAAGCCTTAGCACCTGAATATAGGAGTGCGGAGCATCAGCTCGTACTATGCACGGGCGGTTTCGGCGCAAACCCCAATGCTTCCGGCAGAGCTGTATTTGTCAAAGAACTGCACAGCGGCAAAGAGTGCCGATATGACCGTCATCAAGTTGCAGGGCTCGCTGATCCGGCTAAACTGCCAGATTGGGCATTAGGCAAGCTAGTAGAGTACACAAAGAAAGATGTAGCATCCGCTCTCATTGAGGGTATTGAAAAAGCTCCAGAACTCTCGCAGAAGAAACTGACGCTTCAGGAAAAACTGGCAAATGCCAAACAGAAAGTAGCACAGGAAAATACCGCCCCAAAAGACAATCGCAGCGAAAAGCCGAAGATTCCAGACGGGAGGGAATAATGGTTTGCCTGACAAAATAACGAGTAAGGAGCTTACACTAAGATTACAGCAAGGTATGCATGACTTGCTTGAGAGCGACCGCTATGCCGCTTACTTGAAAACCATGTCGCGCTTCCATGCATACAGTACCCGCAATACCTTATTGATTCATATACAAAAGCCGAACGCAACTCTTGTGACAGGATATCGGGCATGGCAAACCAAATTCAAACGGTATGTAAAAGAGGGCGAAAAGGGGATAAAAATACTCGCGCCTGTGCCATTTACAATCAAGGAAGAAAAAGAGAAGCTGGATACTGTGACCCGTCTACCCATCATAGATGAATACGGTGTGCCGGTTGTCGAGCAGACAAAGCGGCGTTTGGCACGGTTCAAGGTAGTGAATGTTTTCGATGCTTCTCAAACGGACGGTGAGCCGCTACCCTCGCTCGTCCAGCCGCTTATCGGCGATGTGGAGCAGTACGAAGCGTTCATGGATACCCTCCACGCTGTGTCACCTCTGCCTATCGTGATCGAGCCAATGCGGTCAGATGTAGACGGCGAGTGCGTGTACGGAGACAGGATCATACTTCGTGCAGGCATGAGCGAGATCCAAACGATCTGTGCCGCAATCCATGAAATGTCACACGCCAAGTTGCACGATGCAGAATCACTGCGCTTGATGGATGAGACCGCCACCCCGAAAGATCGGCGTACCCAGGAAGTGGAAGTGGAATCTATTTCTTACGCTGTTTGTCAGTATTTCGGCATAGAAACCGGTGCAAACAGTTTCGGGTATATTGCGCAGTGGAGCAAGACCCGCGAACTGGAAGAATTGAGCAGCTCTCTGGATACAATCCGCAAGACAACAGCAGGGCTGATCGAAACGATAGAAAGCAAATTTCAGGAGCTCGTCGAAGAGCGGGGCATTGTCTTTGCTGTCGGCGAGGGACAGATTGAATTTGCAGAGCAAATGAAACTGGAGCGGACACACAGCACTCTTGAATATGGGAATTATCAAAAACTCTCGGCGCTGTTTCCGCAGGTCGCAAGCGGCGAATACCGCTATCTGCGGCTTGAAGCGGGTGGAGGCATGATGCCTTTATCGCTAGAATGGCTTGGTGACAGCAATCGGCTCTCCGTCATGCACACGTACACCATGAACGGTGATCTCATGTATGATCCCATGATGGTATTTGAGATAAACGGCAATGCTGGAACCATGACTGCTGTTGAATATGAGCAGAGTTATCCGCCGCTGTATCAACGGATAGATGAGGACGGCACTGGGCTAAGTGTTGATGGTAATGGAAATCAAAGAACGATTGCGGGATTGCAGGCGCAGTTAAATGACTTCTCGGCGCAATGGTTTGATAATATTGGTCAACAGGGATATTTGCCGATTCGGGCAATAAAAGAGATTGACGGCGAAGATGTGCAGATTACATTTGATGCAGACGGCAATGCGATACTGCCAGAGCCGGAAAAGCAATATGACCTCAACTATGGGCATCTCGGTAACGGTCTCACGGTTTGGAACCGTTTAGAAGAAAAGGACGGCGACTACGTAACGGTGGCGCATATCGGCCCCGACCGCGCCATTACGTTTTACGACAAGGATTTGCCGGACAATCTCAAAGCTGAAATAGAATTGACTGCCCGCACTTCTGATGCGCGAGTTTCCACTTCACAACCCGAAACGCGTGTGTTTGATACGCCACCACAGCTTCAACAGCTAAGCCATATGCCTGACCCGGCAGTCAGTATATCCGAAATGAACGCATACGGATATACCGCCGCAGATATGCTCCCGCTGACGGCAACGCGCGCCCTTGAACTGTTTGAAGCAGGTCACTCGATTTATATGCTATACCCTGAAAATGACGAAGCTGTGGCGTTTGACCACGAGGAAATTATTACGTTCGGCAATGACGGCATATTCGGTATCGAAAAAGAGGAGTGGGAAGCGTCTGTAGAGTTTGCCCAAATGCGGGGCACCACCAGAAGCAACGAGGGCAGCCGTGAAGCGGAATTGCTATACGGTAGTGGAGACAGATTCGGGATATATCAAATTCATGACGACACAGCGGAAGCGCGAAACTTTCGATTTGTGCCCATGCGTGAACTGGAAGCCCTCGGCCTTGGCGTTGATCGCGCCAATTATAAACTGGTCTACACAGCGCCGCTCACCATGAACGACAACTTAGATCGGATTTTCGCAGATTTTAATGACGATGCCCGCCCCGTAGATTTTACGGGGAGGTCTGTTTCGGTGAGCGACATCATTGTGCTCAAGCAGAGCGGCGATATATCATCTCGTTATGTGGA